>Ga0070729_10005773_pt1 | contig 12581 bp, 13 predicted proteins | sample tdDd472_FD_66725 | JGI IMG/M metagenome (GOLD analysis project Ga0070729, IMG submission 66725) | Marine sediment microbial communities from the Atlantic coast under amendment with organic carbon and nitrate - tdDd47.2 | ecosystem: Environmental > Aquatic > Marine > Coastal > Sediment | place...
TTTTTTACAAGATTAAAATTAAGACTATTTCATAAAAATACCCCATCTCAGTTAGAACTGAAGATGGGGTATAAATTTCGTGATCCCTACTTATTAAAAACAGCTCTCACGCATAAGTCAATTACAGAGAAAAATTATATGTCTTATGAGCGCCTGGAATTTCTAGGTGATGCTGTATTGGAATTGGTGGTTTCAGAATTCCTGTTTAACAGATTTCCAAAAAAATCTGAAGGTTTCCTCACAAAAACCCGCTCTTCATTGGTAAATGCAAAGACTCTTTATGAAGTAGCTGTTTCTATGAATATTGCAGAATTTTGTATTGTGGATAAAGGTCTGGAACTTTCTAATACACCAAACCAAACCAAACTTCTTTCTAACTTTGTGGAAGCAATAATTGGAGCGATTTATCTCGATAGAGGTTACCATAAAGCAGAGCATTTCATCAAACGTTGGATTATTGACAAAAATGACATTACTTCTATCAGCCAATTCAATTACAAAGGACAATTGATTGAATTTTGTCAGAAATCAAAAAAGAAACTCCCCAAATTTCAGGTAGATAGTGTTGCAGGTCCTGATCATGAGAGAAGTTATACCATTAATGTGATCATTGATGATGAAAACTATGGTACAGGAAAAGCCCGAACAAAACTCGGTGCTGAACAAGAAGCTGCTGAAGTAGCACTGAAAAAACTTAAAAAACTCCAACAACAAGATACTTCCCTTTAATTCATTTGTATTCATAATCCCTATCTTTTAAATTCACTTCCAAAGGAGTGATTATGAATAAAACTATTAGAAATCTATTGGCAATTTGTATTGCTATTTTACCGGTCAATATTTGGATGATTTGGTATCGTCTCACACAGACTGAAAATTTTACTACACTTGAGATGTTGGTATATCCACTTGTTGTTGGTGGTGGATTGAGTGTATTGATTTTATGGCTAAACAAAGTATTGGTAAAATCCACTTTCAAGAAAACCTTTAATCCTGCCAAAGAGACTGTTTCTTCAGATATCGTGATGGGAATTCTTTTAATGTTGGTGTTTTTCCTGATGTTCTGGATTGAGAAAATGACCATTTACAGATGGTTTCCTTCTATCACTCCTCAAAGTACAGAATTGAGTGATACAGTTCAAAGTGTGGCGAACAGTCCATTTTTGATGTTTGTCTGGCTTGGGCCTGTCCTTTGGATTGGGATAGCACTTTTTGAGGAATTATCAAGGATTTTTATGTTGAAATGCTTGTGGAATATTTCCAATAATAAAACCTGGCAGTTCATTGCTATTTTCATTACTTCTCTGTTAATTGGATTTGTCCATATTTACCAGGGAACAGCCGGGATTATTTCTATTACTTTAAAAAGCCTGTTAATGTGTTTCTATTTCTATAAATTCAAAAGAATATTGCCATTGATCATTTCACATGGACTTTATGATGCTTTGCAGATTATTGCATTGGTTGGACAGTTTGGATAAAAGTAATGAATCAAGAAAATAAATTAACAATCGGACTTGCACAAATCTCACCAGTTTGGCTTAATCGTGAAAAAACTGAAGAGAAGATCATAGATAAAATTGTTGAGGCAGGAGACAAAAACTGCGACCTAGTGGTTTTCGGTGAAGCATTATTACCAGGATATCCTTTTTGGGTAGCTATGACAGATGGAGCACAATTCAATTCAAAAATACAGAAAGAAATCCACGCTCACTACATCAAAAATGCTGTGCAAATTGAATCTGGTGATCTGGATAATATATGTGAAGCTGCAAAGGATAATCAAATTGCAGTTTATCTTGGTATGATCGAACGTCCTGCAAATCGTGGTGGACACAGTTTATATTGCTCATTAGTATACATTAATAAAAATGGTGAAATCCAATCGGTTCATCGCAAACTGCAACCGACCTATGAAGAACGACTAACATGGTCACCTGGAGATGGAAATGGATTACAAGTCCATAAATTAGAAGGTTTTACTGTTGGCGGATTGAATTGCTGGGAAAATTGGATGCCATTACCGAGAGCAACATTGTACGGCTTAGGTGAAAATCTTCATATTGCAGTTTGGCCCGGTGCAAAACGCAATACCGAAGATATCACAAAATTTATCGCCAAAGAATCACGATCTTTTGTGGTTTCAGTTTCCGGATTGATGAGTAAAAGTGATTTTCCACAGGATTCACCGCATTATAAAAAAATTATGGAAAATTGTCCAGAAATTCTGACTGATGGTGGTTCCTGTATTTCCGGTCCCGGTGGGGAATGGATTATTGAACCTGTTGTTCATAAAGAAGGATTGTTTGTTGCTGAACTGGATTTGAATCGTGTATTGGAAGAACGTCAAAATTTTGATCCTTCAGGACATTATAGTCGCCCCGATGTGACGAAGTTGGTTGTGAATCGAGAAAGACAATCTGTACTTGAATTAGATTAATGAAGAACAATATATTAATATATGCTGAATTAATATTAGTCATTCTTGCTTTTCCAATCTTCTTCCTATTTGGCAAAGTTTTCACAGCAAAGGAATCCTTCATCCTTTCAATGTTTGCGTATTGGATATTAATCGGTGTTTCAACTGTATTTTTACTTTTTAACAATAATGATCTTTCCCGGAAGTTGAAGTCCTATTTCATAAAACCAAAAAGAAAATGGCTTCTTTTGTTAAATTTCATCCCAGCTGTAGCAGTATTTTTTGTTACCTTTCTGCTAAATATCTCAAAACTTAATCTTGGGCTGATTTTCACATTTGGAATGATCGCTATTTTTAATGGAACAATTGGAGAATTTTTTTTGGCGAGGGATTGTTCTATCAAAATATTCTGACCAAAACTACCGAATTGTACTTTCTACGTTTTTGTTTTCAGTATTCCATTTTGCATTTTTATTATTGCCTTTAAGTTATCATGGTGGATTCGTGAACCTTGTTGGCGGAGCAGCATTTATGGGATTTATCTGGGTATTTGTATCAAAATATACTCACAATATAAGTTTTGCTAAACAATCACATATTCTTGTCAATTTTTTTGCCTTTATTGGACTTTTTATAGATAATGGAATATTTTAGGAAAACTAATGATTAATATATTTGTGACACTGAGAGATCTATCAAATTGAGGAAAGGTTTGATTATGGATATGATACTTAAGAAAATACTCAATACTGATAAAATTAAAAATATTGCGTCTATTGGATACATTAAAAATTATCCAGTAGAAGAATTTTATTTTGAAGGTAGTTCAGCAATGATTTTTGGTAAAAGTGATCATCTCTGGGCCCATTTTATTAGTAATTCTGAGGTAGAACTTTCAAGATTACTTGAAAAATATCAAAGTAAAACTAAATATTTTTATTCTGTTGAAGATTGGATGATTCCTATGATTTTGAAGTATGGAAGTGAAGATTGGCGAATGGAAACCAATCGATTTGTTCTCAATCCTGATATCCACATTCCTTCATCAAAATACAAATTTATTGAGCTAAATAATTCCTTTTCAAAATTCATGTTTGATAATTCCGATTATAAGGACTTCATATCAATAGATTATATAAATGATTGTTTAGAAAAAGATATCTCAGCAGGATTGATGATTGATAATCAACTTATAGCCTGGGGTTTTCCACATGATGATGGAGCTTTGGGATTTTTACATGTCCTTGATGATTTCCGTAAAAAGGGATATGGAGAAAATATTCTTCTATCATTGCTAGAAAAACGTAGACAAACAAAGAAGCCTGTTTTCTGTAATATTGTACCGGAAAATAAAGCATCTACAAACCTGGCAAAGAAATATGGGTTCGATTTTGATAGAAAAGTTAGTTGGATAAAACTAAAGTAACATTCAAATCTTCCAACCTGTTGCTTTTAAACAAATTATTTTGTAATAACTGATATATTCAAAGATATTGAAGGAGAAAAATGAAGGGAATAATTTGTTATTATTCTGGTTCTGGCAATACCAAATTGGCTGTTGAGTTTTTAAGTAGACAGATATCATCAATTGAATTTGATCTGTTTGATATTGTAAAAAATAAAATTCCTAATTTTACAAAATATGATATTGCTGGATTTGCAGCATTTACTGATTTTGGAGGACCTTCCCAAATATTTTATGATTTTTGTAATAACATAGAATTACAAGAAAATAAACCTGCATTTGTTTTTAATACTTTTGGATTACTTTCCGGAGGAACACTTAAGAAACTTAAATCACTCACAAAATCTAAAGGATTTAAAGTTATATCCGGATATTCTCTGCACACACCAGAGACTTATCCTCCTATGAGAAAAAAGGATATGACTTTTGATGATGCACCAAATCAAAAAGAATTTGATAAGTTTAATGAATATATCACTTTGTTAAATAAGCAAATTCAAGAAATAAAAGCTGGTAATTCTCCTACTCTTGAAAGCATCAAAATCGGAATATTTGGATACTTGATGCCTTCATTTTCCAGAAAAAAAGCAAAAAAAGATTTTGGTATCCAAAATATCAAAGAGGATATATGTATTGCTTGTGGAATTTGTCAAAAAGCCTGTCCATATATTGCAATAGAGATGGCACCCAAGCCAATATTTAATCATGAAAAATGCCAAGGTTGTTGGGCTTGTTATAATCATTGTCCGGAAAAGGCAATATATACTCCTAAATTCAAGGGAGAACATCAATATCCAAAACCAAGTTCACAACTAGTTGAAAGGCTGAAAATATAATTATTTCAGTACCAAGTATATAGAAAAAAAAGGAATAAAAACAAATCATGAAAGCAATAGTTTATACACAATATGGATCACCGGATGTTCTGCAACTAAAAGAAATCGAAAAACCTGTTCCTAAGGATAATGAAGTACTTGTAAAAATTCAAGCAACAACAGTAAATCGTACAGATTGTGCTAACCTAAGTGCAAAACCATTCATAATGAGATTTATGCTTGGACTTTTTAAACCCAATAAGACAATTTTGGGAACTGAATTTTCTGGTGATATTGAAGCAATTGGAAAAGATGTGATCTCTTACAAAATTGGAGATAAAGTTTTTGGCTTTGATGATGGGGTGCTTAGTTCTTATGCTGAATATCTTGTTATTTCTGAAGACAAATCATTTACTACAATGCCAGAGAATATTACTTATCAGCAGGCGGCTGCTTGTATCGAAGGTGCTTTTTACGGTAATAATTTTATCAATAAAGTGGACTTAAAAGATGGAGATAAGGTACTTGTTAATGGTGCTTCCGGAGGAATTGGAACTGCAACTGTTCAACTATTAAAATATTATGGTGCTGAAATTACAGCAGTATGCAGCACAAAAGCTATTGAGTTGGTTAAGTCGTTGGGAGCTAACAAAATAATAGACTATACAAAAGAAGAGTTCACGAAAGATAATGAAAAATATGATTATGTTTTTGATAGTGTTGGTAAAAGTTCCTTTGGTAAATGCAAATCTCTCATAAAACCAGGAGGTATATATATTTCTTCAGAATTAGGCTGGATGGCACAAAATATTTTTTTTGCTCTTATAAGTAAATTATTTAAAAAAATACCAGGTCAAGATAGCAAAAAAGTATTATTTCCCTATCCTTCAGATATCAAGAGAACAATTAGTTTGTTAAAAAAACTCATTATAGAAGGAAAATTTAAATCCGTCATTGACAGATCTTATCCTTTGGAACAAATTGCTGAAGCATTCCGATATGTAGGAAAAGGTCAGAAAACTGGAAATGTAGTTATAACTATTAATCAAAGTTGAAAAATATTTCATCATATAAAATTGGAGGAGAAGAAAATGAATAAAGTATTAAGTAAAATCATATTAATTATTTTATTATTTACAACAATCAATACTAATGCACAAATCAAAACTATCGAATTTATCTCGAGTGATAGTTTGACAATCACTGCTGATCTTTATAAGGTAAATGAGAACAAGTCCACACCATTCATTATTTTACTCCATCAGGCTGGCTGGAGTCGGGGTGAATATATTGAAACTGCACCAAAATTAAATAAACTGGGATTTAATTGTATGGCAGTTGATCAGCGCTCCGGTAATGAGGTAAATGATGTTAAAAACCATACTTTTACTCTTGCTGAATCAAAAAAACTTGGAGTGAATTATCTCGATGCTTACTCAGATCTATTGTCTGCAATTGATTTTGTAAAAGAAAACTATGCTGATGGAAAATTAATCATTATGGGAAGTTCCTATTCTGCTGCTCTTGTATTACATATTGCAGGTCAGAGGGATGATATCGATGGAGTGATGGCCTTTTCACCAGGAGAATATTTCGAACGTTTTGGAAAGCCAGCTAATTGGATAGAAAAATCTGCAAAAAATATAAATGTACCGGTTTTTATAACTTCTGCCAGAGAAGAAGAAATAAAATGGAGACAAATTTACAATTCAATAAAATCAGAAAATAAACAAAAATTCATTCCTGAAACTGAAGGAAATCATGGTTCCAGAGCACTTTGGTCAAAATATGATGATAGTGAAGATTATTGGAATGCAGTAACGAAATTTTTGAAGAATTTTAAACTTATTGCTGGAAAATAAAAATGGGACTAATGCAAGAATACCAAGAATTACATCAAAGTATATATAATTGCATATTGTGTAAAACATTAGGAAAAGAAGTTCACCGAATCCAACCTAAATGGGATGAGAATAAAAAATCAAAAAATATCCAAAAATGGGCAATGATAATTGGGCAAGCACCAGGGATAACAGAGGAAAAGAAAAGTGAATTAGTTCAAAAAAAAACAGGACCAGGAGAGAAAATTCCCTTTTCCGGAAAAGCCGGTCAGCAATTCAAACATTGGTTTACAATTGAGAATATTGATTACAAATTAATATTTGAAAATTCACTAATCACATCATTAACAAAATGTTATCCCGGAAAAGCAAAAATAGGTGACAGAAAACCAGATATGACAGAAACTAAACTATGTGAACCTTTCCTTTTGAAGCAGATAGAATTAGTTAATCCAAAATTAATAATACCCATTGGCAAACAATCAATAGACTGGTTCTTTCCTGAGAAAAAAAATAAACCATTATCAGAAAAAATCGGATATTTATCAAAATGGAAAAATTATGATATTCTATGTTTGCCTCACCCATCACCTTTAAGTGCAATAATAAAAAAAGTCGATATAAAAGAAAAAATATCTAATGCTATCAAAATCATATATAATCATTGGGAGGAATGTCACAAATGATAAATCAAATAAAAGATATTTTACTGATTTTTGGAATTATGTACGCTATATTTGAATATTTTATCTCCAGAAAAAACAAGGCTAAAACAGAAAACGATTTGGATGTTATTATATACGATTTAAACGAGAATAAATATTTAATCGATATACAAATAGGTATAACAAATAAAAGTATGGTGCGAAAATACATAAACAATATAATACTAAGCGTTAAAACACTGACCGACCAAGATATACAACAATCGATTGGAAGTAAAAAAATGCTTCGTTTTACAAACAAAATAATCCATAAATATAAAGATAAAAATATTAAAAATAATATCTTAGAAGAGTATTCAAGAAAATCAAAAGGCCTTGATTTTTGGGTAGATCCAAATACTACAGAAATATTTAGCTACCCAGTAGTAATAGAAAGTAGTGACAAATTTGTTCAAATAAATATTGAATATCCAATGGGTAAATCTGGAAAAAAATATTTTACTAAAATCCTTAATCTAAAGGAAATAATAAAATAAATGAAAGGTGTTTTTGTTCAAATTACTTCTGATCAATTTGATTTTATTCAATAATCTCAAACTGAAAAATGTTGAATATAAAAGTCTGTAAAAATGAACAAAAATAAAGCAATATGAAAAAAACACTATTAATTCGGGCAATTCTTTCATGTCTATTTGTGAGTTATAATAGTTGTGCTCCAAAAATCGATTATGAACCCCCTGAAAATATAGATGATGGCTTGGATGTTGGTACATTAGAGGATGCATATATTGATTCTGAATTGATTTTGAAAGCAGTGAATAGAATCGAAAACGGCAAATTTGGCGAAGTGCATTCTATTCTGATTTATAAGGATAATAACCTTGTCTTAGAAGAATATTTTCAAGGACACAAATTTCAATGGGATGCACCAAAATATTATGGAGACCTGATTCAATGGAATCGGGAAGATTTACATTCAAGCATGTCCTGCACAAAAAGTTTTACGTCAGCGTGCATCGGGATTGCTATTGATCTTGGATTTATTGATAATATTCATCAATCGATCTTTGATTATTTGCCGGATTATCAACACTTAAAAACCAATAACAGGAATTATATTACCATCGAACATCTTCTGACAATGACCTCAGGATTGGCCTGGAATGAATGGGGAGCAAAACACGGCACTTCAGCCAATGATATTGATATGTTATATTTTGATTGTAATGATCCTGTGACCTGCGTTCTGGAAAGACCATGGTGGGCAGTACCAGGAGATTTGTTCACATATAATGGTGGTGGAATGGTTATTTTGGGAGAAATTCTCAAGAATGCATCGGGTTTGAATATTGATGAATTCTCAATGAAGTATTTATTTGCACCTCTTAGAATTGATTCTACTATTTGGACACAATATGAAAATGGAATGTATGATGGTGCCGGATCACTTCGAATAACTTCCAGAGATATGTTGAAATTTGGTATTACCTATTTGAATGATGGAATATGGGATGGTAAGAAAATCATTTCCGCTGATTGGGTTGAGAATAGTTCACAGCAATATAAAAATAATGTTGACATTTCTGTTCCAATGGAAGATACTGGTCGAAATAAATATGGCTATTTATGGTGGATAAATGAATTTCATCACAAGGGGAAAAGTATAAAGATGTTCCGTGCTGGAGGTTGGGGAGGTCAAGAAATTATGGTTTTTCCTGAACTGGATATGGTGGTTGTATTTACTGGAGGAAACTATTCAAGAAGATCAAAACTTTTTAAGATAATTAAACAATATGTTCTACCGGCAATTTTCTGATAAATCGGCTATAGAGGCTCAGAGAACAATGAGAAAAATATTATATGTTTCAATAATTTTCATCATCCTATCCTGCAATGAAAAAATTCAAAAAGAGATTCCTTCGATTTTAGCAAGAGCAACATTAAAAAATACAAAATAAATAAAAAATCTGAACCAATTCGTCCAAATCACCATTTCTTCATCAGTATAGGATGAGTATACCTGGAGTATAGGATGAGTATAGGAGAAAAGTAAGACATGTTGGCGATTTTGGATTACTGCAATTAATTTTAAATAATATTATCTATCTGCTTCATTATTGCCTATTTCGTTATTCCGTAATTAACATTCTATTTATTTCAAGATATTGTTTGGTATTTAGGGAGTTGGAAAATAACTTAAAAATGCAACTTATTAAAAAATGAAAGGACTTTTATTCGTAATAATTCAAGATATACAGTTAATGTACTATGATATTAAATATGATATACGCAATATTGCATATATACTCAGTTGTAGCCAATTAAACTAAACTAAAAATTAATAGTCGAATAATAAACGAGATGAAGAAATATCCAACAATCATACTTATAGTTTTAACTACTCTCATAAGTTGTAATAAAGATGATGGCATAGTAAATTCACCAGCTACTAACTCTCCAAACATTCTACTAATTATTGCAGACGACTTAGGAAAGGATGCCATTAATGGTTACTCTGAAGGAAGCATTAAACCGAATACACCTAATTTAGATGATATTCGTAATAATGGGATTACTTTTAATAATTTGTGGGTTTATCCAACCTGCAGTCCTACAAGGGCATCAATAATTACTGGTAAGTATGGATATAGGACAAATGTCAAATGGGCTGGAGATGTCCTAAGCAATTCTGAAAACATTCTTCACAACAAGATTAAAACAGAAACAAATAGCAAATATGCCACTGCGGTAATTGGAAAATGGCATTTAGCAGGCGATTTTAATACGACATTCAATCCAGAAAATTTAGGAATGGACTATTATGCAGGGCTGTTGTCTGGCGGTGGTGGATATACTCAATGGAATCTTACCGAAGATGGAAATACAACAGTAGAAAGTAGCTACATAACAGAAAAATTTACGGATTTATCAATTGACTGGATTAATGCACAGAATAAACCTTGGTTTCTATGGTTAGCATATACTGCTCCACATACACCATTCCATTTGCCTCCCAACGAAATGCATTCACAGGGAAACTTGCCTGAATATAGTACAGGTATGAATCCAATACCTTACTATATGGCTGCCATTGAAGCAATGGATTATCAAATTGGTAGATTATTAGACAATCTAACAGAAGAAGAAAAGAATAACACGATATTTATTTTTATAGGAGATAATGGTACTCCAAATCAAGTTGCACAAGCACCATATTCAAGCTCAACTGCAAAGGGATCGTTATTCCAAGGAGGAATTAATACACCGATGTTTGTTTCAGGAGCAGGTGTATCACGCACAGGAAATGACGAAAATTTAATAACAGGTACAGATTTATACGCTACAGTAGCAGAAATTGCTGGTGTTACTGTAAATACTATAAACGATAGTAAAAGCTTTACTTCATTATTTTCAAATAATCAGAATATTCGCAATTATCAATATTCAGAAAAGAATGATGGAACAACAGATGCTTGGACAATCAGCAATGGAAATTACAAACTTATAGTTAATTCTAGTGGTGAAAAACAAATGTACGATTTACTTAATGACCCTTATGAGAATACTGATTTACTAAGCGGAACATTAACCACCATGCAGGAAGAATTTAAACTTGCTTTGGAAGCAGAACTTAGCTTGATTAGAAATTAGGTAACTGGCTACAACAAAGTATAAAAATAATAGCCGAGATAGTTGTAAATATGAACATAGTAGCCCGTATAAAGTTTTGATGTAACTTGAAAAATACAAGTTTCGAAATCGGCTACTATTCTTATACTCACCGTTGTGTGGCATAAGAAAGAACACATTGACTAATAGTTAAAATATAAAACAGAATAATTATGAAAAAACAAAACAATAGAATTTCCGCAATTTTTCAATTAGCCGGAAACCGATATTGGACTGCATCGTTACTTCCTGCTCTGCTAGGTACAACACTTCCATTTTGGCTTAATCCGCCTGATTTTAAATTTAGATTGTTAGAAGGAATATTATTTCTCATAGTAATTTTTTTTGGTCATGTAGGTTTCTCTTTGCTGTTTTCTGGTTTTTCAAAACGAATCAACACAAAACTGAAAAAGAAACCGCTTTTTATTTTGGGAATTTTCAGTTTAACAGCATCTGTTCTCATAGGACTATACATAAACAGTTCTTTGCAACTGCATGCCAACGTTCCTAAGTATATATTCATTATTTATGGAATTACAACAATTTTCGTTGGTGTACTTTATGTAGTCCCTCCATTTAACTTTTATCAACATCTTTATGGTGAAGTAATTATTAGTGTTGGACTTGGTATGTTACCTGTACTTGGTGCATATCTTGTACAAGTTGGAGATATAACTCGTACAGTTTATTTGGCTTCACTTCCTGTTGTCGTTTCAACTGGTTTATGGGTATGGATAACAGAGTTAATTAACAAACCAGATGACGAAAAGTTTGGGTATAAAACAACAGTAATGTATTTCAATTATAAGTTTTCCAGCCGCTTTATAACCCTTTTTTTGACTGCTTTAATATATATATCACTTGCGTTGGCAGTTTTTGGTCGATCTTCTTTAAATCCATTATCACTGATAGCACTATTTTCAATAATTTTTGCACTGATGATAATTAAAATAATTTGGAAGGATTATGAAAATTTAAGGGTTTTACAAAATGCTAGAAAGTATGCGTTCCTAATTCATCTTTCTATTTGTATTGTCATTATTGCAGCATCTCTTTCGTCTCATTTTAATATGTAATAATGACAGTAGTATGATATTAATAATGAATAAATTACGCCACACAACAATGTATATAAAAAATAAGCGAGATAGTAGTAATATCAAGGTTTGTAGCCCGTTTGAACTTTCTTGCAAGCAGAAAAGTTATTGCTTCGAATGCGCTTACTTTACATATACTGAACGTTAACCAAAAACAATAAAACATCCACACAAACAACCCCAACCCTCTTCCAGGTAAAAAGATATGGATGGTGTTTGATTAACTTAAATGGTTTTCCCACCTGCCGGAATATAACTAAGGTCATACTGACACAAAACCTAGGTCATCCTGAGTAGTGAGCTTGTCGAACTATCGAAGGAAACCGGATTTAGAAACAGAATAAATAATTCCCATCCAATGGTAAAAAGTAAATAATTCCTTATTTTTACTTCTCGCTGAAGAATACAGATAAACATTTTACAGCGTACCTTAGTTAACTAGTAATGCAGAAATAAGCGTACTAGTAACTTTATACACACGTTACCAGCAATTAGGTTCAACATATAAAATATTTTCAATGACTAAAAGAATTCAATATGAGACTAGAATCTAATGCAACTATACAAATTCAGAAACCAGTAGAAGAAGTTTTTGAAGGGATTATAAATC
>Ga0070729_10005776_pt1 | contig 12579 bp, 7 predicted proteins | sample tdDd472_FD_66725 | JGI IMG/M metagenome (GOLD analysis project Ga0070729, IMG submission 66725) | Marine sediment microbial communities from the Atlantic coast under amendment with organic carbon and nitrate - tdDd47.2 | ecosystem: Environmental > Aquatic > Marine > Coastal > Sediment | place...
GCCTCCGGCGGCGAGGTGGGCCACCTCGAAAGCTGGTTCGCGAATGCTCCCGCCTCTCGTTCCTCGAGGCGATCACATTCGCTGACGGGCTACGCCCGTAAAACTCAGGAACAACTCCTAGGTCGAGTCTAACGCAAAACGTCTCAACAACGTGTTGCCATTGGACTTCGTTCTGGGCTGGGCTCGCCATCAAAGATGATGGGTTCGACAGGGTACATGATACTTGTTCGCCGCCAAAAGCCATTTTCTTGTTTTTTCTTCGTGTCCTTCGTGCTCTTCGTGGTTCATTCAGTCTTTTTTTGTGCACCCCACCTGACCATAGGCCATCATTGCGGGGGTAACTCAGCTCTGATTATAAAATATGAATTGCAGGGTAGGCCTGCAGCCTATTCTGGAATATTGGGAAGAGTCGTTATCTCGCCTTTGTAGTTGCGCAGTTTGTACTCTTTGTCTGTTTTTTCCACGTAGCTGTAATAAGGCATCAGCATGATTTTGCCGATGCTTGTGGCGACCACGTACATGGGTTGCGCAAGGCCTGTGGTGTGGCCCCGGATCGCGTCACGGATCAATTCGGCCCCTTTTTCAATGGGCGTGCGAAAATGATCAATCCCCGGTGCCGGTTCACAGTAGAAGAGGTAATAGGGCCGGATACGAACAGACAGCAGTTTCTGGTGCAACGCCTTGAAGGTCTCCGTGTCGTCGTTGATCCCTTTGAGCAACACCGCCTGGTTGCCCACATTGATGCCGCACGTCATGAGGTCATAAACCGCCTTGGCGGTCTGCTCCGTAATCTCCCTGGGGTGATTGCATTGTGTGTTGATCCATATGGGCACCCGGTGGTGCCCGGAAAGCACCTTGATCAGGGAAGGCGTGATCCGCTGAGGCAGCACGATGGGAGTCCGCGTGCCGAACCGGATCATCTCGACATGGGGAATCTCACGCAGCTTTGCAATGAGATACTCTATCTTGTCGTCTGACAGCACAAAGGGATCCCCACCGGTAATCAGGACATCGCGAACCTCCCGATGATCACGAATCCACTGCAACCCCTCCTCAATATCAAAGCGAAACCTCAGCCCGCGCACCACCACGAGCTCTTTGCGAAAGCAGTGACGGCAGTACATCGCGCAGACGTCGGTTACCAGAAAAGCGATGCGATCCTGGTATTGCCGTGCAATGCATTCGGGACGTTCTTCATCCGTCAACCGGTTCTCTTTCCATTCCAGGTAGTTTTCCACACCATAACGGTTCACATTTTCCAGAACAGAGGGAATCACCTGACGACGAATGGGGCAGTTCGGGTCATCAGGGTCCATGAGGGAGGCAAAATAGGGCGTGGTACCCCACCTGATATCTCCCTTCCCGGCTTCTTCTATTCCTTTTTCCTCTTCAGGAGAAACGCGCACATACTTCTGAAGTTTGTCTAATGTGTTGACACTTGTCTCCAATTGCCTCATCCACTCTTCCATTTGGTATGTCATGGCACCTCTCTTTTGCTTGGATGAAATGCATGTCAAAATCAGAAAAAAAAGGACAGGAATGCTCTTTATTTCAGGTATAAACCACCAGAAACGGCTGAAACAGTATAACGTGAGGCATTAACGATCAGGCAATAAACTCTAAGGAAAGGCGTTGAAAGATGTTTGTACAGGCACCAGGACGGGCCTGTTTCTTTACTATAGCAAAAATCGCAGACAATGCCATGGACCAATAATCAACGCGATCGTGATTAAACAGGATTCCTGGCTTTTTTATGTACAAGGCGGGAGACAATCATTCTCTTGGCCCACCGTTTCTATAGTGATTGGCAGGCGTTTCGAACCACAAATGTACTTCTACCACGAAGGCGACGATGCCTCCGGCGGCCAAGGGCTGAGCCCTTGGAACCCAGGTTCGCAAATGCTCCGAACCCTCGTTCCTCGGGTACGTCACATCTGATGACGAGCTGCGCCCGTGAATAACCGAAAAGGTTATTCAAGCTCCTTCATGCACCCGAAGGGCTCTTCATGTTTTTTTATAATAAGGTCAAACCATGACGTGAGCTGAATTCAGGTTGACTTTGGCAGGAATAACTCCGGCGGGTCGCCTTTAAAAAAAGCGCCGCAAAAACGTTCCGGTTGCATCCCCCTCTTGCCGTTCAGCACCAATGGGACTGTACGTCAAAAGGGATACTTGCTCGTAACACCTTCGGATGGCCAGAGCCCTTAAAACCTGTTTGTCAAACGTTTCAAAAGCTTGCCCCCCCCGACAGGGCCGCAGGAGGCATCGCTGAACAGTTACGTTTATTCTTCGTGCTCTTCGTGATTCACAAGGTTCATTTGCCAGGCAATGGGCTGCCTTGCTCTAAACGGCAGATTAAGTTCCCATCTCAGCAATCGGCTTATTTCGATCCGAGTGCCCCCAGCGAACTCGCCGCATGGGCAGCCAGACCAGCTCCCGCCTCGGCAAAGACGTTCACGGCGATATCCACACCCGCCTCGCGCAGCATATCCACCTCGTCATCGAAGCGGGCGACAGCGGCCATCTCACCCTGGTACCCATATTTTTTAAACTTGTGAATGACGGTCAGCATGGACTCAAAATTATTCAAGGCCAACACCACCAGTTTCACCGTGCCATCCGGTGTGGGAAGCCGCCGCCAAAAATCAGGGTCGGTCACATCTGCCTGATCGATATTGCGCCCTTGCTCCGCATGACGGTCAACGATGTCCTGGTCGAAGTCAAGCCCCAGCACCACATCGCCGTACTGCTCATGGAACCAGTCATAGGCCCCGACACCGGTCCGCCCCATGCCTATAACAAGGATATCGACAGAGGGCCTCTTGAAAGGAACCTCTTCGGCATGCCGGTCTTTCGATTCGAATCGCTTCAGTGTCGTGCTGATGGTTTCATAAATACGATCCGCATGTTTGTTCAGGGGCGAGGCGATGATAAAGGAAACGGACAGGGCAATGGCGATCACGACCAGCCACTGAGGGTCCAGGCTCCCCGTCGAGGCCGCCAGGGAACAGACAATAAGCCCGAACTCGCTGTAGTTTGACAGGTTTGCCATGGTGATAAACGACGTCCTGGCCTTGAGGCGAAACCGGGTAAAAATCAGGAAATAGAGCCCCATCTTCAAGGGCAGCAATGCCACAAGGACACCTGCAGCGGCAAACCCGGACGCATCCGGAATCCCCCTCAGCCCGATATCAAGGAAAAACCCGACCAGCAGGACATCCTTGATGTTCATCAGCGAATTGGCCATCTCCTTGGCCCGGGGGTGCGGTGCCATCAGCATCCCCAGGATGAGCGCCCCGAGGTCGGGTTTCAGCTGCACCAGGTCAAAGCTGTGCGCCCCTGCAATAAGGGCCAGGAACAGCCCGAAAAGAACCATCAGCTCACCGTGCCCCACACGGGTAAGCATCACCTGAAACACCTTCATGGCCACAGGCAAGAGGGCGATGACCAGCAGTGCCATGGGCGACGGAAGCTTGCCGGTGGCAAGGGTCAGGTAAATAACCGCGACAATGTCCTGAATAACGAGAACCCCGATGGCGGTTCGCCCGTTGAGTGAATCCATGCGCCCGCTCTCGTCAAGGATCTTCACGGCAAAAACGGTACTGGAAAAACTTAAGGCAAAGCCCAGCAGCAGCGCCGTTTTCGCGTCAATCTCCATGAAGAACCGCAGCCCGGAATACCCCAGGCAAAAAATGGCAAACCCGACGGCAGCAACGGTAATCCCCATGTGCAGGGAGGCCCCGGCCCACACCTCCGGCTTGAGCAGGTTTTTAATTCTCAGCTTCAACCCGATGGTAAACAAAAGCAGCGTCACACCGACATCCGATGCTGACTGAAGCAAAGGGGTGGAGGTAAACCCAAGGGCGTTGAGACACAGGCCAGCCAACAAAAACCCCACCATTGGCGGCAAACCGATCCGATACATGAGGTAGCCCAAACCAAATGCCACTGTGAGAATTTCAGGATCCATGCGTTAAGCTCCTATTTTCTTCATAAAATAATGGTAACTTAATTCGTATCTATTCAGCTATGCCTCCGGCGGGTCGCTTTTTGAAAAAAGCTCCGCAAAAACTTTCCGAATGCATCCCCTTCTGCCGCTCAGCCCCATTGGGGCTGAGCGGCAGAAGGGGATGCATGGCCGATAAATATACACAGTCGAGTTGTTAACCACTTTCGAATAAGTCGAAATCGCTCTCAATACCTGTTTGTCAAACCCACACACTCAAATAAGGCAAAAATTTGGCCCCCGGCAGGGCCGCCGGAGGCATAGCTGAATAGTAGCTTAATTCTTCAATGGACGTACTGCTTTAAAACACGTGCTGTTTCGGCCATTTTCTTTGGCGTGGTACAACCCGGCGTCTGCCGTTTCCAGAAGGTCGCGTTGAACAAACCCCTGGTCCGGAATCATCGTTGAGATGCCGATGCTGGTGGTGACATGCTCAGCGGCCAAAGAGCCCTGGTGTGAAATATCAAGACTGGAGACCGCCTTCAAAAGACGCTCCGCGACATGCTGTGCCCCTTCGGGATCCGTCTCCGGCAACAAAACGGCAAACTCCTCTCCACCGATCCTGGCCACCTTGTCCACATTCCTCTTGGCCGCATCGGATATGGCCATGGCCACTTTTTTCAGGCAGTCATCGCCTGCGGCATGACCATACGTGTCGTTATACGCCTTAAAATGGTCGATATCCAGAAGCAACAGGGAAAGAGGGGCCTTGGTCCTGATCCCCCGCTGCCACTCCTCTTCGAAGGTAATGTCAAACTGTCTCTTGTTGAGCAGGCCAGTCAACCCGTCCGTGGTCGACAACAGGTGAAGCCGCTCGTTTGTCTCTTCAAGCTGCTGCTGAAGTTCTTCGAGTTCAACAAGCTTTCGATCCAGCTCCCGGGTCTTTTTGCTCAGGGCATCCTTGTGGCGAAACAGCTCGATAAACACCCCGACCTTGCTCTTAAAAACCATCTCATCCAGAGGCTTGAACAAATAGTCCACTGCGCCGCACTCGTAGCCTTTGAACACCTGGACATCAGCCCTGAAAGCAGCGGTAATGAAAATGATGGGGATGTGTTTTGTCTTTTTGTTCCCGCGCATCAACTCAGCCACTTCGTACCCGTCCATGCCGGGCATCTGAACATCGAGAAGAACCAGGGCAAAATCATGGTCCAGCGTCAGACCCAGGGCCTCCATGCCGGATGTAGCCCGAACAAGCTCAATATCCGGCTCATCCAGAAGGCTTTCAAGTGTCAGCAAATTTTCCAGACGATCATCGACAATCAGTACCTTGGCAATTCCCATGACGAACCCTTATGGCTTGTTGGCTTTCTTTGAAGCCCAATCTCTGCGTTGTGCATTAAAAAAACCCTCCGGCGGCCCTGCCGGGGGCTAAACTTTTCCCTGGTCAAAGGTGTGGGTTTAACAAACAGGTCTTAAAAAATTATCCTTGAACGAATTTCTTATTAAAAGCGCATCCGCTACCTGCTTTCAAGGTGGCACACCTTGCATTCCCTTTTCACCCTTGATTCAAGGCCTGCAAAAACGGCCCAATGCCATCTAAAGGCAACACGTGATCCACATCCACCGCCTTGATAGCGGCATTTGGCATGGCATCGGCCACAGCGGTTTCAGGTGCCTGCACAATGGCCAGCCCACCAAACTGCTTGATCTTGGCAAGGCCATCTGCCCCGTCGGAATTTGCCCCGGTGAGAATCACCCCAATCAGCCGGTCGCAAAAGACCTCGGCGGCGGTTTCGAACAGGACGTCCACGGAAGGGCGGGAAAAATGCACCCGTTCTTCGGCAGACAGGGCGATGGTTTTGCCCTCTTCCACCATCAGGTGGTAGTTGGGGGGCGCGATATAAATGGTTCCTGGCTCCAGGGGCTCCTTGTCTTCAGCTTCCTTGGCATGCAGGGTGCACCTGACATCAAGGTGAAGCGGAAGGTAACTCTCCGAATTGGGGCTGAGGTGTTGAACGACAAGCACGGGCATTGAAAACGACTCATCCAGGGCCGGAAGAATTGATTCCAATGCCGCGAGTCCACCGGCTGAGACACCGATGACAACAGCTTCAAATGGGTTTAAGCGCTCCATCGCGTGGGTTACTCCTTAAGAAAGTCAGCCCTCATGAGGCTGAAGTACTGCGCTTTTTCCTGTAAATCTTTTCGCGCTCCGATACGACCTCAAATTGATCGGCCACACTTGAAAACCGGAGGCTCTCCTTGGACCCAAGGCAGAGAAACCCACCCGGACACAGGCTGTCCAAAAACAGTTTCAACACCCGGTTTTGAAGCTCTCTGTTAAAATAGATGAGCACGTTTCTGCAAAAGATGACGTTCATCTCTCCGAACACACCATCCGTCACCAGGTTGTGGGACGAGAACAGCACATTCTCCTTCAACGAGCGCTTCATGATCACGTTGTCGTAATCGGCCCTGTAATAGTTCGAAAAAGAGCGGGTCCCCCCGGCTTTCTGGTAATTTGACGTATACTCCCGCACCAGGTCCATGGGGTAGATACCGTCTTTGGCCTTTTGAAGAATCAGCTCGTTGAAATCCGTGGCGTACACCTGAACGCGATCTTCCATCTTCTCTTCTTCAAGAAGAATGCACATGGAGTAGACCTCTTGTCCCGCCGAACACCCGGCATGCCAGACTTTTGCAAAGGGGTATGTCTTAAGGTGTGGAAACACCACCTCACGAACCCGTTTGTAAAACCAGGGATCCCTGAACATTTCCGTCACGTTGATGGAGAGGTCGAGAAGCAGCGTATTAAAAAATGCCTCATCGTAAATCACCCGGTGCTGCATGTCTGAAAAGCTTTGAAAATCTTCAAGGGAGCGACGATGCTCCAACCGTCGCTTCGTGTGGGTAAAGGCATAACTCCTGAAGTCATATCCGTATTTCAGGTATATTGCCTCAAGCAGAAGCTGTATTTCAAGCCGTTCGTTTTCAATGGTTACGGTATCATTCATATCAGTACAACCAGACCCTCAACATGGAGAGCAGTTTTTCGGCATTCACCGGTTTGGCAAGGTAGTCGCTGGCACCGGCCTCGATGCATTTGCTTCTGTCACCTTTCATGGCTTTGGCCGTCAGGGCGATAATCGGCAGCTTGGCAAACTCCTTTTGCTTGCGGATTTCCGCCATGGCTTCATACCCGTCCATTTCCGGCATCATGATGTCCATCAGGACGGCGTCAACCCCGTCAGTCTCTTTCAGCTTCTCCAGGCATTCAATACCGTTTCGGGCAATCACAACGTCCATTTGCCTCTCTTCGAGAACACTGGAGAGAGCAAACACGTTCCGCATGTCATCATCCACAAGGAGAATGGTCTTGTTGCTCAACACCGCCTCTTTGCTGTGGACCATCTTGAGCATGTTCCGTTTTTCTTCCGGAAGATTGGCCTCAACACGATGCAAAAACAGGGCTGATTCATCAAGGAGCCGTTCAGGTGATTTCACGCCTTTTACAATGATACTCTCCGCATACCGGTTGAGCTCCTTCTCTTCCTCGCGGGTCAGGTCGCGTCCCGTATAAATGATCACCGGCACGCGGGCGGAGGTCTCGCTCAGGCGGATTTTCTCCAGGAGCTCAAACCCCGACATGTCATCGAGGCCAAGATCGAGGATCATGCAGTCATACCCTCCCATCTCAAGCTGCTGTATGGCCTCCCGGCCTGTACTGACAGCGGTGGTCTCGACGTCCCCGTTCCCAATGAGTTCCTGGATGCTGTCTCGATGGATCTTGTCATCTTCAACCAGCAGGAGCCTGCTCATGGGCTTGGAGACAATGTCTTCAAGCTTGCTGAACGCGTCTTCGACTTTTTCCATGCTGACAGGTTTGGTCAGGTAGCCGATGGCCCCCATGCGCATGGCGTCCAACGTGCTGTCGTTGGCCGACATGAAGTGAACCGGGATGTGCCTCAGGTCCGGGTTGTCTTTCAGGCGTTCCATGACGGTCCAGCCGTCGATGCCGGGCAGGCCGATATCCAGGATAATGGCGCTGGGCTTGTAATAGTCTGCAAAATGAAGCCCGGTTTCACCGTCTTCGGCCACGACGCATTTGAACCCGCGCTCCCGGGCAAAGTCGAGCATGATCTTCGCAAAATAGCGATCGTCTTCAATGATGAGCAAGCTTCGGGAATCCGGGGTAATGCCCTTGCGATCGTCTTCCACATAATCGCTGTCACAGGGAGGCGTCGCCTCTGCTTCCGGGTTGGCAACCGAAGCAGCAGGCGCTGCCACCGCCCCTTGGGAAGGCGTGGCCGCAGGGGCCACGAAACCGATGGACGCCTTGTCGGCCGCAGGTTGGGCGGGCTCGGCATCCTCCGCCGCAGCCTTCCCATCGTACACCTCCGGAAGAACGATGGTAAAGGCGCTGCCCTGCCCTTCGGCGCTTTCAAGGAATATCGCTCCCCCAAGCAGCTTGGCCAACTCTTTGGAAATGGACAGGCCCAGCCCGGTGCCGCCGTACTTTCGGCTGGTGCTGCCGTCTGCCTGCTGAAAGGCCTGGAAAATTGCGACCTGTTTCTCCTTGGGTATCCCGATGCCATCGTCCTTAACCGTAAAGGCGATGGCCTTGTCGAGGTGGAGCCCTGCCCCACCGAAGGCTGCCGGGTCCGGCCGGGAAATATCCAGGGCAACGGTCCCCTGGTGGGTAAATTTGAAGGCGTTGGTTAAAAGGTTCCTGAGGACTTGCTGCAACCTCTGGGAGTCTGTCCGGATCATGTCCGGCACACCGCCTGCGACGCTCAGGTCAAGGGCGACGCCTTTGTCATCGGCCACCCCCTGATACAAACGCTTGATGTCACCCAAAAGGGATTCCATCGTCACGTCTTCTATCATCAGATCCACCTTGCCCGCTTCAATCTTGGAGAGGTCAAGGATTTCGTTGATGAGGGCCAGGAGATCCGCCCCGGATGCGTGAACCGCATTGGCGGACTCCACCTGCTTCTCTGTCAGGTTTCCGTCCCTGTTCTTGCCCAGAAGCTGGGAGAGAATCAGGATGCTGTTCAGGGGCGTCCGCAGCTCGTGAGACATATTGGCCAGGAACTCTGACTTGTATTTGCTGGCGATTTCAAGGTCACGGGCTTTCTGCTTCACCACCTCCTGCGCCTCGAGGAGGTCGCCGTTTTTGATCGAGATGGCTTCCTTCTGCTCTTCAAGTGCCTTTGTCCGCTCTTCCAGCTCCTCATTGGTGACCCGGAGTTCCTCCTGCTGGGCCTGGAGTTCTGCTTCAGACTCCTTGAGGGCCTTTGTCTGCTCCTCCAACTCCTCGTTGGTGACCCGAAGCTCTTCCTGCTGAGCCTGGAGTTCGGCTTCGGACTCTTTCAGGGCCTTGGCTTGCTCTTCGAGCTCCTCATTGGACACGCGAAGCGCCTCGCGCTGCTCCTGGGCCTTCTCAAGAAGGTCATGAATCATCTGTCGCGACTTGGCGGCGTTGATCAAAATGGCGGCATTTTCGATATTCTGGTCGATGAACCGGCGTTGCAATGGGGTAAACGGCGAGACAGACCCCAGGAGCAGAACCCCCACAACCCCATCTTCAGAAGAGATGGGGGCCGCAATATAATTGGAGGGAATGAGTTCTCCGGCCCCATAGTTGATGGCCGGCGCACCTGATGCCATGTCGGTAAACACGAGGACCTCGTCCTCCAGGGCCGCCTGCCCCACCATGCCCTCCCCGAGCCCGATGCGGTTAAAGTTGCCGCTGCGATCCGTGAACGCGTAGCTCGCCTTGAGCTCAAGAGCGCCGTCATTCAGAAGGTATAGTGCCCCAAGCTGGGAATCCATGTGCTTGGTCATAAAAGAGGTAAACCGCTTGGCCAGCTGATCGCTTTCGTGTTCCCCGCGCAGCTTGTCGTCCAAGCCCTCTTTTCCGGATTTAAGCCAGTCCAGGTCCTGAAGGTTTCTGGCCATGGTGTTGAGGGCCTTTGCCAGCTCACCCAGCTCGTCCTTCCGATTGAGCTTCAGGGTCGCGCCCAGCTCCCCGTTGGAGATGGCCTGGGCGAACCGGATATCCGAAATCAGGGGCCGGGTGATGGTCCGCGAAAGGAAAAACGCCCCCACCCCAATAAGGCCCAAAAGTATCGCGGCCACCGCCCCGATAACCCGGTGTATGTTTCGCACCGGGGCCGTCACCTCGTATTTGTCAATCTTGGAGATGAGGTACCAGTCAAGGCCCAAAAGATTAAGCTTGTTATAGACCACGAGTACCGCGTTGCCCACGCTGTCAACGTAGGTGGCGTTGCCACCCTCTTCGCCTGAAGACACAGCATCGTGCCAGTAGTCAGGAAACGAGGTTGGGCAATACCCAACAACAAGCTCTCCGTCCCCCATGCTTCTCAGGTTGCTTCGAAACTCGTAACGCGTCCTCGCCCGTTCGAAACCCAGGAGATAAGACTCACCGGTGTCCCCCATCCCCTGCCGTGCATCCACGGTATGGGTCACCTGTTCCGGGGAGAACTGAAAAATCAGAACACCTGTGATGGTTTTATTTTCGTCCCGGATGGGTTGCCCGACAAAAAATGCCTCCAGGCCACCGCTGGGCTCATAGGGAGAAAAGTCAGAAACAGCCTTCTTGCCCGTCGCCAAGACCCCCCGCCACACGGCCGCCATCTTGGTTTCTCTGTAGACGCCGTACGTGAGATTGGTGCCGAGATCATTCTCTCCCGCAACAGAATAGAGAACATCACCCTCTTCGGCATCCACCACGAAGATATCGTGGTATCCATAATCCCGGGCATACGCCTCCATCATCATGCTGTAGGGTTTCACCTGCCCCCAGTAGGCTGCAGAGCGGGTATCGAGCCCTACGGAAGCGCCTTTACGGGCAAGCGCCCTCTGCGTCTTGAGAACACTCAGCAGCTCCTTGACCCGCTTGGAATCGGCCAGAAATTCGATCCCGGCATGCCGGTCTGCAAAATACTCCTCGATCTGCCCTTTCCGAATGGCCTGCACCGTAATCAGCTGATTAAACGATTTGTCCATGAGGGAATCTGTGGCCAGGCTGCTTCCAAAATACCCGACGATGGCAAGGGGAATGGAGCCTGTGATGATAAACAGTACAATCAGCTTGAACCGGATCCGCATATCTGAAAAAAAACGAAACATTTTAACTCCGAAAATATAATTACGGGTGCAGTTACCATCATGGGTTTATAGGGTTTGCCCGGGGAAAGTCAACTGCCGATCTGAGACGGTGTTGCCTCAATTTTCCATCAACAGGTAAAAACCCTCTTTTCTTGCCTGCACGAAGAGGGGGTTCCTCATGGGCTTTCTCGCCCCCGTCTCCGGTGAGTGAGCCTCAAAACCACGCAAAAACACAAGCAATCGCAGAAGATTAGCCCCCACCATAAAGCAGCGAAGATATTGGCAAGGAGAGTAAGGGGAAGTTCGGTTAACCAGGCAGGATGGGCATAACGGTGCCATGCCCATTGAAGACGTGAAGGGTTGAAAAAAACGGGGTCATCGCGACAGCGCCCTGATGCATGTCACTCATCATGAAGCCCCAGCTCAGGGTAATGCTCCCGGAGACACTCTTTGCACACACCATGGGTGAACGTGACGTCCGCATGCTCCTGAATATAGTTTTCAATGCGATTCCAGTAGCCTTTGTCATCCCGGATGTTCTTGCAATGCATGCATATGGGCAACAGGCCACTCAACGTCTTTAATTCATCCAGGTATTTGCTGTTTTGAAGGGCGATGGCGGCCAGCTTTCCAAACCCCGTGGCCATCTCCGCATCGTTGTCGCTAAAATCCGAGGGTTTGTTCGCAAGGCCGATGATCCCCACCGTTTTTTCTTCCAGTACCAGCGGGGCAAACATCACATTCTTCAAGGCCATATGCCCTCGGGGCATGAACTCCACCCAGCAACTGTTCATGAAATCATTGTGATAAACGGCTTTGTTGTCCCTGTAGGACTCTTCACGCAACCCCCGGATGGGCATGGGAAGCAACGGGTCCACATCACAAGGCATGCCACCCGCCTCAAGAAAAAGAACCTCATTCTCCTCCCCGGTCTCGCTCAAGAGGGCCACGTATCCCCCCGTGGCACCGATCAGCTCCTTGCAGTGATCAAAAATCGACCTCGCAGCCTCCGTAAACCCTTTTTGCTCCAGCACGGCCCTGGCCCCCTTGTTGAGGGCATGAAGCTCCCTTTCGCGGCGCTCGGACTCCTCAACCGCCAAAATCAACTCCCCGATCAACTCGGCACGCATGGCTGTTGTTCCCTGAAGCCTATGAAGTTCGTCAACAAGCTCTTGTTTTGACATTTTTCTGCCCATGGTCACCTCACAGTGTATCATAAGCTAAGAAACACAAGCGGGAGAGGGGGTGAGAGGGTGTGTTTCGTTGAGTCCAGCAGAGAATCAGAAAAGAAAGTGCAGCCCGACACACCGAGGCCTAACAACTTGTCATAATGATTGATACATATTCATCATGACACACCCCCGGGTTGTTTTCAATGCAATGCAGGGGAATATCCCAAGTCATCATGGGTCATAGACACAGGTCACTGGTGAGAGCATCATGGTCATCATGGGTTCACCACCTCTGCCCAACCCCAGAACACAATCGCGGTGAAC
>Ga0070729_10005779_pt1 | contig 12576 bp, 10 predicted proteins | sample tdDd472_FD_66725 | JGI IMG/M metagenome (GOLD analysis project Ga0070729, IMG submission 66725) | Marine sediment microbial communities from the Atlantic coast under amendment with organic carbon and nitrate - tdDd47.2 | ecosystem: Environmental > Aquatic > Marine > Coastal > Sediment | place...
CGCTTCTATCAGGGGAACGTCATGCCTCGCTTCAACGATCGGTTTCTTGCTGCGCTGATGCTTCTGCTGCTGACCGGTTTCGGCATGACGACGCAAGTCGGTCCGGCCGCCGGCAATCAGGAAGTGGTCTGGGATGGCCGAGATGGACAGGGCCGCAGCGTGGCTTCCGGCACCTATTGTGCGCGTCTGATCGTCGGCGAGTTGCATCAGGTGCGAGCCTTGACCCTGGTCAGATAGATGGATTGAACCATGCTCTATCTGTTGACCGCGTCGTTACTTTGGGCCTTTTCCTTTGGGCTCATCAAAGGTCACCTGGCCGGACTAGATCCGGTGGCTGTCGCCTGTGGAAGACTGCTGCTGGCGGCGGCCGCCTTCGCTCCGTTGCTCGGACGCGATTCCCTGCCGCGCCCGGGCGTCTGGCGAGCGCTGGGTCTGGGTTCGATTCAGTTCGGCCTGATGTACATCCTGTACCTCTGGTCGTACAACTGGTTGCCCGCCTGGCTGGTCGCCCTGTTCACCGTCTTCACTCCGGTCTATGTGGTTTTGATGGCTGATCTGGCCCGGGGCAAGCTCCGAGCCCGGAATCTGCTGGCCGCCGGCCTGGCCGTGGCTGGAGCCGGTGTGGTCCTGGCCCGCGGTTTGCCGGCGGGGGCCGACTGGCGCGGAATCCTCGTGTTGCAGGGGGCCAACCTCTGCTTTGCATTCGGGCAGGTCTATTTCTCCAGATTGCGGCGCGTTACCGGGGGACAGGAAGCGGTGTTGTTGGCCTGGATGTACCAGGGAGCCGCATTGCTCACCTTGACCGGTCTGTTGGTTCGCGGTAGCAATCCGCTGGCAGGCTGGGACCGCGATGCCGTACTGGTGGTGCTGTATCTGGGCCTTCTGCCCACGGCTCTGGGCTTCTATCTCTGGAACAAAGGGGCGGCCCGCACCCGGCCGGGCCTGCTGGCAACGGCCAATAACCTGAAGGTCCCGCTGGCGGTTTTGATGTCCTGGCTCGTGTTCAACGAGCAGGCCGACCACACTCGCGTGTTGATCGGCCTGGCACTCATCGTGCTCGGATTGTTTCTGGCGCGGACCGTGAAACCCGACCCGGAGTCCGGTGATATCGCCGGCTGAAATCGATTCAGCGGTGCATCGCACCCGGATACCGCCGGCCAGTTCTCCTCAATCCGGAACTCCCGTATCCAGACTGACTCGCCAGCTGCCGTCCGGTAGGCGTTGCCACAGCGTCAGGTACCGCCCGTATTTCTCCTCGGGGCCTTCCGGTCCCGCAGACCGGCTGACATAACGTCCCGAAGTCCAGCCCAGTGTGCCGTCGATCGAGGCCTGAGCCAGGTCCGGCTCCCAACTCAACGTATAGTCCGGATCGTCGAATGCCGGGGCCATCAATTCGGTAATGGCTTCGGCCCCGGTCACTACCTGGCCGGACACAATCTGCTTGCCCCCGACGGTGAACCACCGGGTCCAGACGGCCGTCCGCCGTGGACCCTGTTCTGCCGCCACCTGGGCTGCGAACTCCCGATCCGCCTGCATCAACTCCTGCTCGTAGTAAGCTGCTGTTGCTTCAGACCGGTCGCTCATCAGTCAACCACCGTCCAGACCCAGCACCTTGTACAGGAAAGCGAACTTGTCGGCCTGTTCCTCGATCACCATTTTCGTGGGTTTGCCCGCGCCGTGGCCGGCCTTGGTCTGGATCCTGATCAATACCGGCAAATCACCCGCATGGCATTCCTGCAGGCGAGCCGCGTACTTGAAACTGTGGCCAGGCACGACGCGGTCGTCGTGATCAGCGGTCGTTATCAAGGTCGCGGGATACTCGACCCCGGACTTGAGGTTGTGGTAGGGGCTGTAGGCATGGAGCACCGGGAACAGCTCCGGATCATCGCTGCTGCCGTAGTCGCTGGTCCAGGCCCAGCCGATGGTGAAGTGCTGGAAGCGCAACATGTCCATGACACCGACCGCGGGGAGTGCCGCTCCGAACAATTCGGGGCGCTGGTTGGCCACCGCACCGACCAGGGTGCCGCCGTTGCTGCCGCCGATGATCGCCAATCTGTTGGGATTGGTGTAGCCCTCGCGAATCAGGTATTCCGCCGCGGCAATGAAGTCGTCGAAGACGTTCTGTTTGTTCTTGAGCATGCCGCCCTCGTGCCATTCTTCTCCGTACTCACCACCACCGCGCAGATTGGCCAGAGTGTAGACGCCGCCCATTTCCAGCCAGGGCAGCAGCGCCGGCGAGAAGAAGGGATTCATCGAGACGTTGAAGCCCCCATAACCATAGAGGATGGTTGGGTTGCTGCCGTCCAGTTCCAGATCCTTGCGGTGGACCAGGAACATGGGCACGCTGGTGCCATCCTTGCTGGGGTAGAAAACCTGTGTCGTTGCGTAGCCGCTGAAATCGAAGGCGATCTCCGGCGCCCGGAAGAGCTCACTCTTGCCGGCGGCGAAATCATAGTGATAGATCTCGTTGGGATTCAGGAAACTGGTGAATACGTAGAAGGTCTCGGTATCCGTGGGACGACCCTTGAATCCTCCGACGCTGCCGAGGCCGGGCATGGTGATCTCGTTGATCAAGCCACCCTGCAGGTCGAAGACCTTCACGACGTTTACCACGTCATGCATGTAGGTCACCACGAAGCTGTTGTTCAGGATCGTGACGTCGTCGATGGGGTCATCGCTCTCGGCCAGGATCTCGCGCCAGTGTTCCTTGCCGGGCTGGCGGATGTCAACGGCCACGACGCGACTGCGGGGGGCGTCGAGGTTCGTCTTGACGAAGAACACCGGACCCTCGTTACCCAGGAATGCATAGCTGGCGTCGTTGTCGTCAAGGAGGGCATGAATGGCTGCGCTCGTGCCACTTAGGTCCTTGTAATACAAACGGTTGTTGCGGTTGGAACCCTGCCAGACGGTGATCACCAGGTAATTCCCGTCCTCGCTCACCGAGCCCGCGAAACCGCGTTCCTTGTTGACGGGATCCTCATAGATCAGGATGTCCTGATCCTGGCTGTCGCCCACCTTGTGATAGTAGAGCTTCTGAAAATAGTTGGCGCTCTCGAAGGTCTCGCCCTCGACGGGCTCTTCGTAGCGGCCGTAATAGAATCCCTTGCCGTCGGCATCCCACTCGGCGCCGCTGAACTTGCTCCAAGCGACCCGGTCGCCGAGCTCCTTACCCGTGTCGATATCCCGCACGTACCACGTCCGCCAGTCCGAGCCGCTGACGCTGGTGGCCCAGGCCAGGTAACGACCATCCCGGCTGATACTCGTGCCACCCAGGGCGATGGTGCCATCATCGCTCAGGGTGTTGGGATCCAGCAGAACCCGCGGCTCGGCGCCGTCGCGGTCCTGGACGTAAAGCACGCTCTGGTTCTGCAGCCCGTCATTCTTGAGGAAGAACGTGCGGCCGGCCTTCTTGAAGGGGGCGCTGTAACGGGTGTAGTCCCAGATCTCGGTCAGGCGTTCGCGAAAGGTATCCCGCTGGGGGATACCGTCGAGGAAGCCGAAGGTGACTTCGTTCTCGGCTTCCACCCAGGCGTGGGTTTCGGCGGAATCCACATCTTCCAGCCATCGATAGGGGTCTGCGACGACGGTACCGTGGTAGTCATCCCGCTGATCCACGGTCTTCGCCACCGGATAGGTCAGTTTTTCCATAGCTACCGGATTCCTGGTGAGTCGAACGGGTTCAGTGTCAGTTTCTTCCGCCTGTTGGCTACAGCCTGCCGCGACAAGCAGGCCCAGGGCGAGGATCAGAATCGGGACAGATCTACGTGAGCACACAATCATAACGCCTCCTCGACGAGAGAGCCGGAATCAGGACGGGTTGAATCCGGGCATCATATTGTAAGGAGGTTTGGTTGTCAGCGATTCTCTTCTCGCGGTAGAATGGGTTCGTTCGGGTTTGGCGATATTTCTCTTCAACAGCTCCGGTATGACCATGGACCTCGCGGTAATCCGTGAAGACAATCATTTGCTCGCGGTGGCAAAACCGGCCGGATTGCTGTCCCAGGGCGACCGTAGCGGTGACGTTTCCTTGCTGGATGTCGCCCGGGAGTATCTGCGGGTCAAGTACGACAAGCCCGGCAACGTCTACGTGGGACTGGTACACCGCCTGGACCGCAACGTCTCGGGAGTCGTGCTGTTGGCCAGAACCAGCAAGGCGGCCAGCCGCCTCTCGGATCAGTTTCGGCAGGGAATCGTCCGCAAGACCTATCTGGCCATCGTCACGGGTCAGCTCCCCCAGGCGACTGGCGAACTGCGTTCATGGCTTTCCGCATCCGGTGACCACAGAGGTGTGACCCGAGCCGAATCCGTATCTTTTGATGGTTCGAAAGAAAGCCTGTTGCGTTATCATGTTCTGGAGTCTAGAGGCGACCGATCTCTTCTGGAAGTGTGCCCGGTCACCGGTAGGCGCCACCAGATCCGGGCCCAGCTGGCCCAGGCGGGGTGCCCGCTGCAGGGGGATATCAAGTACGGAGCCGGCGAGCGATTGCCTGCCCGTCGCATCGCCTTGCACGCGCTGCGACTGGAAGTACGCCATCCCGTCGGTGGCGACGAACTGGTACTACAGGTCGATCCGCCCGACGACTGGCCCTGGCCAGTTCGGCAGGGTCCGAGCGGGTGAATCAATGTGTGACGTGCAAGTAACGGTAGTCGGTGGCGGGATCGTCGGATGCTGCGTCGCCGCGGCGGTGTCCCGGTTGGGGATGTCCACCGTTCTGCTGGAACGGGAAACGGGCGTGGCCCGGGGAACTACGTCGCGCAACAGCGAGGTCGCTCACGGCGGGATGTACTATCCCGCCGGCTCGTTGAAGGCCGACTACTGCGTGCGCGGACGGCGCTTGTTGAAGGAGTTTTGCGCGCGCGCGGGTGTGGGCTACAAAGAGTGCGGCAAGTTGATTGTGGCTGCGGACCCGACCGAGACACCGGAGCTGGAGCGTCTGCTGAATCTGGGCCGAGAGAACGGAGTTGAGGACCTCGTTCTGTTGACGGCGGCGGAAGTTGCCAAGCTGGAACCGGGCATCCTGGCGAGTTCGGCTCTCTTTTCGCCGCGTACCGGTATTCTCGACGCCGAAGGAGCAGCTCGGGCTTACGCCCGGTTGGCTGCCGAGCAGGGCACACAACTGATGACCGCGGCTCCGGTCACGGGCCTGCGACGTGAAGGTTCCGGCTGGCGAGTCGAGGTCTCTGCCGCAAACGGCGCCCGACGAGAGGGTTGGTCCCACACGAGTCGGGTGGTTGTCAATGCCGCTGGGTTGCGGGCCGATGAAGTGGCGGCGCTGGCCGGCATCGACATCGACGAGCGCGGTTGGCGCCTGTTGTTGGTCAAGGGGAACTATTTCGGCGTGGATGCGCGGCATGCCGGCCGGGTGAATCGATTGGTGTATCCGGTGCCGCCTGCTGACGGCGCCAGCCTGGGCGTGCACGTTTGCATCGATCTGGCCGGTCGTCTGCGACTGGGACCGGATATCGAACTGCCGCCCCTGGCCGGCGAGACCGAGGATTACACGGTGGATCCACAACGCCGGGCGGCCTTCTATCAAGGAGCCCGTCGCTTTCTGCCGTGGCTCGAGGCTGAGGATCTGCATCCGGAGATGGCCGGCGTGCGTCCCAAGCTGGCTTTGCAGGGGTTCACCGATTTCGTGATTTCCAGGGAGGAAGAACCCTGGCCGGGATTGATCAATCTGATCGGGATCGATTCGCCGGGCCTGACCAGTGCGCCGGCCATTGCTGAGCAGGTAGCCGCTCTGGCGGCGGAGTTCTAGACACCGGGCAACCGACAACCATCGGCCGAGGTGATGCTTCTTGTGGATCGTGATCGGATTGTTTGTCGTCTGTGCCCTGCTGATGGTGCCGGGTCGCCGTCGCCGCAGGGGTGATTCCGATCCGTTGTTCGTGGGCACCGGCCGGCACTGGCGTCGCAATTACGGGCGTCGCTCGTTATTGAAGCTGGGCGGAGCCGTGGCGGCGGCGGGTTTGCTGGCCTACAGCGGACTGGATGAGGCTTTCGAAGGTTACCACAGCGGCGTGCTGCGCAGTTCGGGCACCGACGCAGCCGCCCGCGCGGTAAAACCCCTGGGCGAGAGGTTCTGGTTCCTGAACTGGGGACTGCTGGCGGTGGTCGATGCCTGGGTGCGGACCAGCCCGTTGAGCCGGCTCGGCCGGCGCAGCTTCGAGGCAATGGTCGTGGGACTGCCGGTGTTGTGGACCCTGCAGCGGGGTTTGGGAGCAAACCGTCCGTCCTCCGACGATGGCAATCCGCGCTGGCGACCCATGCAGGCCGCCAACTCGGCCTCGGGCCACGCATTCATTGCGGCGGTGCCGCTGTTGACCCTGGCCGAGCGGGTTTCCGGCCGACCGCTGCGAATCTCCGCCCGGTTTGCTTCCGTACTGACGGGGTGGTCGCGAATCAATGATCGTAAGCACTACCTGTCCCAGGTTATCCTGGGCTGGACCATAGCCTGGAACGCGGTGGCTGCCGTGAAGGATGATTCCGCGGATGCGGACTCTCGCCCCGTCACCACCGCCGCCGAACCCTGATCGGAGTTTTCATGCGTCGTATCGCCTGCACCTTTGTCCTGACCCTGTGTATGACCGGTCTTGTCCTGGTGGCTGCGCCCGTTGCCCGAGCTGCCGGAACCGACGGCGTGCCCGTCGATCGGCAGTACGGAGTCGCCGACCTGGCGAGCCTGCCGGTTCATCGTTCGCCGGTTCTGGATCTCGACTTCCTGGCTCTGGACGACGAGCAACGGAGTCTCGACGGTTTGCCCGAGCGTTTCGCCCTACCGGAAGCAGTGCTGTTGAATCCCGATAATTCGGGGTCCTGGGAAACCCTGGACGATGGTCGCAGGCTGTGGCGTCTACGGATCGGTTGCGCCGACGTACTATCACTGAATCTGGGTTTCACCAGCTACGACATGCCCTATGGCGGCCGCTTGCTGATCTACGCAGCCGACGGCACCGGCACGGTGCTGCGTTTCGATCACGAGGACAACCGCAGCCACGGCCAGCTCTGGACCCCGGTGCTGCTGACGGACGAGCTCGTCGTCGAGTTGACGGTACCGGCGGCGCGCCGCCGGGCCGTGGAGCTGGAGTTGACCTCCATCGGTCGCGGGTATCGGTTCTTCGGCGAAGACAGGGCCGACAAGGCAGGCGCCTGCAATATCGACGTCATCTGCCCGGAGGGCGACGACTGGCGCACCGAGATCGCCTCGGTCGGTGTCTACCACAAGGGAGGCTCCCTGTGGTGCACCGGATTCATGATCAACAACACGGCCCAGGATGGTCGACCTCTGTTTCTGACCGCCCACCATTGTGGAGTGAACGACGGCAATGCCCCCTCGGTGGTCGTCTACTGGAACTACGAGAGTATCGAGTGCGGCGACCAGAGTGGTGGTTCCCTGGAGGAGTTCACTTCCGGATCCCTGGTGCGGGCCGACTACGCGGTCTCCGACATGACCCTGATCGAGTTGAACGAGAGCCCGGATCCCGTTTTCGGGGTCAAGTTCGCCGGTTGGGATCGCAGCGACGATGACCCGAGCAGCGCCGTGGCCATCCACCATCCGCGGACAGATGAAAAGAGCATCAGCTTCGAGAATGAGCCCTGCACCACGACCTCGTATCTGCAGGATGTCAGCCCCGGCGACGGCACCCACATCCGGATCGACGACTGGAACCTGGGCACCACCGAGGGTGGATCGTCGGGTTCGCCGCTGTTCAACCAGGATCACCGGGTCGTGGGGCAGTTGCACGGTGGCTGGGCTGGATGCGACGACCTGGAGCCGACCGAAGGCAATGGACTGCCCGACTGGTACGGTCGCCTTTCGGTATCCTGGACCGGCGGGGGCTCTGCATCTTCGCGCCTCAGTAACTGGTTGGATCCGGATGGTTCGGGAGTCATGACCCTCGATCTTTTCGATCCCGATGCCGTGGGATTGAAAGTCACACCACTGGATGGGCTGGAAGCCGCCGGCCCGACCGGTGGTCCGTTCTCGCCGGCGAGCTTGACCTATACCCTGACGAACCAGGGCGAGGAGACCATCAGTTTCGCCGTGAACTGTGATTCGACCTGGGTGACCATTGCGCCGGCATCAGGGACCATCGACGCCGCGAGCAGCGTCGACGTCACACTCGGTTTTGGCCCCGATGCCGGCAACCTGGCGGCGGGGTTCTATCGCGCAGACGTTCAATTCACCAATGCCACCGACGGCGACGGTGATACTGTGCGGCAGATCGAGCTGGCGGTCGGAGACCGGGAGCTGATTCGCGCCTTCGATATGGATTCGGATCCCGGCTGGCAGGGGGAAGGAGACTGGGCCTACGGGTCACCTACCGGCAGCGGTGGTCAGTATGGCAATCCGGACCCCATCGACGGTTATGACGGCACTCGGGCCTACGGCTACAACTTGGCTGGTGACTACGAGAACTTGATGCCGTTCCGGAATCTGACCACCGGGACCATCAATTGTTCCAGGCTGACCGGTACCCAGGTCACATTCCGGCGCTGGCTGGGGGTCGAATCGCCGTCCTACGATCATGCGACGTTCCTGGTCAGCGGCGACGGAACCACCTACAGCACCGTGTGGCGCAACACCACCGAGGTCACCGACGGCGATTGGGTCCTGGTGACCTACGATCTCTCCGAATGGGCCGACGGCAACTCCCAGGTGCGGTTGCGCTGGACCATGGGACCCACAGACAATTCGCGCACCTACTGCGGCTGGAACCTGGACAATGTGAGGATCTGGGGCTATCAGGGAGAGGTGCCGCCGGATCCCAATCAGCCGGTCTCGTTGCACATCGCCAGTTCGGTGCCCACGCCCTTCACCCAGCAGACGGTGGTGACGTACAGCCTGGCTCGCGATGCGGGCGTGCGGGCGCGGATCATGGACATCAAGGGCCGGCGAGTGCGAGATTTTGGTACCCTGGCGGGAACCGAAGGGGACAATGAGGTGATCTGGGACGGCCAGGGCGACAGTGGTCGCCGCCTGCCGTCAGGATTGTACATCCTGATGCTGGAGGCCGGCGATGAAAAGGCCCGCACCAGTTTGACGTACATTCATTGATCGTATCGAGAATGCCGCCGACCTGACGAAGCCCCGGGTGATCGCCCGGGGCTTCTATCTTTGAATCGAATCGACGCGAGTGCCTACTTCAGCAGTAACATCCGGCCGCTGCCCAGGCCGTCCGGGGTACGGATCCGGTAGGGATAGAGTCCGCCGGCGACCACGCGGCCGGCTACATCGGTGCCCGTCCAGCGCACGGCATTGAAGCCGCTGCGTCCGGTAAAATCCCGTAACAGCAACCGGTGGCCGGCCAGGTCGAAGACCTCCAGCCGACAGGGGCCGGCGGTGGTGGTCTCGAAGCGTATCTCCGTCGAGGGATTGAAGGGATTCGGAACATTGCCCAGAAGTACGATCCCGGCTTCAGGTACCAGATCCACCGGTACGATGGCCGACTCGTCGATCTGCCACTGATCTCCGTCCACGGTGTAGACCTGCTGGCCGTCGGTCGAGATCACGACATTCCCGCCCACCACCGTCAGATCGCTTGCGGGCAGAGATCCGCCATCCCCGGCGCCGGTCTGATACACGAAAGAACCGAAATAGAACAGACGGTCCAGGACGTCCTGATGGGGATGCCCATAGGAGTTGTTGCCCACCGAAATGACTGCCACTTCCGCCTGCAGAGCTTGCAGGTAGATGGCGTTGCTGCTGGTGTAGCTGCCGTGGTGGTTCACGTGGTAGACGTCGACGTCGCCCACCAGAGGGCCCACTCCGGTTTCGATGTCGGTGCCGGTGTCATCGTTGCCGATCAGATCGCCGGCCTGGACATAGTCGAACCCGCCGTACTCGATCTTCAGGGAAATGTCGTACTCGTTCTCGTAGCTGCCGTCATCGTAGGGAACGCCCAGCTGGCCGTTGCCGTTGAGGGCGATGCAGGTGGCGGTGACGCCTTCCCCGAGATCGATGACCTGGCCGGCAGTCAGAGTCTGCCGCTTGGCCGCCACGGCGGTCGCGTAGCTGCCGTAGGTCTGGGTCGTGTAGCTCCACCCGCGATCGTACACGGCCTCGCGCACCGGAATCTGGGCGATGACTTCGTCCAGGCCACCGATGTGGTCGGCGTGGTAATGGCTGGCCACCATGTAGTCCAGGGTATCGATGCCCGCTGCCTGGAGAAAGGGCACGATGACGCTGTTGCCCCGACCGTTGTATCCCCCGTCGAAGAGCAGGGTGCGACCGCCGGGGGACTGGATCAGCGTGGCGTCACCCTGGCCCACGTCCAGTACCGTGATCGTCAGGGTGCCGGTGGCCAGGGCCTGGGAGGTCCAGCAAAGCAACGCGGCCAACAGGATCACCACCTGAGTCACCATTCCATACTGTCGGCCGCCGGGAGGGGCAGGATTCATCACACACCGCCGCTGAGAGTGAACGGATTATTCTTGGCGCAATTATAACAATAATACACTCTTTTGAAAAGATGGAACCCGGGCTTGGGTGAGGGTCATCTGCATTGAAGAACCTTCCCGTGGTCGATGCAGTCGTTACCCATTGGGGAGGTTCGTCCTCAGTAGTGGAATATTGCTACCGGTCGTTTCCCATGGTTTCCATTCTTGACCGGTCGCCTTTTGTCGACAATCCTGGAACCTGTTGTGCCAGGTCGCATTCCAGAAACTGGCCAGTGAAAGATCTCGATCAAGGAATCCGAATATCGCAAACTGTTGAATCGTATCTCGGGAGGCATCATTCATGACGATTGCTAGATGGACACTCTGTTTTAAATCTGCTTCTTCTCACTACCATTCTCGCGTCATCCGCCTTGGCCCAAACCACTGTTTCATTTCAGGACCCCGGTGATACGAAGCACTGCTCGCCTACCGCTTGCGCGATTGGGGATACCGGGTCTGGCGGGCGTCGCTGTCCCTGGATGGCTCGGGAGTGGACTCGGACTTGGGGCCGCTCAACGTCACCAACGAATTCGCGACGGGTCTCTCTTCCTATGTAAGATTCAATCGGGAGAGTGAGGATCGTACCTGGACCCTGGGGTGCGGTGTGAGCGGTAACTATCGCCGGTCCCATTCGGGCACCGAGTTCAACGAGCGTGTGAGAAAGAATGCTGGAGCTCAGGTGTATCTCGACGGCGCTTGGCGCGAGTATTTGGTACGGGACCGTATTCCCTGATCGCCCGTGCGCAAACGTTTTTTATCTTTAGAGAGGACCGATCAACCGTCCGCTCCGTCGATCCGCCGGGGACGAGATTGTCGAGATTCGCCGGGCGACTGATAATGATTACAGCGCCGGCGTCGGGTTCGGTCGGCTGCGTGACGTCACCCCCCTGGTGCGGGCTCAGCGCTTGAGCGAGCGTCTGGTGGCGCGCGTTGGTGGATCCTGGCGCGAGGACGCCGTCGGCGACGGTATCCTGGGCACCCGTTGGAACTGGGAATACGGCCTGGGCGTGGCCTACCGCCTCGACTCGGCCCTCTACTAGCCGGCCACATCCTCCAGCAGCTTGAGGTGCTGGTCGTAGGGCAGGGCGGGCCAGCTCTCCGCGCCGACGGCACCCTCGCTGCGGGAGATCAGGCTCACCTTGTGGGCCGTGGCGTCGTCGGGGGCCTCGTAGATGTCCATGAAGTCGTAGCGGCCCAGCAAGGCATAGTGAGCCTGCCACTTTACCTCGGGGCAGGCGCTGGCCACCTTCTTGAGCCATTCCTTGCCCTTGCCCCGGCGGTCGTTGGCGTCGCCGATGCTGCCGGGTGCCAGGGTGGTCATCAATACATATGTGGGCATGGATTTCCCTCCTGAGAGACGTGGGACGCGTCAGGAAATGAGAACCGTTACTCACAATCTAGATCGCTTCCGGCGGTCTCGCATCTGTCGCAGACGAAACAAAACTCCCGGCTGGCCCGGACCCGAGGGTCCTGTGCCGACCGGGAGCTCGTTTTACACGCTAGACGATCTGCGCTACTTCACCTGATCCAGCAGCCACTTCGTCGTCACGCTCTTGGGCCGTTCGATGGGCGACCCCATGGCGCGGTTGATGATCATCTGGGACAGCATGCCCATGGCGCGGCTCACCGAGAACAGCACCGTGTAGTAGGAGAACTCCTTCATGCCGTAGTGGTACAGCAGGGCGCCGCTGCCGGCGTCCACGTTGGGCCAGGGGTTCTTGGCCTTGCCGTGGGCCTTGAGGACCTCGGGCACGATGGTGTAGACCTTGTCCACCAGCTTCATCACCGGGTCTTCCGGGAAATGGGCCATGCCGAAGGCCCGGAAGGCGGCGAAGCGCGGATCGGTGACCCTGAGCACGGCGTGTCCGTAGCCGGGGATGACCTTGCCGCCGTTGAGGGTGTCCCAGGCGAACTGGGTCAGCTGCTCGTCGCTGGGCACGCCGCGGAACTGCTTCTTCAGCTCCAGGACCCACTTCAGGCATTCCTGATTGGCCAGTCCGTGCAGCGGGCCGGCGAGGCCGTTGAGACCCGCCGAAACGCTGTAGTACGGATCGCTCAGAGCCGAGCCCACCAGATGGCAGGTATGGGCCGACACATTGCCGCCCTCGTGGTCGCAATGCAGCACCAGGTAGAGG
>Ga0070729_10005782_pt1 | contig 12569 bp, 7 predicted proteins | sample tdDd472_FD_66725 | JGI IMG/M metagenome (GOLD analysis project Ga0070729, IMG submission 66725) | Marine sediment microbial communities from the Atlantic coast under amendment with organic carbon and nitrate - tdDd47.2 | ecosystem: Environmental > Aquatic > Marine > Coastal > Sediment | place...
AGATTATCTTTTTCGCTCAATTGATTTGTGAGTGCAGATAAACTTTGGTCGAGGTTGGATTTAATCTCCTCGTTAAAGGATATTTTTTCATTTAACTCAGCAAGACGGTTGTTTTTAACGTGCAACTCGCCTTTGTATTCATCCACCTTTTCTTCAAGTTTTTCTTTTTCTTCCCTCAACTCAACGATACGTTTTTCAGTTTCGTTAATTTCAATCTCAAAGCTGGTTTTTTTATCCTTAAGTTCTTTTGTGTTAGATTCAAGCTCGCCAAGTTTTTCCTGATTAAGTTCAACCTCTTCAGCCAGTTTTGCTTCCGAATCTTTAAGAGCCGTTGCTTTCTGCTCAATATCAACAATCTGCATATCCAGTGTTTCGTATTTGGCTGTTAAATCTGCAATTTTTTCATCAAGCTCTGAAACAGTTTTTTTCTTGCGGGTTATTTCATCATCAAGATTTGAATTAAAAGCCTCGTTGTCATTTTTAGCTTCTTCACTTCTTGATATTCTAAGCTGTAACTCACCCAGTTTGGCTTCTTCTTCACTTTGGGTTTGGGCAATTATCCTTACAGATTCTTCTAATTTGCTGAGGTTAGTTTTTTTCTCTTCAGTCTGATTTTCGAGAGTTCTTATTTCGTTTACAAGTCCGTTTTTTTCGCGGGCGATATCAGAAAGTTCTTCACGCGCATCAGTAAGTTTTTTCTCCAGCTCTTCAAGACTTCCCGTTTTTTCCTGCATCTGGTGAAGTTGATTTCTTAATTCATCGTTTTCTTCGATAAGTTTATCAACATCCTTATTCGGTCTTTTTAAGAAATTCATCTGAAATACTCCTCGAACGGGTAGTTATTTGTTATTAATTATACACCTAAGTGCATGTTTTTTTTGAATCTTTTAAATGTAAGTTAATTTTTATAAAAGGACAAATGCATAATTCTTTAATTATTACACCTGTTTGTGAAAATAGCACCATCTAAACACCGGAATGGCTGCCGAGTAATATTTCACGCATCGGGAATCATCATTATCGGTAATTCCGGGAATGTTTTTAATTAGGTATCTTTCTTCCCGAATGTGTATTGTGATGCAAATGGGATAAATTATTGTGCAACATTGGGATATAACGAAAATGCGATTTTATTATTATAAAAGTGAAATTGAACAAATTACAATATACTTTTTTATTGTTCTTTTAACAGGACAATTTTATATTTAATCTTTAAGGGATATAAGAATTCTATAATCGGAGTTAAAATGAAAAAATTTCTCACGTTTTTATTTGTTTTAATTAGTTTAACCACTTTAACAGCACAGAACAGTCGCGATCTTGTATCCGATATAATTAATGATGTGAGTCAGGATTCATTACTTCAATTCGTGAAAGAACTTTCCGGCGAAGTACCTGTGATAATTAATGGCTCACAGGTAACCATCGTATCACGTCATAAAAATGCTGTCGGTAATAATCAGGCGGCCGATTATATAAAGCAAAAATTACAAAGTTATGGTCTTCAGGTTTTCGATCAAAATTTCAGTTCCACGGGAAGAAATGTTTATGGTGTGAAAACCGGAACTCAGTTCCCTGAATCTCAATACATGATTTGTGCACATTATGATGCCATGCCTTCATCCGGCCCCGCACCCGGTGCTGATGATAACGGGAGCGGTACCGCCGCAGTGATTGAAGCAGCACGAATTCTTCAGGATGTTGAGTTCCCTTACACGGTTATTTTTGCCTTGTGGGATGAGGAAGAACAGGGACTTATAGGTAGCGATTACTACGCGGAAAATGCTGCTTCTGCCGGAGATGATATTAAGGGTGTTGTTAATCTCGATATGATAGCCTGGGAAAATAATGGTGATAACAAGGTACGTATCCATACTAAAAATTTGGGTGAGTCTTACAAGTTATCGAATGAAATGGTAGCTGCAATTACAAAGTATAACCTAAATCTTACATATTCTATCAAAGACCCCGGTATCACTGCAAGTGACCATGCTTCATTTTGGTCGAATGGCTATAGTGCCATCCTTCTCATTGAAGATGATGTAAATGATTTTAACAATTATTATCACACCTCGAATGACCTTATTATTCATTTTGATAATGAATATTTTACAAATTGTTCTAAATTGGCAATTGCCACGCTCGCTCCATTTGCCCTTAATCTTGATATCCGGATTGTTCATGAACCGTTGAACTCAATAGATAATTCAAACGACATACTTGTTGACGCAATTATCTCCACGGGGTTAGAACTCGGGCAGGGAGATGATGCCCCGAGACTGTATTATCGTTCTGATAATGGTACCGGATTTAATGAATATACACATGTAACGGGTGTGCTAACTTCCGGAGATAATTATCGTTTTACAATTCCGGGACAAATGCTCGGTACTCTTGTTGAATATTATATTGCCGCCCAGGATGTTAATGGTGATGTTGTAGCTACATCCCCAGAGGGTGGTTCGGGCACCAATCCTCCCGGAAGTACACCTCCGCCAAGTACTTATCAATTTTTCGTGGCACCGTTTGAGCTTGTATTTTCTGATAATTGCGTGAATATGGAGCATTGGAATCATACCGGAAGTTGGAATACAACAACTCAACATTTTGTTTCAGCTCCAACTTCAATCACAGATTCGCCAAATTCAAATTATCCAAGCAATTATGATGCAACACTTACAATGATTGAAAATTGCAGTCTGGTTGATGCGATCGGTGTTGAACTTTCATTTAAACTAAAATATAATATTGAATCTGACTGGGATTATGCACAAATCGAGATTTCCAATAATAACGGACAAACCTGGGTTCCGCTGGAGGGGTTGTATACCGAACCGGGGACGGGTTCTTTTCAACCAACCGGCGAACCGGTATATGACGGTGTTTCTGATTGGGTAAATGAGAAAATAAGTCTGAATAATTATATTGGAGATAACATAAAAATCAGATTCCATATAAAATCAGACGGGTATATTGAGGAAGATGGAATTTATATTGATGATTTCCAGATAATCAATTATACAATTATCCCGGTTGAGCTATACAGTTTTAGCTCAAATGTTTCAGAAAACGGAGTTTTGTTAAATTGGGTAACTTATTCAGAATTGAATAACAGGGGATTCAGCGTCTTACGCTCAGATGATGGTGAAGAATACTCAACTTTAGTTTTTATCGATGGTAACGGTACAAGCACATCCTCTGCAAGTTATGACTACCTTGATAAACCGAAAAACTCCGGCACATATTATTACAAACTGCTCCAGGTTGATTTTGATGGAAAAACAAAAGAATACGGTCCTGTTGAAGTAAATTACGAAGGAGTTACCACTTTCGCATTAAGCCAGAATTATCCTAACCCGTTTAACCCGTCAACGGTGATTAATTTTTCAATTCCTGAACAGAGCAGGGTAAATCTTACTGTTTATGATATTCTTGGAAATGAAATAACCACATTGGTAAATGAGGTTCTTGAACGCGGAAATCATCAAGTATCATTCGATGCAAACAACCTTTCTTCAGGTATGTATATTTATAAAATCTCCGCCGGTGAATATCATGATATGAAAAAAATGATGTTGGTTAAGTAATATTTAGAAGTTCTCAGTACGAAGTGTTTAGTTGGGCGGGTTTTCCCCGCCCTTGTTATTTAAACCGTTACCATTTTTTCATCAACATGCTCGCGAAAGCGGGCATCTTGTTTTTTGTTTTGCCGGGTTGTGTCGGGGATTCCTACTCAAGGCAGGAATGACATGTTACGTTGTGTCGTTATGCTTTCTCCCCTTTAATCCAATAACTAAAGGGGAGTTAATAATGTTAAACAGTAAAAATATGCATATAACCTCACCTTATCCTGAATCTCACGGGAACGCCTACTTTTGTACGAACCGGTTTTCCCCGCTGTTTGCCGGGTATAAACTTTGTTTCAGCAACGGCTTTCATCGCAGCTTCGTCACAACCCATCCCAATACCTTTTTTCAGTTCTACTTTTGTTACACTTCCATCAACTTCAACATAAGCCAATACCGATACAAGTCCTTGAATCCCCGTTTTAACTGCAAGTTCGGGATAAACTACCCTGCTCTGTAACTCTGCAATTCCGAGTAGTGGTTCAGGCATGGTTTCCACTGCTTCAAAGTATGGAGCTTCTTCAACCACGGGTTTATCATCGAAATGTTTTGGGGGACCAACCGGGTCAACAGGCTGTAAAAGATCCGTTGGGGCAAATTCTATATCATCAAGTGGTATATCAGAATCAACTACTTCTATTTTTGTTTCAGGTTTTGGGGGTTCGGGAAGCTTCTTATCCTGAATAGTATTTATGGGGTCTTCCACGGTTATAAGTTCAGGGGGAATTTCTCTTTCCAACGTATCGCTCTTGATTTCCGGAAAATACTTAAATGCAGTAATAAGTAACACGAGAGAAAGTATAATGGATATTTCTATATACCTTTTATACTTCGCCCTTAAATCCGCTTTACTAGTTTTAGTTAACATAGTTACCTCATGCTTAAATGTGAGTTATTTTAGCGCGGAATCCACTTTTTTTTGGTGCTGAAGGGCTCTTCTAATTTTTATAAAATGCCTAATCAAATTTGTTCCAAATAATTAATAGTTCAATATTAAACTTTTTTAAACCGGAATCTGTTACAACATCTATTAAGAGCTTGTATCTTTAATAACAGGGGACAAAATGAATCATAAACAAAAACTTGTCATAATTATTTCCGGTGCAGTAGTTCTGTTATCAGTGCTGATATGGCTCTATTATGGCGGGGAGATATTCACAAAATATCAGGTACTCGTTGAAGTACAGTCTGAACTTGACAAACAACTTGGAATAAGTCAGCAGGAATGGCGGGATAAATTCATCTGGGGGTTGGATTATACACTGATTGTTTCCGGTATTGCCATTGTTTTTGGCGGGATAATGACGTATTTATTTAAAAACAAAAAACAAACAATATAAAATATATAGGAGTAACCATGAAATTTCTCACATCTTTTTTGATGTTTCTTTTTGTTAGTGCAGCTCTGGTCGCCCAGGGTTTTAATATAAAGGTGGAAGGAACTAAAACTTTTACATTTGAAGACAAGGGTGGCAGAAACCAGGCTACATTTTTCTCAACTACACCACTTGAAGATATTACCGGTACCGCAAACGGCGTAAAAGGAAGTGTTTCATTTGATGTTAAGGATGTTGCCAAAACAATTAAAGGTAGCATTGTCGTGACGGTGGAGTCAATGAAATCAGGTATAGATTTGAGGGATGAGCACCTTAAATCAGCAAACTGGCTTGATGCGGAAAAATACCCCGAGATAAAATTTGAAATAACTTCTTTAAAAGATGTCATATCTAAAGATGTTAACAAAATGACAGGAACCATATACGGCAAATTTACTTTACACGGGGTAACGAAAGAGATTTCCGCGCCGGTTGAATTAACTTATCTGGTGGAGAGCGAGCAAACAAAAAAACGGGCGCCGGGTGATCTGCTAGGTGTTAACGCACAATTTAATGTAAGACTTTCAGATTTTGGAATTAACAACGATGTGGTTGGCAATAAAGTAGCAGAGGATATTGAAATTAAATTTGGCGTTGTTGGACATACAAAGTAGAGTTATTCTCTTAACAGACGCATATATTGCTTTAAATAAATTTCATTTGTAAAAACCCTTTAACGAGGGTTTTTTTATGGATGAATAAATTTTAGACTGCTTTAACTTATTTCCAGTAATAAATGATAAGACCCACCTCGAAAATATAATTTTGATTTGGGGAATAATCTGGATAGTAAATGGCTTTAGGAAAAATAGAGGTGTAAAATGAGGGTTTTGATACTTTTAATATTTTGGCTCATTGATGTCCGCTCAGGATATTAATAGTTTAAGATTGAAAGCTAGACAAGGTCTTGCTAATGCACAATATGGTTTGGGTGTATTGTATTATAATGGAGATGGAGTACTGATTAACAAGTCAAAAGCTGCTTATTGGATAATGGCAGCTTATGAGAATAATAATCCTGATATTTCAAATAAAGCATCAGATTTTTGGAAAGAAAATGAACTATGGAAATATAATGAGTAGTTTGTTACCATTTTGTTTCCTATAAACAAAAAAAGCCTTGCAAGTTAAGAACTTACAAGGCTTTTTTTGTAGCGGGGGAGGGATTCGAACCCCCGACACGTGGATTATGATTCCACTGCTCTAACCGACTGAGCTACCCCGCCATCTGACAATATTTATATGAAACAAGACTCCAAATATATACAACACGTGCTATACAGTCAAGTATTAATTTCCAGTTCGTATATTCATTCATTTTCACGTATTTTGTTTTGAATTGTTACCTGTTTGTTGTTTTTAATTGTTACATATTTACTTAATTTTGCCTCCAAAAATAAATAAGGTGATATGGAAAAGTTCAGAAAAACCCAACTTTTACTGCAGGATGGCACCATCTACGACGGCTACGGCTTTGGAAGCCCTAATTCTGCTGCCGGTGAGGTAGTTTTTAATACATCCATGACAGGATATATTGAAAGTTTAACTGACCCCTCCTATACCGGTCAGATTTTAATCCTCACATTTCCCCTCATTGGCAACTACGGCGTCCCTTCAGAAGAATCAATTAATTCCATCAAACACCATTTCGAATCTGATAAAATTCATGTAAAAGGACTTATAATTTCGAACTATTCATTTGATTACAGTCACTGGTCGGCGGTAAAAAGTCTTTCTGACTGGCTGGATGAATTTGGTATTCCCGGTATCTACGCGATTGATACCCGCGCGCTAACAAAAAAAATCCGTGAAAATGGTACAATGCTTGGGAAAATTGTAAATAAATTCGAGCCTGAATTTTATAATCCTGATGAACACGATCTGGTTAAAGAAGTTACCACATCAGGAGTTGAGGAGTTTGGTTCCGGCAAAAACCGTATCCTGCTCGTCGATTGCGGTGCTAAAAATAATATAATCCGGTGCCTTCTCCAGCGAGATACCACCGTGATCAAGGTTCCCTATGATTATGATTATTCTGCAATTGAATATGACGGCATAATGTTAAGCAACGGTCCCGGAAATCCAAAAAAATGTGAAACAACTATTAGTCACCTTGAAAAGTCGCTTAGAGATGATAGACCAATATTCGGGATTTGCCTTGGTAATCAATTGCTCGGCCTGGCATCTGGTGCCGATACATTCAAGCTTAAATACGGGCACCGGAGCCATAATCAGCCTGTGATGAATCTTGAAAATAACCATGCATATATTACATCACAAAACCACGGGTTCGCCATCGATGAATCAAGTTTAAGTCAAGAGTGGAAACCTCTTTTCAAAAATCTGAACGACGGTACTATTGAAGGCATTAAGCACGTGTCAAAACCATTTTTCTCTACACAATTTCACCCGGAAGCCTCCAGCGGTCCAACCGATACGGAATACTTGTTTGATGAATTTGTCGATTTGGTAAAAAAATACAAGGGGGCAAAATAGTGGAAAAGCAGATTAAAAAAGTTATCGTACTCGGTTCGGGAGCTTTAAAAATAGGTGAAGCGGGTGAATTTGATTACTCCGGTTCCCAGGCTCTCAAGGCGTTAAAAGAAGAAGGTATAAAAACCGTTCTTATCAACCCCAATATAGCCACGGTGCAGACAAGTGAAGGTATCGCCGATAAAATTTATTTTTTGCCTGTAACACCCAATTTTGTTGAGCAGATTATAAAAAAAGAAAACCCTGATGGTATTCTTCTTGCTTTCGGCGGGCAGACCGCGCTTAACTGCGGGGTAAAACTTTTCCAGGCAGGAGTATTCCAGAAATATAACGTGAAGGTGCTTGGTACACCGGTTGAAACTATTATTGTCACTGAAGACCGGGAAAAGTTTGCCGGTAAACTTGGTGAAATAAATGTAAAAACACCGGTAAGCGTAGCCGTGACAAATCTTTCAGATGCGAAAAAAGCCGCGCTGGATATTGGATTTCCACTCATAATTCGCTCGGCATTTACACTGGGTGGCATGGGAAGCGGGTTTTGCGCAAATGAAGAGGAACTTGAGTCCGCCGCGAAACATGCGTTCGCATATTCTGATCAAATTTTGATTGAAGAATCACTCAAGGGATGGAAGGAGATAGAATATGAAGTTGTAAGGGATAAAGATGGTAATTCAATTACCGTCTGCAACATGGAAAACTTTGATCCTCTGGGTATTCACACGGGTGAATCAATTGTTGTTGCCCCGTCACAAACACTCAATAACCGTGATTACCAGCTATTGCGTGATCTCTCTATAAAAATTGCAAATCACGTTGGGATAGTGGGTGAATGTAATGTTCAGTTCGCTCTCGATACCCAATCAGAAGATTATCGTGTTATCGAAATGAACGCGCGTCTTTCCCGTTCCAGCGCGTTAGCCTCTAAAGCCACGGGATATCCCCTCGCTTTTGTTGCGGCAAAACTGGGTCTTGGTTATGCGCTGCATGAATTGAAAAACTCCATTACAAAAACAACTTCTGCTTTTTTTGAGCCTGCCCTGGATTATGTTGTTGTAAAAATCCCGAGGTGGGACCTTGAAAAATTCAAGGGAGTTTCCCGTAAAATCGGCAGCTCAATGAAATCTGTCGGTGAAGTGATGGCTATCGGGCGAACTTTCGAGGAAGCTATACAAAAAGGTTTACGCATGATTGGTCAGGGGATGCATGGATTTATCGCCAATACTCCGCCGGATATTGAAAATATCAGGATGGAACTTGCCGAGCCGACAGATAAACGAATTTTTGCGATTGCAAAAGCTTACGAGGAGGGTATTTCCCCCCGGGAGGTTCATGATATAACAAAGATTGACATGTGGTTCCTCGAAAAACTTCGTAATATTCATGAAAAAGCTGTAAAACTTAGTGCTATAAATTCTCTTGAAAGTCTTGATAAAACTCTATTACGAAGGAGTAAACAATACGGATTCTCTGATTTTCAGATTGCAAGGTTGGTTTTAAAATCCACTCCTGAATCAATTGAATCCGACCTGATGAAAGTGCGTGAATACCGGAAGAGTCTGAACATAATACCATACGTTAAACAAATTGATACTCTCGCAGCAGAATATCCCGCGTTCACTAATTATCTTTACATGACATACAATGGTAAAGAACATGATATAGATATGCCCGAGCCGAATGAATCTGTTATCGTGTTAGGCTCCGGGGCATATAGGATTGGAAGTTCCGTTGAGTTTGACTGGTGTTGCGTTAATACCCTGCAAGCGGCGAAAAAAGAAGGGAAACGTTCGGTAATGATTAATTTTAATCCCGAAACTGTTTCGACGGACTACGATATCTCCGACCGCCTCTATTTCGAGGAGCTGACTTTCGAGCGTGTACTCGATATTATAGAAATTGAAAATCCCCATGGTGTTGTGGTAAGCATGGGGGGGCAGACACCGAATAATCTGGCGATGAGGCTGCACGAGGCTAAAGTTAAGATCCTTGGTACTTCGCCGGAATCTATTGACAATGCAGAAAACAGGCATAAATTTTCGTCAATGCTGGACAGGCTTGATATTGACCAGCCGCGCTGGCGTGAATTAACTTCCGTAGATGATATTTTCGGGTTTGTTGACGAGGTAGGCTTCCCGGTGATAGTGCGCCCCAGTTATGTACTTTCCGGTGCTGCAATGAATATTGTTTCAAATTCGGAAGAACTTACCGAGTATCTCAGGATGGCAGCGGATATTTCTAAAAAATATCCTGTTGTTGTTTCCGAATTTATCGAAAATGCGAAAGAAATTGAAATTGATGCTGTTGCGGATAAAGGCAAAATAATTGCTTACGCAATATCGGAACACGTTGAGTTTGCCGGTGTTCATTCCGGTGATGCTACTATTGTTTTCCCACCGCAAAAAATATACGTGGAAACTTTCAGACGAATTAAAAAAATATCCAACAAAATTGCTGAAAATCTAAATATTACAGGTCCGTTTAACATTCAGTTCCTGGCTAGGGATAACGACATCAAGGTTATAGAATGTAACCTGCGGGCATCGAGAAGTTTTCCTTTTGTTTCGAAAGTTCTGAAAGTTAATTTTATTGAACTTGCTACCCAAATAATGCTTGGTAAAACGGTAAGTAAACCGGATAAATCACTATTCGATCTGGATTATATAGGTGTTAAGGCGCCTCAATTTTCTTTCCACAGGTTAAGCAAGGCTGATCCTGTTTTAAGTGTTGAGATGGCATCTACAGGGGAAGTGGGATGTATCGGGGTAGATTTTTATGAGGCAATATTTAAAGCCATGTTATCGGTGGGTTACACTATACCGCAAAAAGGAATACTAATTTCCAGCGGGCCAGCTCGTGCAAAAGTGGAACTACTCAATAGTTCAAGACTGCTGCTTGAAAAAGGATATAAGCTGTACGCTACTCCCGGCACTCACGATTTTCTGAAAACCAATAATATTCCCTCGATAAAAACTTTCTGGCCTGATGATGACAGATACCCCAATGTAAATGAAGTGATCCGGGATAAAGAAGTTGATCTGGTAATTAATATCCCCAAAGACCTTTCTCAGCCGGAACTTGATAATGATTACACAATTAGAAGGATGGCAATTGATCACAACACTCCTCTTTTAACAAATGCCAGGCTCGCGAGTGCGTTTATATACGCGTTTACAAGAATGACTCCCGACGAGCTGCTTATTAAAAGCTGGGACGAGTATAAATAATATTATTGGAAATAGGGATATCTTCTGTTACAGGGTATCCCCTTCCCTGCATAGAGTTATAGTTAATTTTAAAATTGCCTGCCGGATTTAGCCTGAAATAAAATCGTACCATTCATATTTTTATAAATTGGCAATTATGTTATTACCAACCAAAGTATTGGATAATTTTACAAAAGTTTAAAATATTCATTAAAAAAAAGCGTTATTATCGTTAAAAATGATGCAAATCAAAGTTTATTTGTTAAAAATTATGCATAATACCTAAAATTGCCGAAATAGGTAATAATTTTTACGTGCATTAATAAATTCAAATTGCTAACTTCAATAACTTTTTACGAAAAAGACAGAAGAACCTTTAAACAACTAATAATAATATCATAAGGAGCCCTGATGAGAAAAATAATCTCATTCCTCATCGTATTTCTACTCTTATCCGGTACTATGTTCGCACAGTGGCAAAAAGTTACCTTGCGCTTACAAGAAAAACTTGACGAAACAACACGCGACCAGTATGTACGCACGCTTGTTGTGTTCCAGGATCAGGTAGACATTGTATCGATGGATGAACAATTTTACGCAGAGAAAGCCTCAATTGAAAAAAGAACTTACGAGGTAATTACTACACTTCAGGCTAAAGCCCGCCAAACACAAGGCGATCTTTTAGGTTTTCTTGCCGAAAAAGAAGCTGTTGATGATGTATTTACCTATGACCCTTTCTGGATTGTAAACATGGTTATGGTTGAAGCCAAACCGGAAGTTATTTACGAAATCGCGGAAAGAGGTGATATAAGTTTTATCGACCTCGATGCACGCCTAGAGTACGACAGGCCTGTTCATGCTCCTATTCCTGCAAATCGTGCTACCGAAAGTGTTGAAGCCGGTGTAAAAATAATCAATGCCGATAAACTTTGGGCAATGGGTATTACCGGTGAAGGTCGGCTAATAATGGGTATTGATACAGGTGTAGATGTTAATCATCCTGCACTTAATTATAAATGGCATGGTAACTCTGTTCCTGCTGATCAGGCTTGGTTTGACCCGAGTTCAGGCACCACATCCCCCAATGATTGTGATGGCCACGGAACTCATACAATGGGTACAATGACCGGTTTGGTTGAAGGTGATACTGTTGGAGTCGCAATTGGTGCCGAGTGGATCGCATCTAACTCACTTTGCGGAGGTGGATCACATACTTCAAGAAGTATTGCCTCCTTCGAGTGGGCAATGGATCCTGATGGCAATCCCAATACAATAAATGATATGCCCGATGCTATCACAAATAGCTGGTATGATCCTTCAATTTCAAACGATTGTAATTCTGTCTATAAAGCAACCCTTGATGCAGTTGAAGCTGTTGGTATCGCCCCAATCTTTTCAGCCGGTAACAGCGGACCTGGTTCAAGCACAATTACTTCTCCTAAGAATATCAATACAAATACGGTTAACATTTGGTCAACCGCTGCTATTGACGGTTCGCAGTATCTTTCCGGAAGTACTACTCCTATCGCAAGTTTCTCGAGCCGTGGTCCTTCATCTTGCGGAGGCACAGGTTCATTGTTAATCAAACCTGAAGCAGCAGCACCTGGTGTGAATGTTCGTTCATCTTATGCAGGTGGCGGTTATACACAGCTTAGCGGTACTTCAATGGCTGCTCCTCACGTTGCCGGAGCTGTAACTTTATTGAGACAATTTGCTCCCCAGCTTACAGGTAAACAAATTAAAGAAGCACTTTATGCAACTGCAAAAGACCTTGGTACTCCGGGTGAAGATAACGATTACGGTATGGGTCTTATTGACGTGTATGCTGCATTTTTAACCCTTGGAACCCCGGATGATACTCCTCCGGACCC
>Ga0070729_10005783_pt1 | contig 12567 bp, 10 predicted proteins | sample tdDd472_FD_66725 | JGI IMG/M metagenome (GOLD analysis project Ga0070729, IMG submission 66725) | Marine sediment microbial communities from the Atlantic coast under amendment with organic carbon and nitrate - tdDd47.2 | ecosystem: Environmental > Aquatic > Marine > Coastal > Sediment | place...
TCGTCATATCGAGTTTCAGATTTTTGGAGACCAGCATGGGAAGGCTATTCATATCTTGGAGCGGGAGTGCTCGATACAAAGAAGATACCAAAAAGTGATAGAGGAAAGCCCTTCACCCATCATGGATGAAGCATTGCGGGCAAGAATGGGGGAGGCGGCAGTACAAGCCGCTCTGGCCCTACAGTATGATAATGCAGGAACGGTCGAATTTATTTACGATGAGAAGAGTGGCGATTTCTATTTCCTTGAAGTTAATACTCGTTTGCAAGTTGAGCATCCTGTTACAGAGGAGGTGACCGGTTTAGACCTGGTTGAGCTGCAATTAGAATCGGCTATGGGTTTACCATTAACATTGAATCAAGAAGATATTCAACCCAAGGGTTATGCCATTGAAGCTAGATTGTATGCCGAAGATGCGGCCAACGATTTTCTCCCGGTAACCGGCACCATTCAGCGCTTCGAATGGCCCGAGGTCGAGGGACTCCGGATCGAGACGGCAGTAAGGAATGGAACGGAAATTTCGATCTACTATGATCCAATGATTGCTAAGCTAATAGTCTGGGATAAGAATCGAGCCGCTGCACATCGCAAGTTGCAGTATGTGTTGCGACAGCTCGTCTGCTTAGGGACGAAAACCAATCAAGACTTCCTCCTACTGCTCAGTCAACATCCCGATTTTTTAGCCGGTCGTTACGATACTCACTTCATCCAAGATCAGATCGATCTCTCTGCTTTAGAAAAACCAGCCAAAGATAAGCTGGCGAAGGCGGCTATAGCGGCCTGCCTCCAAGGCTGGCGATCCCGTGAAGCTGCACGAAATTTGCTCCAAGCCATGCCTTCAGGCTGGCGCAATAGTTTTTATGACTATCAAAAAGTTCAGTTTTACGATGGGAGTACACTCATCCAAGTTCAGTATCGCTATCAAAATGAAACTTTCCACTTTCGAATAGCGGAAGCGGAATACGAAGTAAGACTATTGGAGACCGCGCAAGATCAGATTGGGCTAGAGATTGACGGCATACAATACCGCTTTCAGGTGGCTCAGGTTGGTCGGCAATATTTTTTGCAACAAGAAGAACTGGGGACGGTATGCTTAACGGAAGAAGACCGCTTTCCCGTCAAAGAAGTGGAGCAAAAACCTGGCGGCTACGAAGCACCAATGCCCTCACAAATTGTGAAAATTCTAGTCACTCCTGGACAAGAGGTGCAAGCCGGAGATCCGCTGATTGTATTATCCTCTATGAAAATGGAAAACACCTTGACCGCCACCACGGAGGGAACAGTAGAAGAAATCTATGCCGTAGAAGGAGCCAATGTAGCTGCTGGTTTTTTACTCCTTCAATTAGTAGCATCCTAAAACGAAAGTATGAACCTATATACCCAAGCAGAGGTCAGTGATCTCAAAAAACAAAAATTTGCCTTCCTAGAAGTATCAGCGCACGATCATGTACTGACTATTACTTTGGATCGCGCTGCCAAAAAGAATGCCCTTCATCCGCAAATGGTCAATGAATTGGCTTATGCTATGACCTACGCCCATTATGAAAAATCCATCTGGATGATTCTGCTACAGGCCAAAGGGAATGTCTTCTGTGCCGGTGCAGACCTGAAAGCCATGATGGGCTTAATTGAAGAAAATGACTCCACCATTCCCAACCCTAATGGAGAAGTATTGATCGGAGAACTCTTCAATAAAGTATACAAACCCACCATTGCAAAAGTGACGGGGGATGTCTATGCAGGTGGCTTTTTCTTTTTAGCTGGCTGTAATATTGTGGTCGCCCAGGATAACATCAAATTTGGCCTGCCTGAGGTGAAAAGAGGGCTATATCCCTTCCAAGTGATGGCAGCATTATTGAAAGTGATGCCTGCCCGGAAAGTGGTGGATTGGTGCATTCGAGGATACAACCTTCCCGTGGCTGAAGCCCAACAATTTGGCCTGGTGTCGCAAGTGGCTACAGCAGAAGAAATAGAGGATATAGTGGCATCAATCATCGCGGAGCTGAAGGCCAATAGCCCCTCCGCTATCCGCTTGGGTCTGCAAGCCTATGACCACATCCAGCCCGCCGCCGCCGAACATAAATACCTCTTTGATATGCTCCAGCAAACCATTATGACCAAAGATGGGCAGGAAGGTTTAAAGGCATTCCGAGAGAAGCGAGCTGCAGAGTGGGTCGGGGAGTAGCACTCCGCTATCATGGCTAGATATGAACACTGAGACACAGAGGCACGGAGTTGCCATTCAGAGATCGTAAACGAAACCAATACCTATAAGGAAAACCTAATTTGTAAGCGCTAAAATTGGAAACGTGAATAAACAAAGATACGATATCATTACCGACAAAATAATCAACGCAGCCATAGAAGTACATCGAGAATTGGGCCCTGGACTATTAGAGTCTGTCTACGAATACTGCCTACTGGAAGAATGTCAAAGAAGAGGCTTAGCAGTCCAACAACAAGTGACGCTTCCAGTGGTTTATAAAGGAAAAAAATTAAACAAAAATTTCTTTATAGACTTATTGGTAGAGAATGAAATAGTACTTGAACTCAAGTGTACCGAAGTACTACTTCCTGTCCACGAAGTACAACTGCTGACCTACTTAAAGCTAGCAAATAAAAAACTGGGACTACTGTTAAATTTCAATGTTCCGCTAATGAAGCAAGGCATCAAAAGGAAAATAAACGGGTATTTCTGAGGTTTCTCAAGATGAGAAGTAGTGAAGAAGTGAAATGGAGAATTCTCCGTGCCTCCGTGTTCAAAAAAAGGAGTGACGAGGGAGCCACGAACAAGAAAAAACTCCGTGCCTCCGTGTCTCCGTGTTCATCAAAAGGAACGACGAGGGAGCCACGAACAAGAAAAACCTCCGTGTCTCCGTGCCTCAGTGTTCATCAAAAAGGAGCGAAGAGGGAGCCACGAACAAGAAAAACCTCCGTGCCTCCGTGTCTCCGTGTTCATCAAAAAGGACTGACCAAGGAGCCACGCACAAGAAAAAAAACCGTGTCTCCGTGCCTCCGTGTTCATCAAAAAGGAGCGACCAGGGAGCCACGAAAAAGAAACCATGAATCCAATAAACACCAACATCCCTACAAGCTTAAAAAACAAGAAATGAAAAAACTAATACTATCCGCAGCCCTCACCGGCGCCGCCACCAACAGAAGCCATTGCCCACACATCCCCTATACCCCCGTCGAATTAGGTGAAGAGGCAAAACGAGCGGTTGATGCCGGAGCCAGTATCGTTCACATTCATGCCCGTGAAGACAATGGCATGCCCAGCTGGCGCCCCGAGGTATTTGCACAAATTCACGAGGAAGTGCGAAAGCGCTGCCCAGATGTCATCATCAATTATTCCACCGGAGCCATTGGTATTTCCAAGGAAGACCGGATGCGCCACGTTACCGCCTTAAAGCCAGATATGGCCGCCTTTAATATGGGGTCAATGAACTACGCCATCTATTCGAAGAAAGCCAAGCAATTCTATTGGAATGGTGTGTTTGAGAACTCCTTTGATACCATGCAATACTGTGTGGAAATCATGAATGAAGCAGGGACAACCCCCGAAATGGAGTGTTTTGATACCGGACATATTCGCAATGCAGAACCCTTGCGCGACATGGGCCTGATTCCCGACAATGCCTGCTACAGCCTTGTCATGGGGGTGATGGGCGGTATCCCAGCAACAACGGAAAATTTGATTCATCAAATCAAGCAAGTACCAGCGGGAGCCTTTTGGCAAGTCATCGCCATTAGCCGGAAACAATGGCAAATGGCAGCCGTAGCTTGCACGATGGGCGGGAATTTTCGAGTGGGATTAGAGGACAATTTTTACCTACCCAATGGTGAAATGGCGAAGTCCAATGGCGAATGTGTAGAGTGGGGAGCCAAATTAGCCCAGATGATGGGTCGACCGATTGCATCGATAGAAGAAACCAGGGCCTTATTGCGTATTCCCTTACGCGAAAAAGTATAAACATGAATATCGAAACCTTAGATCAACATCTTCGAATACCGCTCATCGCCAGTCCGATGTTTTTGGTATCCGGTACTGACCTAGTCGTCGAATGCTGTAAAAATAATATCATTGGTAGTTTCCCTTCTGTGAATCAACGAACCACCGCTGGTTTTGAAGAATGGGTACAGACGATCAAAACAGCATTGGCAACTTACAATGAAACCAGTGATACTCCCGCTGCACCTTTTGGGGTAAACTTGGTCGTCCATAAAACCAATCCACGTTGGCGAGAAGACCTGGCGGTTTGTGTCAAGCATGAGGTGCCGCTAATTATTACATCCTTAGGTGCAGCTACAGAAGTGGTGGAGGCGGTACATGCTTATGGTGGCTTGGTATTTCATGATGTGACCAATCCCTACCATGCTCGAAAAGCGGCAGCGGCTGGCGTGGATGGAATCATTGCGGTTTGCGGCGGTGCTGGCGGACATTCTGGAGCGACCAATCCATTCGCCTTGGTAGGAGAAATCCGGGCATTTTTTGATGGAACTCTCATTCTAGGTGGGGCATTGAGCAGCGGAAGAGATATTGCTGCCGCCTTGCAAATGGGCGCCGACTATGCCTACATGGGGACGCGCTTCATTAACGTACAAGAAAGCATGGCGCCTAAGGCCTACCAAGATATGATCGTAGAAGCGGATTCGACGCAGATATTCTACACCCCTTCCGTAACGGGCGTTCCCGCTAATTTCCTGAAGCCGAGTTTGATCGCAGCAGGTTATGACTTGGAGCAGCTCAAGGCACCCGCTAAAGTGAATTATGGTGAAAAGCTCAAACCGCCGAAAGAAGGGAGCAAAACCTGGGTCGACACCTGGTCGGCAGGCCATGGTTGCGGTGTCATCAATGATATCCCTCAGGTAGCTGATTTGGTGGATCGTATGGCAACTGAATTTAAGGTAGCGATCGAAGCTACTTTCTCTAAAGCGAATAAATATATTCAATAATGTTTCATCCAGATATTTTTAAAGACAAAGTAGCATTAGTGACTGGAGGTCGCAGTGGGATTGGTTACGCAATCGCCAAAATGATGTTAGAGCTAGGCGCGAAGGTGACGATTATCTCTCGTAAGGAGGGGCCTTTGGAAAAGGCAGCCGGAGAGTTGGCCGCTTTTGGAGCTGTCGAATACAAAGCCTGCGATATCCGACAAACGGAACAAATTCAAGCGGTAGCCCAGCAAATTAAAGAAAAACATGGCCGATTGGATATCTTGGTAAATAATGCAGGCGGACAATTTCCAGCCCTGGCAGAGATGATCAATGATAAGGGATGGAATGCAGTGATTAACAATAATCTCAATGGCACCTTTTTCATGTGTCGAGAAATGGCTAACACTTTCTTTATCCCTCAAAAAGAAGGAATTATTGTCAACATCATTGCCAATATCTATCGCGGATTTCCAGGAATGGTGCATACCGGCGCCGCAAGAGCGGGGGTGGAGAACATGACGCGCACCTTGGCCGTAGAATGGAGTTGTCACAATATTAGAATCAATTGCATTGCTCCGGGGACAATCGAATCTTCAGGACTAGATCAATATCCACCACCAATACAGGAGATGTTTGGAGAAGCGAAAAAAGCGATTCCACTTGGTCGTTTTGGTACAGTGGAAGACGTTGCCAATGCGACTTGCTTCTTAGCTAGCCCATTAGCCGCTTATATTACAGGAACTAACCTTTATGTAGATGGTGCCCAACACCTCAATTCTGACATAATGGGCTTGCCTAATGTCATTAAATCATTCCTCAATCCATCTTAGTTCCCATCCGAAGAATGGGCGGGCCTTCACAACGAAGTGGAGCCTTTGCCATGAACATAAGAAATGGTCAGAGAAACAAAAATCAATCAATGAAAAATAAAACTGTTTTTATCACAGGAGCTAGTCGAGGCATTGGGAAAGCGATTGGCTTACGGCTCGCTCGAGAAGGAACCAATATTGTTATTGCAGCCAAGACGGCGGAGCCTCATCCCAAGCTGGAGGGCACCATTTATACCGCTGCCGAAGAGATGGAAGCGGCTGGAGGTAAAGCCTTACCTTTAGTAGTTGATATCCGTTCAGAAGAACTAGTAAAAAATGCAGTAGAGAAAGCCGTCGAAACCTTTGGAGGAATCGATATCTTGGTGAATAACGCAAGTGCCATTGGTTTGACACCCATCGAACACACCACCATGAAGCGGTATGACCTCATGCATGAAATCAACGTTAGAGGAACTTTCATGGTCTCTAAATATTGCATCCCACACCTACGCAAAGGAAACAATCCACATATCCTCACCCTCTCCCCACCTCTCAATTTAAAACCAGAATGGTTTGGTGCACATCTGGCCTATACGATGAGTAAATACGGCATGAGTATGACGGTCTTGGGTCAGGCGAATCAACTGAAATCTGACGGAATTGCTGCCAACGCACTATGGCCACAAACGGCTATTGCGACAGCCGCTGTGAAAAACATCTTAGGAGGAGAAGGAATGATGGATGCTAGTCGCCACCCTTCAATCATGGCTGATGCTGCTTTTGCGATACTCAGCCGCAATAGCCGGGATTGTACGGGCAATTTTTTCATCGATGAAGATGTACTAAAGGATGAGGGTGTCACCGATTTCGCTGCCTACGCCATCAATGCTGAAAAGACTTTGATGAAAGATCTATTTGTTGAGTAACACAGATTAAGACTTCAGAAGTTTTCCTAGACAGGACTGAGGAAACTTCTGAAGTCTAGGAATTATATTAAAAAATAAAGATGACTAATTACTATTTCACAGAAGAGCACGAACTGTTCCGGGAAAGCCTCCGTTCTTTCCTAGACAAAGAAGTAAAACCTAACATCAATCAATGGGAAGAGGATCGCCGAATACCGCGCGATATTTGGAAGAAAATGGGCGAAATGGGCTTTCTAGGTCTATCTTATCCGGAAGCGTATGGAGGGATGAACTTGGATTTCTTTTACGATGTCGTTTTCAATGAGGAGTTGGGACGGATGAATTCGGGAGGCTTTGCGATTACGGAACAGGTAACGCAATACATGTCTGGTCCCTACATCCTCAAATATGGCTCCGAGGCACTCAAACAAAAATACTTGCCGGGGATCATCAAAGGAGAATTAATCTGTTCGATTGGTATTACCGAACCCGGTGCAGGATCGGATGCGAAGAATATTCAGACGAGAGCGATCAAGGAGGGTGACCATTATATCGTGAACGGGTCCAAGACATTCATCACTAATGGTGTATATGGCGATTTTATCGTGACGGTGGTGAAAACGAACCCTGAAGCAGGAACGGCCGGCGTCAGCTTGCTGGTCATAGATCGGAATGCCGAAGGTGTTTCAGCAACAAAATTGAAAAAACTGGGTTGGCATGCTTCCGATACGGCTGAGTTGAGTTTCGATAATGTGAAGGTACCCGTAGAGAACTTGATCGGAGAAGAAGGACGAGGTTTTTACTACCTGATGAATGGCTTACAGTTGGAACGCCTCGTGGCCGTACCGACCTGCGTAATTGGCATGGAATGGGCGATTGAAGAGACCTTGAAATATATGTCAGAAAGAGAAGCTTTTGGCCGGCCCATTAGTAAGTTTCAAGTACTGCGACACCGCATTGCTCAAATGGCCAGTGAGGTGGAAGCACTCAAGGCTTTTTCTTATCACTGCTGTCGATTGTACGATGATAAAGTATACGATGTCAAATTGTGTTCAATGGCTAAGTTACTGGCTACCGAGTTGGCTGAAAAAGTATCGACCCAATGTCTACAGATGTTTGGCGGGTACGGATTTATGGAAGAATATCCTTTAGCTCGCATGTACAGAGATGTACGGGTGGGAACAATAGGTGGCGGATCTTCGGAGATCATGCGGGAGATCATTGCCAAGATTGTCATTGATGATGTCGGATATCAAAAAGCCACGGTTGCAGACCACGCCGCCAATGGAAAAGCCGCAGCTCCCGCCGTCAATCTTTTCGAAACCATACAAGGGAAAGCGTCACAGGCAACTCCATTGGGTAGCACCTTAAAGTTTGATTTTGGGGGAGAGGTATTGTATATCGATGGAACCCTCCACACCAATATGGTATCAACCGATGACCGCAGCGCGGATTGTACGATTAAGGTATCTAAAACTGATTTTCAAGCCTTAATGGGCGGTAAGCTAGACCCGATGTCAGCGGTAATGAGCGGAAAAATACAGATCGATGGTGACATGAGTGTGGCCATGAAACTGCAGTCCTTGTTTGGGTAAGTAGGTTGGGGTGATTCTTCTCAAGGGGTGAATCACTCACCCCTTGACAAGAACCACCCCAACCCGTCCACTTCTTCATTTCTTCACCTCTTCATTTCTTCACCTCCTCAACACCCCAACATGTATTTCAACGAAGAACATCAATTATTTCGGCAGAGCATGCGCGATTTTCTCGAAAAGGAAGTCCGACCTTACATCAATGACTGGGAGGAAGCCGGGGAGATTCCGCGGAGCATCTATCAGAAATTTGGTCAGATGGGATATTTCGGACTGCCCTTGCCTGAAGAATATGGCGGGATGAATCTTGATTTTTGGTACACCGTTATCTTCAATGAAGAACTAACTCGAATGAACTCGGGTGGCTTTGGGGCCTCTATTGGAGCGCATCCCTATTTGGCACTTACCCATATCAATGCAGCGGGTAGCGAAGCACAAAAGCAAGATTACTTGGTACCTGGTATTTTAGGGGAGAAGATTGGTTGTTTAGCAATTACCGAACCCTTCGGTGGTTCTGATGTGCAGGCAATTCGGACTACAGCAATTAAAGAAGGGGATCATTACATCATCAATGGGTCTAAAACTTTCATTACTAATGGAGTGAATAGTGACTACATTGTGGCCGCTGTCAAAACGGATCCTGATGCGCGCGCCAAAGGAATCAGTATGATCATCATCGATAGAGACACAGCTGGAGTGAGTGCTACTTTGTTGGACAAACTTGGCTGGCGAGCCTCTGATACAGGGGAGATCGCTTTCGCTGATGTGAAAGTACCGGCTACTAATCTACTGGGGCAAGAAGGAATGGGCTTCTTTTACATCATGCAGCATTTCGTTTTGGAAAGACTAACGATGGCCATTGGAGGGGTAGCCGCGGCAAGCTTTGCTTTGGAAACTGCACTGCAGTATATGGCCGAACGGACAGCCTTTGGTCGCACCATCAATAAATTCCAGGTACTGCGGCATCGAGTAGCGCAAATGTCCGCAGAAATCGAAATGACCAAGCATTTCTGTTATAGCTTAAGTCAGCGTTTCCAAGATGGTGAATACCTGGTCAAAGAAGCCTCTATGGCTAAATTGTTGGGAACCCAGTTGTCTGATCGGGTCATCAACCAATGCCTACAAATGTTTGGCGGCTATGGTTTTATGGAAGACTATCCCATGGCCCGTATGTACAGGGATACCCGATTGGGGCAGATCGGCGGTGGAACCTCCGAAATCCTTTGCGAGATTATCGCCAAAATTCATATAGATGGCCGTGGTTATGGCAATAAAAGCTAGTCCCCTGCTATTGGCTCACTTTTCTGTGCTGAATGTGGGGCTTGTAACTGCTGCTGGGCAGTCTCCATACTGGGGTTATTGAACTAACTTTGTGCTAGGAGAGAGAAAGTAGATTCCATTGTTCTATTTGTAGCGCCTTTCTCAAATCCTCTATGTCTGCGACAATCGCATTATCGTGGGTTTTAGTTTGCAAAATTGCAAGTTTTTTCTTTTTTTTGATTGCCTTCAAGTACAAAACCTTAAAGCGCGCTCAATATGTACGACAAAAACGATGAAACCGACTTCAGGAATTATGAAAAAATGCCGATTTATCAGAAAGCGATTGAAATCGTAGAACTCGTAGACGCTATTTCCGCCTTAATTCCTGATGGAGACCCGATTCTGAAAGAAATGAAAGGGTTCATGATAGCTGATGCCTGTCTCATTCCCACCAAGATAGCAGGAGCAGAGGGGGGGGATTTGTACGATATTCGAATGGAAAATGCGACCTTAGTCCGAAAAGCAGCCCGAGAATTGACGGTCCAGATTAATGGACTAGGTGTCTTCGGCTTTGAAGAGAAAGACTATTTTCAGTTGCTACGCAATGAATTGGAAGAGTTTCGAGTGCTTTTTGTAGAATGGGTTAATACCTTTGATCCATGGAATAGTGTTGGCGATGATTGGGGCTTGTTTAATCCCCCCGCAGGAAAGGATTGAATACTGACCCCCTGAACTCATCTCACCACTTACCTCCTCTTTCTTACCCATTACCCCGTATCACTTACCACCGACCGGATCGCCCTCGGAAAACCCCTGTTTTGCCGATAGTTTTGAAGTGTAATCAAACATAATCATCCTGATTGCTTCAAAATTTAGCACGATGAAAAAGTCAAAAATTACCGTAAGTATAGTTAGCAACGAACTGAGCCAAGCCGTGAAGGAGGAGATGTGGGAAGTGTATAATAAGTTCTATGATTATAGCAAAGCCTATTTTATGCAGCGTATGGAGAAGAATAATTTCTTTTCCCTATATAAGAATGGAGAGCAGATCGTCGGGTTTACCGGGCTGCGCATTGACAGAACATCCATTAATGGAAAGAAAAGGTTGCTGATCTACTTCGGTCAAACCATTATAGATACGGATTATCGTGGCAAGTCTTTGATCCCTACCACTGGCGCAAAACTTTGCCTCAAGTACCTGCCAGAAATACTAACTTCCAAAACCTACTTTTGGGCAGATTGCCTCACTTATAAAGCTTATTTGGTATTTGCCAAAACCTTGGAAGAATATTATCCTTCTTACAAAAATGAGAAATGCCAGGATACGCAGGACGTGATTGATTTTATTGGAGAAACCCATTACCACCATAGTTATTGCTGCAAGACAGGTACGGTGGAAAAAGAGGCAGTAGTTGTCAATGATCCCAATACTCAAATTCCCTACAAATACCGTAAGGACCCAGATATCAACTTTTATGTAGGAGCTAATCCCCTTTTTATGGAAGGACATGGTCTGCTAACCCTTGGACCTGTTACTTGGAGTAATTTTGGAAATTTGATGAGTAGACTAGTGAATAAGGTATTGGGAGTCGAGAGAAATAAGAAAACAACAGTACGTATGCCGCGCAAAATACGCCAAGGTATCTAATTTCTCTAGGGTCAATATCCTCCACATGAAGATGTGGTAATAGGAATAAAAATATTAATATACCTTTAGTGTATCACTTTGCACTACCTAAAACGCTGCTAGATATGAAGCCCAACACAACGATCAATATCCACTGGACGGGGATTGGCCGGGCCCATTGGGCAGACAAGCCTACCTGGTCAGCAGCTTGCCAGGTCATCGCTGGTGAGAGTTATGTGGATAATCAAGGGACACGCATCGACTGTTCTGCTTTTGCGGCTTCTGGCTCTGCAGGTATCCAAGCCAACAAACATACCAGTATTAAAAAGACCAAGAGTACCTATAATATGTTTACAGATCTAGTACTCCTCTTTCGCCCCAAACCAGTGGATTATATTTATTATACCCTCGGCCGTGATGAGACCTTGCCATTGGATGCCTTATCTGACCTTCACGGTGCGCAGGTGTTGACAGATACCTTGAATGTATTGAAAATTAAACAAAAGATTGATCCTTCGCAGATGGGGGATTAAGCGCAAACAGATGAAGGAAATTTATGCTCTATTAGTTGGGATTAATGACTATCCACACCCTGTGTCTAAGCTTAAGGGCTGTCTCAGAGATGTACAGCGTATAGAGCATTACCTCAAGGGGAATGATCCAGAATTAGCCCTGGAAAATGCAAAAATAAAGACTTGGACCATCGAGGGCTTAACCATAGAAGGTTCTTCTCAGCTAAATATTTGTAAGTTACTGGATGCGGATGCTACCTATGATAATATTGTAAAGGCTTTTCGACTATTTCTCCGTTCAGCAGGTCCCAAAGATGTGGTTTGGTTCCATTTCAGTGGACATGGTTCGGAGGCGGATACGGCTAAGGAATTTCTTAGGTTGGAACCTAGCGGGAAAGATCAAACGATTGTCTGCTATTTGGAGCAGCGGAGCGGCGGACGATTGCATCTGACGGATAAAGAAATGGCAGTGCTATTGCATGAAGTAGGGGCGACTGATCTCGCGGGAAACCCTAAGGAAAGTCCGCACATGTTAGTATCGATGGATTGTTGCCACTCGGGGTCCATGACTAGGAATTTTGGCAGAGCGGAAGGTTTTAGTGTTCGAGCCTATGAAGCGGTGAGAGGAATCGGTGGTGCCATGAAACCGGCAAGAGAATGGAGAAGCCTGGATACTTACCTTGATGGCTTTTACCAGAAAATGTGGGAAGAGAAGAAGGAGCTGGAAATACCACTTTCTACTCACCTATCGATATCTGCATGCAATAGTTTGGAGAAGGCTGGTGACCTACCGCTAGGGGGTATCTTTACGACTAGCCTTGCGCAAGCCATCGAAGAAAGCCAAGGACAAATTAATTATAGTGACCTATACGCTCGGACAAAATCAACCAGCAAGGCACAGCGGAATGAACAAAGCCCGCAATT
>Ga0070729_10005786_pt1 | contig 12559 bp, 7 predicted proteins | sample tdDd472_FD_66725 | JGI IMG/M metagenome (GOLD analysis project Ga0070729, IMG submission 66725) | Marine sediment microbial communities from the Atlantic coast under amendment with organic carbon and nitrate - tdDd47.2 | ecosystem: Environmental > Aquatic > Marine > Coastal > Sediment | place...
CCGGCGAACCACATCGGCGTCTTCGTGTCCTCGCGGGCGAAATAGCCGGGCGAGAAGATCTTCACCAGCACGAAGGCGGGCAGGCCGAAGGCGAAGGCGCGCAGGGCGGCCGCCGTCTTGGCGGTGTCGTCGGGGCCGAAGGCGCCGTGCTCGAACAGCACCCGGATGACCGGCCCGGCGATGACGGCGAGCGCGGCGGCGGCCGGCAGGGTCAGGAAGGCGGCGAACAGCATCGATCGGTTCTCGGTGTCGAGCGCCTCTTTCCATTCCCCGGCCTTGAGATGGCGGGCGAGCTCGGGCAGCAGCACCACGCCGACGGCGATGCCGACGACGCCGAGGGGGAGCTGGTAGATGCGGTCGGCGAATTGCAGCACCGAGATCGCGCCCGACTGCTGGCTGGCGATCATCTGGCCGATCATCAGGTTGATCTGGGTGATGCCGCCGGCGATCGCCGCCGGTACCGCCAGCACCATCAGCCGGCGCACCGCCGGGGTCAGCCGCGGCCGGGCGAAGCCGAGCCGGAAGCCGAGATGGCGCACGGCGAGATAGAGCAGCAGCATCTGCACGACGCCGGCGGTCATCACCCCGGCGGCCATGATCCGGCCGGTCAGCGGCGTGTTTCCGGTGTCGAACAGCCGGCAGGCGAGCAGCACCGAGATCATGATCAGATTCAGCGCCACCGGCGCCAGCGCCGCGGCGGCGTAGCGGCGGAAGGAATTGAGCACGCCGGAAAGCATCGCGGCGACCGACATGCACATCAGATAGGGGAACACGATGCGGGTCAGGAGCACCGTCAGTTCGTATTTGTCCGATCCCCATTCGAAACCCGGCGCCACAACGGTGGCGACAAGCCAGGGCATGAAGATCTCGGCGAGCGCGGTGAGAAACAGCAGCGCCACCACCAGCACGGACAACACCTGTTCGGCGAAGGTGCGCGCCGCCTGTTCGCCTCCGCCCTCGAGCTCCTTGGCGAACAGCGGCACGAAAGCGGAGTTGAAGGCGCCCTCGGCGAACAGCCGGCGGAACAGGTTGGGGAAGCGGAAGGCGGCATAGAAGGCGTCGGCCACCGGTCCGGTGCCCAGCACGTTGGCGATCAGCACCTCGCGGACGAAGCCGAGGACGCGGCTGAGCATGGTGGCGCCGCCGACGGTGGCGAATTTGGCGAACAGGTTCATGCGCGATCCCCGCCCGGATGCCATTCGGGGGGCCGTTCGGGCGCCCGAGGATCAGGACGCCGCACCGGAGACCTTCCTGTCCGCCTTCGAGCGCGGCTTAGCGGCTCCCGGGCCTTCGACCGCCGCCGCCAGCTTGCGGCGGATCGCGGCCTTGCGGCTGCCGTTGGTCACCTTCTGGCCGGTGAGGTCGGTGACGTAGAAGACGTCGACGAAGCGTTCGCCGAAGGTGGCGATATGGGCCGAGCCGATGTCGAGATTGAGGTCCGAGATCAGCCGGGTGAGGTCGTAGAGCAGGCCGGGCCGGTCGCGCCCGGACACCTCGAGGACGGTGAAGCGGTCGGAGAGGTCGTTGTTGACCAGGATGCGGGTCTCGACCGTGAAGGCGCGCAGGCGCCGGCGCGAGGTCTTGGCCGCCTTGCTGGCGATGGCGTCGAGCAGCTTCACCTCGCCGGCGAGCACCTGGCCGATGAGGTCGCCGATGCGTTCGCCGCGGCGCAGTTCGTCGGCGTCGATGTCGAACTCGCGGGTGACGAAGATGGTGTCGAAGGCGCGGCCGTCGGTGGTGGTGAAGATCTGCGCGTCGACGATGTTGGCGCCGGTGGCCGAACAGGCGCCGGCGATGATCGACAGGAGCCGCGGATGGTCGGGGGCGAGCAGGGTGATCTCGGTGATGCCCTCGAATTCGCGGGTTGAGACCGAGGTCGCGAAGGTCTTTTTCGCCTTCTTCGCCTCCTTGAGGAACTCGGCATGGGCAATGCGGGTGTCGCGGTCGACCCTCAGCCAGTAGGCGGGGTAGTGCAGCGCCTGGATCTCCCTGATCTCCCGCTTCGACCAGCCCTCCAGGGCGGCGGCGAGTTCCTCCCTGGAGGCGGCGACGCGCTGGTCGCGGCTGACCTCGCTGTGGCCGCCGGTCAGCACCAGCTCGGTCTCGTAATAGAGCGTCCTGAGCAATTGTCCCTTCCAGCCGTTCCAGACGCCCGGCCCCACCGCCTTGATGTCGGCGACTGTGAGGATCAGGAGCAGCTTCAGCCGTTCCAGCGTCTGCACGATGGCCGCGAAATCGGCGATGGTCTTGCGGTCGTTGAGGTCGCGCGACTGGGCGATGATGCTCATCTTCAGGTGTTCCTCGACCAGCCAGGCGACCAGCGCGGTCTGCTCGGCGTCGAGGCCGAAGCGCGGACCCAGCCGGCGCGCGATGCGGGCGCCGGCGATGGAGTGGTCCTCGGGTCGGCCCTTGGCGATGTCGTGGATGAACAGGGCCGTGTAGAGCACCTTGCGGTCCTGCAGGCCGGGGAACAGCTTGTCGGACAGGGGATGCTCGCCGGCAAGCTCGCCGCGCTCGATCTCCGAAAGGATGCCGATGGCCCTGAGCAGGTGCTCGTCGACGGTGTAGTGGTGGTACATGTTGAACTGCATCATCGCGACGATCTTGCCGAAATCGGGGACGAAGCGGCCGAGCACGCCGGTCTCGTTCATCCGCCTGAGCACCGTCTCGGGATCGTTGCGGCTGGTCAGGATATCGAGGAACAGGGCGTTCGCTTCCTCATTGGCGCGCAATTCCTTGCCGATCAGCTTCAGCGAGCGGGCGATGGCGTGCAGCGCGTCCGGGTGGAAGGCGACGTTGTGCTTGTCGGCAAGATGGAAGATGCGGATCAGGTCGACCGGATCGTCTTCGAACACGGTCGGTTCGGCGATATTGATGCGGTTGTTGTCGAGCACGAAGCGGTCGGATTCGGGCAGCTTCTTCTGCCGCCTGCCGAATCTGAAGAAGCGGTTGAGGCCCGGCACCCGCTTGACGTGCTGCTCCTCCAGCTCCTGGCACAGGATACGGGTCAGATCGCCGACGTCCTTGGCGATCAGGAAGTAGTGCTTCATGAAGCGTTCCACGTCCTTCATGCCCGGATGCGAGGTGTAGCCGAGGCGGGTTGCGATCTCGCGCTGGATATCGAAGGACAGGCGCTCCTCGGCGCGGCCGGTCTGGAAATGGATGTGGCAGCGCACCGCCCAGAGGAAGTCCTCGCATTTGCGGAAGCGGTTGTTCTCGGCGACGGAGAACACCCCGGCCTTGACCAGTTCGCGCCCGGCCTTGACCCGGTAGTGGTACTTGGCGATCCAGAACAGGGTGTGCAGGTCGCGAAGCCCGCCCTTGCCTTCCTTGACGTTCGGCTCGACCAGGTAGCGCGACTGGCCCTGGCGCTCGTGGCGGGCGTCGCGCTCGGCGAGCTTCGCTTCGACGAATTGCCGGGTGGAACCCTTGACCACGCTTTTTTCGAACCGGGCGAGGAGATCGTCGAACAGGCTCTCCTCGCCCCACAGGAGCCGCGCCTCGAGGATCGAGGTGCGGATGGTCATGTCTTCCTTCGACAGCCGGATGCAGTCGTCGACCTGGCGGGTGGCATGGCCGACCTTCAGCCCCATGTCCCACAGCATGTAGAGGATGTATTCGACGACGCTCTCGCCCCACGGGGTCTGCTTGTAGGGAAGCAGGAACAACAGGTCGATATCCGACCCGGGCGCCAGCGTGCCGCGGCCGTAGCCGCCGACGGCGACGATGGCCATGCGCTCGGCCGAGGACGGATTGGTCACCCGGTAGACGTGCCAGAAGGCGAAGTCGTAGATGACGCGGATGATTTCGTCCTGGACGGCGGAGATGCGGCGGGCGCAGCCGGTCCCCTGCCCGTCCTCGAACAGTTGCTTCTCGATTTTCTCGAGCGCGTCGCCGCGGACCTCCTTGAGCCGCGCCAGCACCTTGGCGCGGATTTCCGGGGAGGAGCCGTCGCCGTCGAATTTGGCGGTCAACGCCGTCAGCTCGTGGCGCAGGGCGTCCGAATCGATGAAGTCCGAAATGTCGGGTTTCTTTGCGGTCATGATCCGGGTTCCGGTCACTCCGCCTCGCCGGCCAGCCGGGCCTTGAGGTCGTAGAGCGCGTCGAGCGCCTCGCGCGGGGTGAGATCGTCGGGCCTGAGCGCATCGAGCGCCCGGCGCAGGTCGTCGGCGGCCGGGTCGGGCGTTGCAGGGCGGGCGGCGGCGGAGAACAGCGGCAGGTCGTCGATCAGCGCGGCTGGGGCCGATTGCCGGTCGGTCTTTTCCAGCTGTTCGAGCACCTGGCGGGCGCGGGCGATCACCGAGGGCGGCAGGCCGGCGAGGCGGGCGACCTGGATGCCGTAGGAGCGGTCGGCGGCGCCGGCGACGATCTCGTGCAGGAACAACACGTCGCCCTTCCATTCCTTGACCTTGACGGTGGCGTTGTGCAGCCGGGAGAGCTTCGCCGACAGAGCGGTCAGCTCGTGGTAGTGGGTGGCGAACAGGGCGCGGGAGCCGTTGACCTCGTGCAGGTGCTCGATCGCCGACCAGGCGATGGAGAGGCCGTCGAAGGTCGCCGTGCCGCGGCCGATCTCGTCGAGGATGACGAGCGAATCCGGCCCGGCCTGGTTGAGGATGGCGGCGGTCTCGACCATCTCGACCATGAAGGTGGAGCGGCCGCGGGCGAGATCGTCCGACGCGCCGACGCGCGAGAAGAGCTGGTCGACGACTCCGATATGGGCGGAGGCGGCCGGCACGAAGCTGCCGATCTGGGCGAGCACCGCGATCAGCGCGTTCTGCCTGAGGAAGGTCGACTTGCCGGCCATGTTGGGGCCGGTGACGAGCCAGATGCGGCCGTTGGTCTCGTTCTCCGAGGGGCCGAGATCGCAATCGTTGGCGACGAAGGCCTCGCCCGTCGCCTTCAACGCCGCCTCGACCACGGGATGTCGGCCGCCGGCGATACGAAAGGCGCGCGAGCGGTCGACCGCCGGCCGCACCCAGCCCGCCGACTCGGCAAGCACCGCGAGGCCGGCGGAGACGTCGAGCACGGCGAGCGCGGTGGCGATGTATTTCAGCGCTTCCGTGTCCGCCGTCACCGCCGCGGACAGCGCGCCGAAGATCTCGAGCTCGATGGCGAGCGCCCGGTCGGCGGCGCTGGAAATGCCGGATTCGAGCTCGGCCAGTTCGGTGGTGGTGAAGCGCATCGCGTTGGCGAGCGTCTGGCGGTGGATGAAGGTCTCGGCCAGTGGCGGCCGCATCAGCTTCTCGCCGTGACTGGCGGTCACCTCGATGAAGTAGCCGAGCACGTTGTTGTGGCGGATCTTCAATGCTTTGACGCCGGCCTCGCCTGAGTACCGCGCCTGCAGGCCGGCGATCAGCCCACGGCTTTCGTCGCGCATAGCACGCAACTCGTCGAGCGCCGGCCGGTAGCCGGGGCGGACGAAGCCGCCGTCGCGGGCAAGCAGCGGCACCTCGTCGCCGAGCGCCGCGCCCAGAAGATCGGCGAGATCGCGCGGCAGATGCACCAGCGCGTCGAGGACGGCGCGCAATTCGCCGCCGAGATCGTCCTTCCGCGCCAGGATCGCTGCGAGATCGTCGGCGCCGGCGAGCCCGTCGCGGATCGCCACGAGATCGCGCGGGCCGCCGCGACCCAGCGTAATACGGGCCAGCGCCCGGGCGATGTCGGGCACCCGCTTCAGCGTCTCGCGCACCTTTTCCCGGATGAGCGCATTGTCGAGGAACCATTCCACCGATTGCTGGCGCGCGGCGATCTCCTCGACCGAGGTCAACGGGCTCGACAGCCGTTCGGCGAGCATCCGCGCGCCGGCGCCGGTGACCGTGCGGTCGATGGCGGCGAGCAGGCTGCCCTTGCGGCTGCCGGTCAATGTGCGGGTGAGTTCGAGATTGCGGCGGGTGGCGGCGTCGATGGAGAGATGGGCGCCGAGCGAATCGCGCCGGGGCTTGTCGAGCGCCGGGCGGGCGCCCAGCTGGGTGCGTTCCACGTAAGCCAGCACGGCGCCGGCGGCAGAAAGCTCGGCGCGGGAGAAATCGCCGAAGCCGTCGATGGCTCCGACCGAATAATAGTCCTTCAGCCGTTCGCCCGCCCTGGCGCCGTCGAAGGCGCTCCGGGGCTGAGGCGTCAGCCGGTCGGCGAAGTCGTGACGCACGGTTTCCGGCAAGCCGTCCTCGAGCAGGATGTCCGGGGTGACGATCTCGCGCGGATCGATGCGGGTCAGAACGCCCGAAAGCGCCGCCGCTTCCGTTTCGGTCACCCGGAACAGGCCGGTGGAGATGTCGACCCAGGCGATGCCGAACAGCGCTCCGCAGCGCTCGCCCGCCGCCTGCACGCGCGACAGGGCGGCGAGATAGTTGTTGGACCCGGCGTCGAGCAGCGTCTCCTCGGTGATCGTGCCCGGCGTGACCAGCCGGATGACCTCGCGCCGGACAACCGATTTCGCGCCGCGCTTCTTGGCTTCGGCCGGGTCCTCGGTCTGCTCGCAGACCGCCACCCGGTGGCCCTGCGCGATCAGCTTGTCGAGATAGTCGTCGGCGGCGTGCACGGGCACGCCGCACATTGGGATGTCCTCGTCGAGATGCTTGCCGCGCTTGGTGAGCGTAATGCCCAGCGCCTCGGACGCGGTGACCGCGTCATCGAAGAACAATTCGTAGAAATCGCCCATGCGATAGAACAGCAGGCAGTCCGGATGCGCCGCCTTGATCTCGATGAATTGCTCCATCATCGGCGTGACGCGCCGGCCGGCGGCCGATTTGAGGGCGTGGGTGGTCATGGCCATTGTTTAGACGCAGAGGCGCGCGCGCGAAATCGCTTTTTTCGGCCCCGGAAGGCCCCTGTGGAGAGTTTCTCCTTGACCGGGCGGGCAATTTTTCCAACACACGGCGACGTTTTCGGTCAAGAATAGCGGTTCCGGCTCCTGCAACTAAGGGGAGCCCAAGTAAAAGAAAATGGTTTGAGGGTATGCCCGAGTCAAAGAAGCCCGGGCCCGGAAAGCGGGCTGGCGGACAGATTTCCTTCACTGAATCCGAGGCGCTGCAATTCCACCAGGAAGGGCGTCCCGGCAAGCTCGAGATCGTCCCGACCAAGTCGATGGCGACCCAGCGCGACCTGTCGCTCGCCTATTCGCCGGGCGTGGCGGTGCCGGTGCAGGCGATCGCCGACGATCCCAGCAAGGCCTTCGACTACACCACGAGAGGCAATCTCGTCGCGGTGATCTCGAACGGCACGGCGATCCTCGGGATGGGCAATCTCGGCCCGCTCGCCTCCAAGCCGGTGATGGAGGGCAAGGCGGTTCTGTTCAAGCGCTTCGCCGACGTCGATTCCATCGATCTCGAGGTCGACACCCAGGACGTGGACGCGTTCGTCAACGCGGTGCGCTATCTCGAACCGTCCTTCGGCGCCATAAACCTGGAAGACATCAAGGCGCCCGACTGCTTCATCATCGAGCAGCGGCTGCGCGAGCTCATGGGCATCCCGGTGTTCCACGACGACCAGCACGGCACCGCGATCATCGCGCTCGCCGGGCTGATCAACGCGCTGCACCTGACCGGGCGCGACATCAGGACCATGAAGCTGGTCTGCAACGGCGCGGGCGCCGCCGGTATCGCCTGCATCGAGCTGGTCAAATCCATGGGCGCGCGGCCGGAAAACATCATCCTGTGCGACACCAAGGGGCCGATCTACCAGGGCCGAGAGGAGGGCATGAACCAGTGGAAGTCGGCCCATGCGGTCGATACCGACGCCCGCTCGCTGGCGGAAGCGGTGGCCGGCGCCGACGTGTTCTTCGGCGTCTCGGCCAAGGGAGCGCTGACCGCCGACATGGTCCGCAGCATGGCGGACAGGCCGATCATCTTCGCCATGGCCAATCCGGAGCCGGAAATCACCCCGGAGGAGGTCGAGGCTGTCCGCGACGACGCGATCATGGCCACCGGCCGGTCGGACTATCCCAACCAGGTCAACAACGTCCTCGGCTTCCCGTTCATCTTCCGCGGCGCGCTCGACGTGCAGGCGACCTCGATCAACGACGCCATGAAGATCGCCGCCGCCGAGGCGCTGGCAAAACTCGCCCGCGAGGACGTGCCCGACGAGGTCGCCAACGCCTATCAGGGGGTGCGGCCGAAATTCGGTCCCAACTACATCATTCCGGTGCCGTTCGATCCGCGCCTGATCAGCGCCGTGCCGCCGGCGGTGGCGCTCGCGGCGATGGATACCGGCGTCGCCCAGCGGCCGATCGTCGACGTCGAGGCCTACAAGGCGCAGCTCTCGGCGCGGCGCGACCCGATGGCCGGAACCCTGCAGCGGATCTTCTCCAAGGTGCGCCGGGCGCCGCGCCGCGTCGTGTTCGCCGAGGGCGAGGAGGAACGGGTGATCCGGGCGGCGACGAGCTTCGTCTCGCAGGGGCTCGGCACCGCGGTCCTGATCGGCCGAGAGGACGAGGTGAAGGCGACCGCCGCCGCCGCCGGCATCGAGCTGCGCGACGGCATCGAGATCATCAACGCGCGGCTGAGCACCCGCAACCGGATCTATGCCGACTATCTCTACGCACGGATGCAGCGCAACGGCTACCTGTTCCGCGACTGCCAGCGGCTGATCAACACCGACCGCAACTATTTCGGCTCGACCATGGTGGCGCTCGGCGACGCGGACGCGATGGTCACCGGCGTCACCCGCAACTATTCGGTGGCGCTCGACACGGTGCAGCGGATCATCGATCCGAAGCCGGGCCACCGGGTGATCGGCGTGTCGCTGGCCATCACCCGAGGCAAGGCGGTTCTGATCGCCGACACCGCCGTGCACGACATGCCGAGCTCCGAGGAACTTGCCGACATCGCCGAGGAGGCGGCGCACGTGGCGCGGCGGCTCGGCTACGAACCGCGCGTCGCCATGCTCGCCTATTCCACTTTCGGCCATCCGCGCGGCGAGCGCGCCGACCGGGTCAAGGAGGCGGTGCAGATCCTCGACAAGCGGCGCACCGACTTCGAATACGACGGCGAGATGGCCGCCGACGTGGCGCTCAACATGGAGGTGATGAGCACCTATCCGTTCTGCCGCCTGTCCGGTCCGGCCAACGTGCTGATCATGCCGGCGTTCCACTCCGCCTCGATCGCCACCAAGATGCTGCAGGAACTGGGCGGGGCGACCGTGATCGGACCGCTGCTGGTCGGGCTCGACAAGCCGGTGCAGATCGTCTCGATGGGGGCGCGCGATTCGGATATCGTCAACATGGCTGCGATCGCCGCCTACGACGCGAGCTGAAAAAGGACGGCTGCCGGCCCGTCAAATTGACGTGCGGGGCCTTGGTTTTTCGCTCGCGCATACCTACTGTTGAGTCCGAAGTACGATCTCCCGGGAACGGGGTTCCCGAGGAGCGCCAATCAAGACCCATGGTGAGAGATGTTCATTCAAACGGAATCGACCCCGAATCCCGCGACCCTGAAGTTCCTGCCCGGTCAGCCGGTGCTCGAAGGGGGGACCCGCGAGATGCGCACTGCCGAGGAGGCGCAGCAGTCGCCGCTGGCCGCCCAGCTTTTCGGCCTCGAGGGCGTCGAAGGCGTGTTCTTCGGCGCCGACTTTATCGCCGTGACCAAGTCGGATGGCGAGTGGTCGCATCTGAAGCCGGCGGTGCTCGGCGCGATCATGGAGCACTACCTGTCCGGCGCGCCGCTGCTCGCTGACGGCGCTCCCGAAGCCGGCGCGACCGGCGGCGGCGACGAGTTCTTCGACGAGGCCGACCGGGAGACGGTCGACACGATCAAGGAACTCATCGAAACCCGGGTGCGGCCGGCGGTGTCCCAGGACGGCGGCGACATCGTCTTCCGCGGCTTCGAGAAGGGCATCGTCTACCTGAACATGCAGGGCGCCTGCGCCGGCTGCCCCAGTTCCACGGCGACGCTGCAATACGGAATCCAGAACCTGCTGCGCCATTTCGTTCCGGAAGTGCAGGAAGTCCGGCCGATCTGACGTTTCGTCCCTTCGGGGGCCAATTGGGGAGAGGTACCGGGCGAGTCATGGTCCAGCTTGCCGTCGATACCGCTTTTATCCCGGGTACCGCCGCGCCCGCGGCGGGCCGGGCCTGACGGGCTCGTGCGCCATGCTGTTCGAGACCTCGCAATCGGTGGTCTTCCGTCCGGCGTTTCCCGAAGACGCGCCGGTCCTGGCGCAATTGCACAAATCCGCCTTCGCCCGCGACTGGAGCTCCGGCGAATTCGACCGGCTCTTGCGCGGACCGGGCGCCTTCGCCGTGCTGGCGCGGCGCAAACCGGTGTTCGGCGCCTGGCGGGACGTCGGCTTCGTGCTGGTACGCGAGGCGGGCGACGAAGCGGAAATCCTCACCATCGCGGTCGATCCGGCGAACCGGAATCGCGGAATCGGCCGCAGACTTCTCGACGAGGCCGGCCGCCGGCTTTATGCTGACCGGGTGGCGAGCCTGTTCCTCGAGGTCGACGAAGCCAATGCGGGCGCGGTTTCGCTGTATCGCAAGTTCGGCTTCCATGTCGTGGGGAACAGAAAGGGCTATTATCCGGAAGCCGGGGAGGGCGGCGATTCGGGAATGGCGCTTGTCATGCGCTGCGAACTCCGATAATCGCCTGAAATCATACTAGGGAAAGGTCATGGCAGACGGCATTATCGCCAACAGACACAATATCGAGGAAGCCTGCGCCGCAAAGGGCATGCGGATGACCGAGCAGCGCCGCATCATCGCGCGCATCCTGCAGGAATCGGACGATCATCCGGACGTGGAGGAGCTCTACAGGCGCGCCTCGACCGTCGACGACAACATCTCGATCTCCACCGTCTACCGGACGGTCAAGCTGTTCGAGGATGCCGGCATCATCGAACGCCACGATTTCCGCGACGGACGGTCGCGTTACGAGACCATGACCGAGGAGCACCACGATCATATGATCGACCTGCGCTCGGGCAAGGTCATCGAGTTCCGCAGCGAGAAGATCGTCCGCCTGCAGGAGGAGATCGCCCGCGAACTCGGCTTCCGCCTGGTCGATCACCGGCTCGAACTCTATGGAATTCCCCTCAAGGACGAGGGCAACTGACATATGACTGCCGCCTGCATGGCGCAGGATGGGGATTCGTAAGGACCGGATCTCTTCCACGACGCCGGCGTTTCGGGTGAATCGGCCATGCGCCTGCTTCGAACGATCACCATCTTCGGGATCATCGTCCCGATCACCGGCGTGCTGATGCCGGTCCAGTATTTCGCCGTCAAACTCAACCGTCCCCTCGCAAGGCGCATTCCAGGCGTCTTCCACCGACTGGTCTGCCGGCTGCTCGGCGTCCGCGTGCACGTGCATGGCCAGCCGGTCACGGACCGGCCGCTGCTGATCACCCCCAACCACGTCTCCTGGCTCGACATCCCGATCATCAGCACGGTGCTGCCGGTTTCCTTCATCGCCAAGGCGGAAGTTGCCGGCTGGCCGGTATTCGGAACGCTGGCGCGGCTGCAACGCACCGTCTTCGTCAATCGCGAGCGGCGCTCGGCGACGGGGGCGGTGGCGAGCGAGATCGCCGACCGCCTCGACCGGGGCGACGCGATGGTGCTGTTTCCCGAAGGCACCTCCGGCGACGGAAATTTCATCCTGCCGTTCCGCTCGGCACTGCTCGGTGCCGCGCGCGAGGCGATCTCCAGGGGCAACAGCGAGCGGGTCTGGGTGCAGCCGATGTCGCTGGTCTATTCCAAGGTGCAGGGCCTGCCCATGGGCCGCCAGTTCCGGCCGATGGCCGCCTGGTACGGCGACATGGACATGCTGCCGCACCTGATGGGCATCGTCCGCGAGGGCGTGTTCGACGTCGACGTGTTCTGGGGCGAGCCGATCGTCTACGACCCGCAATCGGACCGCAAGGCGGTCGCGGCGCTGGCCGAAACCGCGGTGCGCACCCTGACCGCGGCGGCGCTGCGCGGCCGCCACGAGGAGGTCCGCCCGCATCGCGAAATCGCCGCAGAGGTGCAATAGGCGCTGGATAGAAGTTGTTGCGCGCTATTCTCATTGGTGGTCAAACGCGATAAGAAGCGCGAAAATTCCAGTCGATTGCAGACCCGGACGCATGACGCGCCCGCCAGCATAATGCCCGAACGGACGCCCATGCCCGACCCGAAAATGCCCGACCAGAAGAAAGTCTTCATCAAGTCCTACGGCTGCCAGATGAACGTCTACGATTCCGATCGCATGGCGGACGCGCTGGCGCCGGATGGCTACGAAAGCGTCGACAGCGCCGAGACCGCCGACCTGATCGTGCTCAACACCTGCCATATCCGCGAGAAGGCGGCGGAGAAGGTGTATTCCGAGCTCGGCCGGCTGCGGCTGCATAAGCGGCAGGCTGCAGCCGAGGGCCGGGCCGTGCGGATCGCGGTTGCCGGCTGCGTCGCCCAGGCCGAGGGCGAGGAGATCATCGCCCGCGCGCCGGTCGTCGACATGGTGTTCGGCCCGCAGAGCTACCACCTCCTGCCCGAGATCGTCGCCCGCGCGAACCGCGGCGAGAAGGTGGTGGAGACCGAGTTTCCCGCCGAGGACAAGTTCGACCATCTGCCGCAGCGCCAGGGCGCGCGGCT
>Ga0070729_10005789_pt1 | contig 12556 bp, 10 predicted proteins | sample tdDd472_FD_66725 | JGI IMG/M metagenome (GOLD analysis project Ga0070729, IMG submission 66725) | Marine sediment microbial communities from the Atlantic coast under amendment with organic carbon and nitrate - tdDd47.2 | ecosystem: Environmental > Aquatic > Marine > Coastal > Sediment | place...
ATGGTGACTCCTCAACTTTTAGTTTCAGCAGCACCGATAAAAATGCCAGCAGTTCCGGATTTGGTACATTTGACAAAAATGCAACTGTTAAAGTTGAAGTAAATGTTGATAATGACACCACAATTACAAACCAGAATTTTGTTATAGTACCCCCGGGCGACAGTGCAAAAATATTTTATACATCTATAATTAAAAACCGCACAAAAATTGTTGAGGATGTTGTTGATGAAATATTTTATACTCAAAACACGGCAACATTAAAAGAACGTATTGCCAACATTGAGTTTGATTCGTTACTTACCAAAGAATTGGCGGATAGGGGTATTAAAACACGATTTGATTTTGGCGTTATTGCCGGGAGTGATGACTCTTTAATTTTTATAAGTGATGATGCACCGGAGCAAGAATTGCGTAACGCAAATTTTAAAGTCCGGATTTTTGGCGACGATATCGTGACCAAACCGGATTACCTGCTGCTTAATTTCCCTGAAAAAAACCGGTATATTGTAAGCTCGGTTATCGGGTTATTACTCCTCTCAATCTTCTTGATCCTGGTAATATCATACCTCTTTTACATTACAATCAAAATGTTGTTGAAACAAAAACGCTTAACCGAAATAAAAAATGATCTAATCAACAACATTACACACGAGTTCAAAACACCTATTTCCACTATACAACTGGCATGTGAGGCGCTCAACGAGCCGCAACTGGCTACAGATTTGAATACTGCAAAACGTTATACATCAATTATTAGTGATGAGAACAACCGCCTGAAACACATGGTAGATGATATCCTGGCAACTGCCTCTTTAGAAAAAGGAGAATACAACCTTAAAAAAGAATTTTGTGATATCAACCTTCTCATCATTGATGTTAAAAACTACTATTCCGAAAAACTTAAAGATCAAGGCGGTGAAATAGTAATAAATTCCGGATGCACAAACTACATTCACGGGGATAAATTCCACCTGAAAAATATTATCAGCAATCTTGTGGATAATTCAATTAAGTATTGTAAAAAAAATCCGGAAATAGTTATCACTACTTCTGATAAAAACGGCGGTGTGGAAATTAGTGTAAAAGATAATGGTATTGGTATCCCCAAAAAAGAGGCTGGCAAAATATTCGATTCATTTTACCGCGTTCCAACAGGCAATCTTCACGATGTTAAGGGACACGGCATTGGACTTAGTTATGTTAAAAAAATTGTGACAATACATGGCGGGAAAATAAGTCTGGAGAGCAAACCGGAAAAAGGGTCTGAATTTATAATCTATCTGCCGGGGAAAAATGAGTGATAAGTTGACATTGCTGCTGGTTGAGGATGACATCAACCTGGGAACAATCTTGAAGGAATTCCTCCAGTTAAAGGGTTTTATTGTATCACTGGCAAAAGATGGTGATGAGGGGGCAAGATATTTTTCAGAGAATTTTTACAAGCTTGTAATCCTTGATATTATGATGCCAAAAAAGGATGGCTTTACTCTGGCGAAAGAAATCAGAACTGTATCACCCGATATACCTATAATTTTTTTAACTGCCCGTTCAATGCAGCATGATATTATCGAGGGATTAAAAATCGGGGCGGATGATTATATCACCAAACCATTCAGTACCGAAGAACTTTTCCTCAGAATAAACGCAATCCTGAAACGCGCCTACAACCATGGTACAGGGAGAGATATTAAGAAGTTTGTACTCGGCATGTTCAATTATGATTACGAAAATTCAGTAATTATTTCAAAAGGGGAACCCAAAAAGCTTACTTCAAAAGAAAACGATTTACTCTACTTGTTATGCCTTCATAAAAACGGGGTACTGGAAAGAAAAGAGGCTCTGGAAAAAATATGGGGAGAAGATAATTATTTTAACGCGAGAAGTATGGATGTATATATTGCCAGGCTCCGCGGTTACCTGAAAGAAGATTCATCAATTGAAATTAAAAATATACACGGAACGGGCTATAGATTAAACTGTAAGCCCGCCCGCTAAAAATTAAAGATTTATCCTGTGTCCCAGGAAAAAAGGTAACATTTTTTTCCAGGTAGGCCAATCATGGCGCATATCCCTGCCCCAAATTTCCAGATGATTCGGAACACCTTTTGAACGAAGAATATTTGACATGTGCACCGATGCACCCGGATCCTCATACTCCCCTTCACCGGAAGCCAGAATGATCCTTTTATCATTCCTCATTTCACGCAAAATTTTTACATCTGTTAAACGGGGCATATAGTCAACAGGCGAGTTAAAATAACAATGCTCGTCATAATGCCCTTTACTGTAATATTTAATATCATAAATGCCGCTCATTCCGATAGTCCCTTTGAAAATATCGGGATGGCGCAGAAACAAATTCACTGCGTGAAAAGCACCAAGTGATGCCCCGGTGGTAATAATTGGTACTAACCCGTTACAATGATTATGAATAAACGGCACAACTTCAGATATAATATAATTATTATACTGGCCATGCCTGATTGATTTGTGTGGTGGGTGCATTGAATTATTAAGCCAGCTTTCATGATTAATATTTCCCACCGAAAACACCTTCAAAACACCGGAATTAATAAAATAACTTATATCACTAATTAAACCGAATCTCTCATATTCAAGGAAATCCGCACCCGCCGTCGGAAACATCAGCAGCGCATAACCGTATGTACCGTAAACGGCTAATTCCATTTCCTTATTCAAGGCGGGGCTAAACCATTTGTGAATTTCTTTGTGCATTTAAACTCCATTTATACTTAAAATGAAAATAGCTTCTTTCGCACAAATAAATCAAGATAGATCGGATAAATCAGGCATTTATTTTTTTTATTTGTACGCCCTGATCATCGCTGCAATTTCCTGAGCCTGCTTCTGGTTATACTCAAAAGCAATATTTTTATAATTTATTAGGTCTACTATAGTACCAATCATGCAGATACCGCCTGTTAATACATACAATATACCAAGCCCAATCTGGTCAACAACAAAACGCTGGATTCCGGCAATACCTAAAAATCCCACGAGGGTCAATAGCAATATAGTTTGCGGGTCTTTCCGCCTTACGCGATAAACATTGGCGAACTGTTGAGCTTCATCATCGCTCATATCTTTGATAATGGTCTGTACAAACTGTTGTTCCATACCAATCAATTCAGGCATTAACTGAAGTACATTTGCCATTTTTTTTCTCCCTGTTTAATAGTTGTTGTATTTTAACTGTTTTTATCACCACTGAAACTATTCTATATACTATTATAAAAAATGCGGGTATTCCCAACGGATGTAATTCGAATGATAAAGCAAATTCACCATGCATGAATAATGATATTGAACGTCCTATCCCGCACCCCGGACAAAAATCAATCCCAAGCTGATTGAAGATACAAAACGAAAAGTGTTCGCAAGAATATGCATCGATTGTAAAAAGATAAACCATTCCTGAAAGCCATATTGCAGCTTCCAGCCCGGGTATCTCGAATATTTTAGTAATCTTTTTCAATATTAAACTTTTATTATTCTTTCTACTATGATAGACGAATAAAATATAATAAAGTTATCTCATTATAAAATAAAAAAAGTTCGTAACCTTATTTTTCAATAGAACCAAATTTAAACCACAATTCGATTATTTTGGAAATTTGTGCCAAATAGTTTATTATAAAATAAATTCACAACAATTTGTAAGGCAATATGATTTTTGAAAAAATTTTTATGGGTAAACCTGTTTCAGAGTGGTTAATCGCGCTTGCAATCATGATCACCTCATTTTTAATTATAAAATTAGTTGTAGTGTTTTTGCATAAACATCTGGGTAAAATCGCTCCCAAAACAGAAAATAAAGTTGATGATATATTTCATGTCCTTTTTGGCGAGGTAAAAAATTACTTTATACTAGGTCTTTCGATATATCTTGCTACTCTTTCGCTTAACTTTACCCCGGGAGTAGAATTAAAAATTGGAATTGTATTTTTGCTGATTTTATTACTGCAAATTACATTCTGGGGTAACTCTGTTATCTCATTTTTTGTAAAAGATTACAAATCGAAACATATTGAAAATGATGGGGCAAGTGTTACTACTTATTCCGCACTTGCATTTGCAGCACGACTTTTACTTTTTTCGACAATTATTCTCGTTGCGCTTGATAATCTAGGATTTAACGTGACAACACTAATCGCGGGTCTGGGAGTAGGAGGTATCGCGATTGCCCTTGCTGTTCAGAATATTCTTGGCGATCTTTTTGCGTCATTATCCATAGTTGTCGATAAACCTTTTGTACTGGGTGATTTTATTATTGTTGATAACTATCTTGGTGTGGTTGAAAAAATCGGGTTGAAAACAACTCGCATTAAAAGTCTTTCCGGAGAACAACTTGTATTCTCGAACAACGACCTGCTCCAGAGCAGGATCCGTAATTTTAAACGGATGGAGGAACGGCGAATTGCTTTCTCTGTTGGTGTAACATATCAAACACCCGCTGAAAAACTGAGGGAGATTCCATCACTTATGCAGAATATTATCGAGGCTCATGACAACACACGTTTTGACAGGGCACATTTTAAAGAGTTTGGAAACTTCTCACTAAATTTTGAGATGGTTTACTATATAGAATCAGCCGATTATAACACCTACATGGATATTCAACAAAGTATAAACTTAAAAATATTTGAAATGTTCGAGCAAAAAGGTATCGAGTTTGCATACCCTACTCAAACCTTATTTCTAAACAAGGAGCAAAATTGAAAAAAGCAATTAATCCATTAGAGAAGTTTTCCAATATTTCCGAATATTGGTCGCCCGTTATATTAGGCAAACTAAATGATTATCATCTTAAAATTGCCAAAATTAAAGGTGAGTTTGTGTGGCATGACCACAAGGAAACAGACGAGTTATTTTTAGTTCTTGAGGGCAATATGAAAATACTTTTCCGTGATGGTGATGTGGAATTAAAAGCGGGAGAACTTTTTGTTGTACCAGCAGGGGTGGAACATAAGCCGGTTGCTGAGAATGAATGTAAAATTTTACTAATTGAACCTGCCGGAACCGTTAACACCGGGAATACTAAATCCGGGTTAACAAGGGAAAACCCGGCGTGGGTTTGATATTGTTTTTAGCATATAAAAAAAGATTAAATAGTTTTATCTTTTTTTAGTATTCTTCTATTTCAAAAAACACCGGATTTTACGATGAAATCAGCACTGTTGGTCTTATTTATACTCCTTTTTAATTTTATTCTGTTCGCACAAAACCAAAAAACAGGACTTATTTATATTCATCCTAAGCCAGATGCGAGCGAGATAAGCGTTTCCTCTTCCCTGCTGTTCAAAGTGTCACCTGAAGAATTTCAATCTTTCCCCGATGAACGATATGATATAAAAATAAATGGGGAATTAAGCGGACATATATTCTGCGAATCAATTATCTCCGGAAATACTCTTCTATTAAAACCGGCTAAACAATTCAAGCCCGAAGAAAAAATCTTTGTTTCCATTTTTAATAACATTTCAAAAGAAACATTTGAATATTCCTTTACAACTACATCAATTGAAAAATACGATTTTTCAAATCTTGTTGGATATATTTCCGATGATATTCCGGCTAAAACGAATACTAATTACCCAACAGTGGAAAAAGCACAAGTTATAAACGGTGTTGCGGTACCGAGTGATTTTCCTCTATTCGAGCCAACTATATTTGATCCCGGGAAAGTAGCACCTGGAAAAATTTTCCTCAATAACTGGGAAAACACCCCCTATATTGCTATACTTAACAATGACGGCACCCCTTATTTTTATCAACGCACGGAATCAAGATCTCGCGATTTCAAACTCCAGCCCACGGGATATTTAACCCGTCGCGTGCGGGATGTTGATTTTGGCTACGTGGCGATGGATTCTTCATACAATATTATTGATTCGTTTAAATGTACAAATGGTTATGGTACCGACGAGCATGAATTATACATGACACCAGACGGGCATTATTTTATGATCGCCTTAGGATACAGAACTGTTGATATGAGTCAGATTGTTTCCGGTGGTTACCCTAATGCAACTGTTGTCGATAACCATATACAGGAATTTGACGAAAACCATAACCTGGTATTTGAGTGGCTCTGTTACGACTATTTCGAAATTACCGACGCCCGGCATGAAAATCTTCGTGCCAATGTAATAGATTATGTTCACATGAACTCGATTGCTGTTGATTATGATGGCAACATTATTATTTCCAGCAGACACCTTGATGAAGTAACAAAAATTAACAGGCAGACAGGAGATATAATCTGGCGGCTGGGGGGATTTAATAATCAGTTTAATTTTACAAATGACCAGTACGAACTGGCTTATCAGCATTATGCCAGACCGGTAGAAGGATCACCCGGTAATTATATAATATTTGATAATGGTAATTATCGCAGCCCAATGTTTTCTAGGGGTGTGGAATTCAAACTAAACACTACGGATATGACGGCGGAAAAAGTGTGGGAATTCCGTCACGAACCCGAATTATATACATGGTGGATGGGAAACGCACAGCGGCTGCCCAACGGGAATACGTTTCTCAACTTCTCAGGTGGCGACCTGCCCAAAGCCGTGGAAGTAACCCCGGCCGGTGAGGTTGTTTATGAAGGTGATTTTCTCGAGTATAATTACTGCTACAGGGCTTTTCGTTTCGAATGGGAAAGCGCCGACGATAAACCTTATCTCATAGCCGAATCCCTTCCTGATCAGGTTGCTCTTGTTCACAACCATTTTGGATTGGAAAATTTAAAGAGTTTTATCCTGTATAAAGGACCCTCACCTGGTAATCTGGTTCCATTTGATACAGTTTCCCAGCCGCTAACTTCACTCACACAATTACAAAATGGTCAGACTTACTTCTTCGCTGTAAAATCGGTCACTGAAGGCGGGGTTATTAGTGAACTCTCCAACATACAGGAAGTATATGTAAACTACGTGCCCGCCGGAACAGATTTTATCAAAAACGGTAATTTTACTCAAGGTGCGAGCAGTTGGAATTTCGGAACTTACGAAACTGCCTCTGCCACCGGTGCGGTCAATGATGATGGCTTGTATCATATTTCAATAACGCTCGCCGGTGAATCGGAGTGGAATATTCAATTAACTCAGGATAATTTACCCATTATCAAGGGGAAAAAATACAGGTTTGAATTTGATGCAAAGGCTGACCAGGAACGAACAATTGATATGAAAGTTGAACAAAATGGTGATCCTTATAAAAATTACAGTAAAACTGGGAAGGTAATATTAAAGCCCCAGATGAGACATTATTCTTTCGATTTTGAAATGACAGATCAAAGCGATTATAAAGCACGGGTTTCTTTTAATTGTGGTGTTTATACACCCGATGTATTTATTGACAATGTATCTGTTTATGAAATACCAACCACGTGGGTGGAAAACAATGCAGCTAATTTACCGGATTTCCGGCTTTACCAAAACTACCCGAATCCTTTTAATCCGGAAACAACTATTTCATATCGGCTTGATGAACAGGGTTATGTTGAATTAACAGTTTTTAATTTTATTGGCGAAAAGATAGAAACTTTATTTTCGGGCATTGCCTCCCCGGGAATATTTCAGCACAAGTTCAATGGTGAAAGATTAGCTTCCGGTATCTATTTTTATCGGCTGGAATTTAACGGCAAAAAATCGCACCACCAGATAACCGGGAAAATGAATCTGATAAAATAATTTAGTCATTTTATTGGGTCTATTAAAAAGTTAAAGTAGCGGAGTAACTTTGAAAAATATTCAGATTGTACAGGTAAAAGAAGATAACATTTCTAAAATCGGACTGGGATGCCTTAAAAATCATAAGCACGATGGTTTTAATCCGAAAAAAGAATGGGTACTGAATAATCTAAAAAACGGACTTGTGCTAAAGGTGCTGGTAGCTGATGGAAAACCGGCCGGGATGATAGAGTATATCCCCGGAAGTAAAGCATGGAGGGCAGTTGCGGCTAATGATGTAATGTTCATTCATTGCCTCTGGATAACTGATAGCAAAATCCACAACAGCGGGTTGGGAAGTATGCTGATTGAAGATTGTATAGCAGATGCACGCCAAAAGGGTTTCAAAGATGTTGCCGTGATGACAAGTGATAAAGCATGGATGGCTAAAAAAGACATATTTCTTAAAAATGGATTTGTTCAGATAAGCTCCAAAGAGAGGTACGAACTTCTGGCAACTTCGGGAAATGTAAAAGTATCTTTTAACAAATGGGAAGAGATAAGGGCAGATATAAAGGGGTTAAATCTTTTTTTTGCCAACCAATGCCCCATGTTCACAAAATCGGTAAATGATTTAACGGAAGTTGCAATTGCCAACTATATCAGCCTGAATGTAATTCCCATCACGAATTACTTAGACGCACAGAACGCCCCCACGGGTTATGGTGTGTTTTCACTAATCAAAGATGGCAGGCTATTGGCAGACCATTACATAAGTGGAACCCGATTCAGGAATATTCTTAAAAAAGAATACGGGGTGTGATTCTAAAAGGTCATAAATTATTGACCTGCAAAAATTTTAACCCAAAATGTAGCAAGTGTTACTAAAGAAAATTATATTAAGACAGAAATATTCAAAGAGGCAATTGTTTAACTAAACTTGGTCGAGGGCTTTGACCGGGAGGTAAAATGTTCAAAAAAGGGATACTTTTTTTATCGCTTTTAATATTTTCCAATTTGGCAGCAAACGGTGTTGGAATTGTAGATGAAATTGCAGGCACCGTATTACGTCTTTCCCACAGCAAAATTAATACAGTAGTAGATAATCAGGTTGCAGTTGTGACCACGATGCAGGAGTTCGTTAACAATCTCGAGGCAGATAAGGAGATTACTTATGCATTCCCGCTGCCCGAAGGTGCCAGTGCAACAAATCTAAGATGGTACATTAATGGCGAATGGTTCGAAGCATACATTGCACCCGGTTCAAATGATACCACCGGCGGAGGCAGCGGCGGTCCGCAACCTGCGCAAAACCTCGTTGATTACCTGGGAGCAAATCAGGTAAGATTCCCCATCCCTCAAACACTCGAAGCTGATTCTGTCCTTAAAGTAGAATTAAAATATGTTCAGCTTCTTCAGTACGAGTATGGCGATGTGTTTTTTAAGTACCCGAATAACTACTCGTTGATACAAACTTCGCCGCTGGATAGTCTAAAGATAGTTTTTGAACTTTTTTCAGATCGTTCAATTGATTCGCTTGTATCAATAAGTCATCCCGGTGCATTTTTGCAGATAGGCTCCAATTATGGCAAGATAATATATTCTTCTATCCTGCAACCCGCATCAGTGGATTATTTTTTCTCATATCAACTTAGTGCAGATGAACTTGGTATAAGTGCGATGAGTACATTCATCCAGGATTCTGCAAGTGTTGCGGATTCAATTGCAGGCGGGTATTTCCTTTTTATCGTTGAGCCGGACCCATCAACCCAGAATATAATCAACAAGGTGTTTACCATTATTGTTGATAGATCAGGCAGTATGAGCGGACAAAAAATCGTGCAGGCACGGGAAGCCGGAAAGTTTATCGTGAATAATCTCAACGAGGGAGATTATTTTAACGTGATTAGTTTCGCGAGTGATATTACCCCACTCTCTCCCTCCCATCTTGAATTTAACGAAACGAACAAAAACTCCGCTTTGAGTTTTATTAGCGGGATGAATGCCCTCGGTGCCACAAATATTTCGGGAGCATTCAGTACGGCAGTTCCACAATTTAACTGGACTAACGACTCGACCGCGAACATAATCATATTTTTAACCGATGGTGAACCAACCACGGGGATTACCGGCACTAATGATCTCCTCGCGCATATACAGAACCTGGTAGTTAGTAATGAAAGCACTATTAGTATTTTTTCATTTGGTATCGGTGAAGATGTAAACTATCAGCTCCTCAATCTTATTGGAGCTCAAAATAACGGTATTACCGAGTTCTTGGGTGAAGATGAACTGGAAGAACGAATTACGGCATTTTATCTCAAAATCCGGAATCCTGTTCTGCTCAATCCACAAATGGAATTTTCACCAAACGTCCTTAGCGAAGTTTACCCGAGTCCGTTGCCAAATTTATATATCGGGCATCAGTTAATTGCAAGCGGAAGGTATAATGAAGCTGTACCGGTTACGGTAAATTTCAGTGGGACTGCATTCGGACAAAATTATGAATATGAGTACGAGATTTCACTATCTGATACCGCAAATTTACAATACCAGTTTTTAACAAAAGTATGGGCGAAACAGAAGATTGAATATCTGCTTGTTCAATATTACAGTTTCCCGACAAATTCACCCCAGGCTCTTGCAATTAAACAGCAAATTATCGATTTGAGCATCAGGTACGGGGTACTAACACAGTTTACCATTTTTACAACTAATATTCCTGTTGAACTTGTTTCTTTCACCGCGACAGTTAATGCAGGTAAAGTTGAACTTAACTGGAAAACATCAACAGAAACAAACTTCCAGGGGTTCTTTATCGAACGTAGATTTGGAAATGATGACTGGAAACAGATTGCATACATTGAAGGTCATGGAACCACATCCGAACCTCAGCAATATAGTTTTACTGACGATCTTACCAATATGGAGTATGAAGGCAAGATTTATTACAGGTTAAAACAGATGGATTTTGATGGTACATTTGAATATTCGGATGTGATCGAAATCGACTGGTCGCCGGCTCCCGGTAAATTTGAATTATCACAAAATTATCCAAATCCATTTAACCCTTCGACGAAAATAGCATTTGCCCTGCCAGAGGTTTGTAATGTAAGTCTGAATATTTACAACCTTCTTGGTGAGAAAGTAGATGTGCTGGTGAATGGAGAGCTTAACGCCGGATTCCACGAATATGAATGGTCAGCAGGGAACCTCCCTTCAGGAGTTTACTTCTATCAAATTGAAGCTGCTTCAATTAATGGCTCGGAAAGTTACAGCACCCTTAAAAAAATGATTATCTTAAAATAGTTTTGATACCGCCGGGTATTTTTACCCGGCGGGTATTTTTCCCGGTGCAATTGTTTTCCGGTTTATTTACATTCAATTAGTTAGTAATGAGAATAATTTTTGGGAGAGACTATTAGAATAATTTGCTTTGCTGCAATGATATTATTTTCGAATGTTTTTGTGTTCGGGCAACACTTATCCATGGGAGTGAATGGTGCCATGGGAATTAAAAACATGAACTCCGAAATATCAGTAGGTACCGGTTTTTATGCTGATTATAAACCTGGTTTGAGCCCTCTTTCCGTCAGATTTTGCTTTCAGGTAATCAATGCAGAATTTAACGGGAGAGATAAATATTTAGTCAAACACGGTCATACAATTTCATCATATCAGGGAGGTCTTTTTTACAGGCCGAAACGAAATGGAATTGAGCCATATCTTGGAGCCGGTATTACATACATATCAACTGATATTGACTTATCCGGTAATGCACTGATGTTCGAAAATAGTTACGGCAGATCAAAAAATGGAAAAAGTACATTGAGCTATTTCCTCTCTGCCGGCGCCTCGTTTAATGGAAAACCTTTCATATTACCATATTTTGAATTCCAGTATCTCCCCCTAACTCTGGAATATGAAGTTAATCTTATCGATCGTGATGCTAATTCAATAACTTTGAGAGATGAGGTAAAACTTGACAAAGTTATGCTGATAATTGGTTTGAGAATTAAAATATTTTAATGAAGATTCTTCGAGGATAACAATTAAAACATTCCTGAGCTATCGGGTTTAATTCTCACGATATCGCCAAAACACTAATTCCATATTAAAGGTCAAATATTTTTCGCTATTCAATTTTAACTTGCAATATTTACGTCTCAGTGCAATATTTCTATAAACAATTGTGAGGAGAATGAAATAAATCTACCGTCTTTTTCAAATAATAAAAGAGGTTGTAATGGTTAAACGTGTGGTTTTATTCATTTTTGTTTTTTCCGGGTTTTTATTCGCGCAGGATAACTGGAGCGTTGAATTTAACGGTATTTTCGTGCGTCCTTCAGAGGCAGAATCCGAATTGGGATTCGCGTTTTTGTTATATAAATCGTACGATGAAAACACCCGCTTTTTTGTCAACGCCGGTAACTGGAACTGGGGAGAGGTTAAAAACTTCCGGGGTGGTGTTGGGAACGATGGTTATCATATTGAAACGTATAATAATAATACTTTTTACCCGGTATTTCTGGGAATTGAAGAGAAAATTAAAGGGGATAAAGAGTTTAATTCGTTTTTTACGGCGGAAATTGGTGGTGGATATATAACTTATGATTCCTATTATTATGATCAATACCGGTTCAATGATAGATGGATTAGAGATAGTTTTTCAAAACCTGTCAGCATGAACGAATGGCTTTACGGTATGGGACTTGGATTTGGCATATCACACAGAGCTTGGGAGGTTATAGACCTGCGTTATAATTTTAAAGTTTATAAACTCGGGGGTGATTACGAAAAGTTTGGTGATCTTGGTTCAATTTACATAATTTCTAATTTTGGTATTGCCCTGGCCTTGTAAT
>Ga0070729_10005791_pt1 | contig 12554 bp, 6 predicted proteins | sample tdDd472_FD_66725 | JGI IMG/M metagenome (GOLD analysis project Ga0070729, IMG submission 66725) | Marine sediment microbial communities from the Atlantic coast under amendment with organic carbon and nitrate - tdDd47.2 | ecosystem: Environmental > Aquatic > Marine > Coastal > Sediment | place...
GTCGCCTGCAGCAGCGGCGGACTCATGAGAGCACCTCCGCCGGCTTCACCCGCGACGCCTGCCATGATGGATAGATCGTTGCCGAGAGGCTGATGATGATCGAGCAGCAGGCGATGATCATGACATCGGTGGGCAGCACCTTGATCGGCAGGGTGGTCATCGGGTAGACGTTGGACGGCAGTTCGATGAACTGATACCTGGACAGAAGCTCACATAGTCCGAGACCGCCCAAAACACCGAGCACCGTTCCGGTCACCGAAATGACCAGCCCCTGAAGAAAGAAAATTTTCATGATCGAAGCCGAGGTCGCTCCCATCGATTTGAGTATGGCGATATCACGACCCTTCTCCATGACCAGCATGATCAGGGCACTGATGATGTTCAGGGCAGCCACCAGAATGATCAGGGCCACGCAGATGAACATGCCGATCTTCTCCAGCTTGAAAGCGGCGAACAGGTTGCGGTTCATCGACATCCAGTCGCGGGCGATGGTGCCGGGACCGACTTTGGCGACAATCGCCTGGGCTACTTCATCAGCTTTGTTGAGCAGTTCTTTGTCGACCAGCACCTCGATGCCGTGGGCGACATCGCCAACCTCGAGGAACTCCTGGACGGCGTGTATATGCATGTAGGCCAGTGAAGAATCGTACTCGTACATGCCGGATTCGAAAATCCCGGCAACCCGGCAGGTCTTGATTTTCGGTATCACCCCCATGGGGGTCAACGGCCCGGAAGGAGAGATAAGCCTGACCTTGCCGCCCACCGTGACCCTGAGGTCGTCGGCCAGTTGGGCGCCGAGGATGATCGGCGGCAGCCGTTCATCTTTGTCAAAAGTCAAATCATCGGTACTGCCGGCGATCATCTGCTCGGAGAGACTGACTACCTTTTTGGCCGTTTCCGGCTCGATGCCTCTCAGGATAATGCCTGAACCACCGGCGGTTCCACTCACCAGGGTTTGGGCATAGAGGTACGGTGTTGCCCCATTGACGCCCTTGACGCTCAACACCTGGTCGCGCTTCAGTTCGTAGTTGTCGATGGCCCCTTCAACACGCTGGACAATGATATGGCTGTTGATACCAAGAATCTGATCACGCAGTCCATCGGTAAATCCAGAATAGACCGATAGAACCACGATCAGGGCAATGACCCCGACGGTGATGCCGATCACCGAGATCAGCGAGATCAGCGAAATAAAGCCATGCCGATGCTTGGCTCGCAAATACCTCCGGCTGATGAACCACTCGTACATATCAGCCGTTGTCCGTCAGTTGGTCAGTGGTTTGGTCTTTTTGCATCTTTTCTTCCGGCTTCATATGCGGGAAAAGGATGACGTCTCTGATAGAGGGCGAATCGGTCAGCAGCATGACCAGCCGGTCAATCCCTATCCCCTCTCCGGCGGCCGAAGGCATACCATACTCCAGGGCACGTATATAATCGACATCGAGAACCGGATGTACCTCATCGTCATCGCCCCGTTCGGCAATCTGTTTCTCGAAACGTCCTCTCTGGTCGACCGGATCGTTCAATTCGCTGAAGGCGTTGGCGATCTCCCGGCCGGTGATAAACAGTTCGAAGCGATCGGTGACACTCGGGTCGTCCTCATTGCGCCTGGCCAGCGGCGAGACTTCGGTCGGGTAGGAGGTGATAAAGGTCGGATCGATCAGCTTCTCCTCGACCAGGAGTTCGAACAGTTCGGTTTTCGCCTTGCCGGGTCCGGCCTGCTGTTCCAGCTTGAGGCCCAGACCCTTGGCATGACTGATCACCTTGTCGTCGTCAGCCAGGATTTCCGGGTCAACTCCGCCGATCTCGACCAGGGCTTCAGCCATGGTCAAACGCTTCCAGGGCGGGCTCAGGTCGACATCCGTCCCCTGATAGGTGATATTCATGGTACCGTTCACCGCCTCGCAGACCGAGGAAATCATGTCCTCCGTCAGGTCGATCAGGTCGTCATAGGTGGCGTAGGCCTGATAAAATTCGAGCATGGTAAACTCAGGGTTATGTCTGGTGGAGAGCCCCTCGTTTCTGAAATTGCGGTTGATCTCAAAGACTTTTTCTAGACCACCCACCAGCAGCCTCTTAAGATACAGTTCCGGCGCGATGCGCAGGTAGAGATCCATGTTGAGGGCATTATGGAATGTCTTGAACGGTTTGGCCGTGGCCCCTCCGGGAACCGGCTGCATCATCGGGGTTTCGACTTCGAGAAAGCCGCGGTCGCTCAGGTATTCACGAACCAGCCGGATGATTTCCACCCGCTTGCGAAAGGTCTCTTTGCTCTCGGGAGTAACGAGCAGGTCAACGTAACGCTGCCGGTACCGGGTTTCAACATCGGTGAGCCCGTGCCATTTTTCGGGCATGGGCCGCAGCGATTTGGAGACCATGGTGATAAAGTCCGCATGGAGAGACGGTTCGCCGGTCTTGGTCTTGAACAGCTGTCCCCGGGTCCCGACGATATCGCCGATATCGTATTTCTTGAAGGCACTGAACTGCTCGTCGCCAACCGTATCCTTGCGGACATAAACCTGCATCTGATCAGTGGCGTCGGCGACTGTAATGAAGGCTGCCTTGCCAAATTTGCGCATGGCCATGATCCGGCCGGCGATGCTATAAGTAGCGCCGCCTTCCTCTTTCTGCTGCGGTTCCAGCTGCTCCGCTTTGGGGAGCAGCTCACTGATACGGTCTGCGGGTTTGAAACTATTGGAATACAGTTTTACGCCGAGATCCGCTAATGTCTGGGCTTTTTCTCTTCGCTGGGCGAGAAACTGGTTTTCACTGCTCATAATAGGTCCTGCTTAGAGGCGGTCACAATAATCGCCTTGGTTGACTGCGTTGGATTGACGCAGCTGATTAACATAAGGTAGCCATTAAAAAAAGCGGCGCAGGGCCGCTTGATCTGGAGGTGTATGGGTAACACGGCTCGCGGGCTTCACAGCCCACTATTCGTTTACAGATAATTAGGCGGGTTGTCAATGTTTTCGCTATCCGGACGGATCCTTTTCCAGAAGGACGACCGTTTCGAGGTGATGAGTCTGAGGGAACATATCCAGCGGCTGAATTGCCCCAATAACAAATCCCTGACCGACAAGTTCCTGCAGATCTCTGCACAGGGTGGCAGGATCGCAACTGATGTAGACGATTCGCTTACGGGCCAGGCTCCCCGCCAGCCCGGCCAGTCCGCTGAGGCCCCGGCGCGGCGGGTCACAGACGACGGTAGCAAAGGTTTCACCGTTGGCCGCAAGATCCCGGCAGGCTGAGGCCACATCGCTTTTGATGAAGGTACAGTTGGTAAGATGGTTGCGCTCAGCATTGCTTTTGGCACTTCTGATTGCCGAGCCCTGGCCTTCGATGCCGAGGACGGCCCCTGCTTGACGGGCCAGCACCACCGAGAAATTCCCCATACCGCAGTAGAGGTCGAGAATCCTGTCTGTTGGTTCCGGCTGAACGAACTGATCAACCAGCTGGATCATTTTTAGATTCTGCGGCAGATTTACCTGGCTGAATCCGCCGACTTCCCAGCGCAGCGTTAGAGGCTGTTCATCTTCGAATTCAAAACCAAGAAGATTGTCCTGCCGTTCTTCTCCATCGCCAAAAGGACCTTCCTGGGCAAAGTTCTGGCCGGAGAAAAAGAGTCGATCCAGGATATCGATGTCAGCGGCCAGAGTTTGGGCCCGGCGCCGGTCTTTAGGCCGCGGTGGTCGGCGCAGGATAAGGTGCAGTGACACCTTGCCGCTGAGTTGATTGAGGCTGAGTTCCAATTCTTCACTGATCGAGCCGAGATGTTTGAACTCGGCGTGGGTATGCAGTTCGCTCAGACAGGTGTTGATTGGCTCGGTTGCCAGCAGACAGTTTTTAACGGTGATGATCTTGTGTGAGCGGAAGTGGCTGAAACCGGGGTTGCCCCTCTCATCAATCTTCATCCTGATGCGCTGACGGTAGCCGAAATGATCAGCAGAGCCAATGATCGGCCAGAGGAGGGAAACGGACTGCTGGAGCGTCTTCGATTCACTTCCGGAGAGCAGATCTCTGATGATCTCATCTTTTAGCCTACACTGTGCGGTGTAGCTGGCATGCTGCAGGTCACAGCCGCCGCAACGGTGGTAATAGGGGCAGGGGGCTGCGATCCTGTCGGGGCTTGGTTCGATAACCTCGGCCACTGCCGTGTAATCAAATCGTTTCTGTTGTCTGACAAGTGAAATGGAAACAGTCTCGCCCGGCAGCGCGTAGCGGACGAGCACGGCCTTGCCGGTGGGCAACTGGGCCAGGCCGTAGCCGCCGTTAATAATCTTTTTTATTGTGACAACCCGGGGAGTATTGTAGTTCATGTCTTAATCCGACTATAATGGGCGGATTGCCTCAATTGCCATCGAACGGCCGAAGTTTTTGAAAGACTACCTACATCCATTAGCTGATCATAACGTATCGTTGCGTAATCGAACCTTATTTTTTTCCATTCTGCTCCTGCTGATCACTTTCGCTCCCTGCCTGGCCGAGACTGAGACGGCTTTGACAATCACGGTCGATGGCGTCAAAGGAAGACTGTATGACAATGTCATGGCCCGGCTTAGAATTAATCGCTTCAGCCAGAATAGTGAATTGAGCGAAACCGAAATCAGGCGCCTGCACAGATTGGCAGAACCAGATATCAAGGCTTCTCTGGCACCGTTTGGCTACTATTCCGTCAATGTTAAATCCGAGCTGCAGAACAGTGATTTGGGGTGGCAGGCCTTCTATCATATCACCGTTGGTGATCCGGTCCTCCTCGATTCAATGTCCATCAGTATTGTCGGAGAAGGAGCCGAGCTGACGGAACTGAGCGACGCTGAAAGGTTTTTCGATCTGGTAAAAGGGGCTGCTCTGCTCCAGGCCAATTATGAAACCGGTAAGAGAGATCTGCTGCGCCATACCCGTGCGCTTGGCTTTCTCGATGCCGTTTACACGGTGCATGAAATCCGCATTGACCGGACGTCCTATGTGGCTGAAATTGAATTGGTTTTAGACACGGGGCAGCGCTATCTGTTTGGTGAGGTATCTTCAGATCAGCAAGTAATCTCCGATGAACTGCTGGCTCGCTTCGTTCCTTTCGAACGGGGAGGCTGGTTTATACCGCGAGAACTACAGGAACTGCAGCGTGACCTTTATCGAACGGATTACTTCGGCCAGGTTCTGGTCAAGGGCGACACCGATAATCCAGAGGGCAACTACATACCAGTATCGATAGAGCTGGAGCCGCTTGAAAATTACAACCTCTATAGCATCGGTGTAGGCTATGCCACTGATACGAAGGCTCATCTCAGGTTTGAATGGATGAACAGACTGTTAAACCAGAGCGGGCATCGTCTGAACACCTCCTTTATGGTCGGCGAGCAGGAGAGCTATTGTGTGGTCAATTATCGTATTCCGGTTGCTGATCCACGTTTCAACACCGTTGCCGGATCTGCTCTATGGAATCGTGAGCTATGGGAAGACACGGTCACCAATATGTATTCCGGGGGACTGGGCTTTGAATATATGACCACTAAACGATTTTACGGTGTCTCACTGGAGATCCTCCGTGAGGATTATCGAATTGGTGAAACCACTGGTGAGAACGAGTTGCTGATGCCGGGAGTAAAGGGATCGTGGGCCTTTGCCGATAGCGTCATAAACACCGAAAACGGCTTGCGCGCCTCGGTTGAAGTTCATGGCGCCAGCGAGGAATTCGTCTCTGATGCCTCATTTCTCAGTTTAAGGGGAGACGGGCGTCTGATTGTCACGCCACTGTCAAGTTGGCGACTGATCGGCAGAGGCTCGATCGGTTATACTCTGGTGGATTCGATCGATGATATTCCTCCTTCACAAAGGTTTTACGCTGGCGGTGAGAGAAGTGTCAGGGGATACCGGTACCGCACCCTTGGCCCCGAAGATGAGGAAGGAAATGTTGTCGGCGGCACCTACATGCTGACCGGAAGTATAGAAATTGAAAAAAGCCTGTCCGAGCTCTGGCGAGTTGCTGCCTTCTATGACACCGGTAATGCAATGGATGACTTTACGGTAGATTTTGCCCACGGCGTTGGCGTCGGTGTCGGCCTGGCCTTGCCGTTTGGTCAGGCCCGCCTCGATCTGGCTTATCCGCTGAGGGAGCTGGGGAGTGCACAATACGTATTCATAAGTGTCGGGACGGATCTGTGATGCGCAGGTTTATCTGGATAGCAGGAATTTCAATTGTGCTGTTAGGCGCTCTTATCACCGCCGGGGTAACGAGTTCCGCCGGCCTGCGGGCGCTGATTTCACTTGTCTCAGGCCTGCCGGCGATCTCGCTGAATGTAACAAGTGCCAGTGGCCGACTTGCAGATGCGTGGCAGCTGGAGGAGGTTACCCTTGAAACTTCAGCAGCTCTTATCACCATTGACAGGCTCAGCGTTGATTGGCGCCCTGCTGAGCTTTTGCAAAGGAAACTGCACATTAATGATATATCCCTGCAGGGGCTTTCGATAGCTTTAAGGCCTGGCGATGATGATGTGGCAGCGGTCAAGGCTGAAAGATCATTTGTTCTCCCTTCTCTCCCTTTATCACTTCTTATTGACAGACTGCAGATTGAAAAGGCGTTGATCCTTTCAGATGCGGATATGGAACTGATTGAAGTCGAGCAGTTTCTTGCTTCATTTAGCAGCGATGAGGATAGCCTTACCATCGGCCAGGTCTTGCTGCATACTCCCGATTACGGGTTCGATCTCCATGGGCAGCTGCAGATTACCGGGGAGAATTCCATCGCTGCCCAAGGCACCTGGTGGACAGATTTTCAGCAGTTCAACAAGATGACGGGTGAGGTGCACGTTGACGGGACCCTTACCCAGACCGAGGTCGCCTTATCGATGACCAGCCCGGCAGAGGTGGTGATTTCAGGCCGGATCAAAAACCTGTTGAGTGAGGCAAGCTGGGATCTGGCCGGCAGCGCCGAAGCACTTGAGCTTAGGACGATAGCGCCAGGCTGGCCTGCTGCTGAGGTGGATTTTGATTTCAGAACTTCGGGCCGGCCAGCTGATTACCGCGGCTCGCTGCTGGGCAAATACCGTGCAGCGAATCAGCCGCCGGTCCAGGTCGATATCGATATTGCGGGAGATCAGAGCAGGGCGGAGGTTGTCTCAGCGCTGATCAGCTATGACGGCAGCACTGCGCAGGTTAACGGAGCAATTGATTTCGATGACACCCTGGCCTGGGATGCATCAGCCACCATCACTGAGCTTGATCTCTCATCTTTTGGTGAAAATATCGGCCTGAAAATTGATGCTGAGCTGCACTCAGCTGGAAAATGGTCGGACGAGACGCTCAGCTACGAGGCCAGGGTTACCACTTTTACAGGTCAGTTAAGCAACCCTGACCTCAGCCTGAGTGGCAACTTGCACTTGCAGGGCAACGAAGAAGGGCTCGATCTGACGGCCATGGAGATAGCACTCGGAGAGGGGGGACTCCAGGTTCAGGGCAGATTGGGATGGGGCGATGAGCTGGCCTGGCAGGCGAACCTTGAGCTGCACGATATCGATCCTGCGCTTCTGGGAGACCTGCCCGGCGGCAGCATTAACGCTGCAGTTTCCGGAGAGGGGCTGGTTTCAGGGGATGAGTTGAGCCTTGAGGCCGTGATATCATCGCTTTCCGGAGAACTGGCTGGTCATGAGCTGCAGGGAGGTGGGGCGGTTGCCTTGCAGCAGAACAGTCTGGAAGTGAGCGATCTGCATCTGCAGTCTGGCCGAAACAGCCTGCAGTTACACGGCAATGTGGCAGACAACTATGACCTTCAGTTCATCTTCGAGGGGGCTGATCTAAGCAATCTGTATCCGCTGCTGGAAGGTCAGGCCCAACTGTCTGGTTCGTTGACCGGGCCCAGGAGTGAGCCGGCCGCTCAGCTGGACGTTTCGCTGCACGATTTTTCCTACGACTCTCATCATCTGCCTGAGCTGACCGGGGCCTTTGAAGCCCTCCTGGCAGAGGATTTGCTCGAGGCTGAAATCGTTTCCGCCGGGATTGCTTTTGAAGACAGTACGGCGACCATTTCCGGAAAATTAGGCTGGCGCCAGGGGTTTGTCTGGAACAATCTGCTGCAGCTCAGATCTTTACCTGCGAGTTCATTTGACTCTCCCGTCGAGGCAGTGGTTGATCTTGATTTGAGCTCGTCCGGGCAATGGTCGGCGGAAACGCTGCAGTACAGGGCGGATATCATCAGAATAGACGCATCTTTTGTCGATCCATCTGTCAACTTGCAAGGTTCAGCAAAGTTTGACGGAGATGACAAGGGGCTGACACTTACCTCGGCAGATCTGCAGATCGAAGATGGATTGATCAAGCTGACCGGTCAACTCGATTGGTCGGCAGAACTCTCGTGGGAAACAAGGCTGTTGGCCGAAGGGATTGACCCGCACGTCTTTGGATCGCTGCCCGAGGGAAATATCCACGCTGAAGTGAGCAGCCGCGGAAAGATTTCCGAGGGCGAGCCGCAGATTATCGCGACCATCCACCAGTTATCCGGAACCTTAGCCGGCTATGAGCTGGAAGGGGGCGGTTCCATCGGCATGAGCAGCAACACCTTTGAAACTGATGGTCTTTACATCCGCAACGGTGGCAACAGGCTTCAGGTCGAGGGCGTGGCCGGAGCCGCATACGGCCTGGATTTAATCTTTGTGGGGACGGAGCTCAATAGATTGCACCAGTCGATTGACGGCATTGTTGAGATATCAGCTACGCTCTCCGGAACCAGGGAAGAACCGCTGGCTCAGATAGACATCAGCGCCCAGGACCTTTCCTATCAGGAGAACCGAATTGCTGATTTTTCAGGAGAGGCGCATGTAGATCTGGGTTCGACTCAGAGCCTGCAAGCTTCGTTGCTGTTGAGCGGTTTTACGAACGGCAGTTTTGATCTCGATCAGCTCGAGCTGAAAGTGAACGGTACCCTGGCCGAGCATCAAATCGCTTTAAACGGCCTCTCCTCTTATGGCGAGCTCAGTATTGGTGCGAACGGTGAGGTGCTGGATAAAGGGTGGCGGGGAGTGATTAATCATCTGCAGCATAGCCACCAGAGATTCGGCAGCTGGAAGCAGCGTTCGCCCAGCAGGGTGGCAATCTCCGCTGAGATGTTCCATCTTGATTCGTTTTGTCTTGATTCCGCTGAAAATAGCGTCTGTGTTGAGGGTCAGTGGCAGGTGGACGGCCCCTGGCAGCTGGAGTTGTCGGAGCTTCATTTTGAGCTTGGAGAACTCTACCGATGGAGCGTAGTACCGATGCCCATGGAAGGTGAACTCAGCGGGCATCTCAGTTCAGCGGGTAGTGGCATGGCGGTTGAGTCGGTGAACGGCAGGCTCAATATACCTGAGCTGAATATAGACCTGAACGAAGCCGGACCCTATCAGGATGTCCGCTGGTTTGAGACAAGCCTTGCCGTCCAGCTCTCCCAGTCCGCTTTGGAAACCACCGTTTCGTCGCGTTTCGTGGATGATTCAACCGTCGATGGAAATATAGTCATCGAAGGATTCGGGGATTTGAGTGAATCACTGTTTGGGTTGCCGCTGCGGGGACGTGTCATGCTCGATATGAAGGACCTGAGTCCGCTTAAGACCATGACGGGGGACTATCTTGTGCCAAGCGGGCAGGTGATGGCAGATCTGGTCCTCGGCGGTCTGGTTGGAAAGCCGGAATTAACAGGTGACCTCCAGCTCCAAAGGGGGGGGATTCAAATCCCGGAGCTGGGAAGTTCTATAACTGCCATGACTGGCTCAATCGGCCTTCTGGGACAGGAACTTTCCGTCCGCCTTGATGGTACCTGTGGTGAAGGTGAGGTTCGGGGAGCGGGAAAATTGAATTTTGGCAACTCGGACTGGCAGGGCCTATTCAAGATTAATGGGCGCGACTGTAAACTGCTGGATCTGCCAGAAATGCTGATAACGGTCAGTCCGGAGCTTGACCTCGTGATTGGCTCGAAGGGAGGCACTCTGAAGGGGAGACTGGCGATTGCCCGGGCCTTGATCAAGCCGGAGCTCATGACCCAGGCGAAATCGGAATCCGCCGACGTTGTATTCATTGATGAACAGGGAGGTGGCGACAGCTGGCCATTCATCTACGATCTGGCGGTAGAACTCGGTGAGGACATCACCATCGATGGATTCGGGCTGAAGGCCAGCCTTGGTGGTAATCTCGCGGTCAGCAACAATAACAAAATCGTCACAGGTAGAGGGGTGCTCAATGTCGAGCAGGGCAGTTTTACCATCTACGGGAAGCCGCTGAAAATCGATCGAGGGCGACTCACCTTTATTGGGGGCCCGATCGATAATCCGCTTCTTGATATAAGTGCCAGGAAGGTTATAAAAACGAATCGATTCGGGCAGGAAGAAGTCGTGGTCGGCGTCAATATAATCGGTACCGCCGCCGACTACGAGATTGAGCTTTTCTCCAGACCGCTGATGGAAGACCGGGAGATTATCACCTACATCCTGTTCGACAAGTCATTTGACTCCTCAGATGAATCGTCACGAGGAATAGCAGACTCGGCGCTGCAATCGTTTGGATTATCAAGAGGCAGTGCATTTTTGGGAGGTGTGACCGACATTCTGCCGGTTGACGAGATGCATTTTGACGGGGGAGGGGGTGACGGTGCAGCTCTGGTTGTTGGCAGAAGCTTGACCGATCAGCTCTCTCTGAGCTATGATTTCAACCTGTTAAAAAACTCGGGGACCATCAGAGTTCGCTATGAATTCGGCAAGGGCTTTTCAGTCCAAAGCAGAAATTCTTTTGACTCGAGCAGTATCGAACTGCTCTACTCGTTTGAACGCTGATCTGAAAACCCGGTTGCCAGGACAGTGAGGCCAGATGATGAGATACCATTTAGCTTGTAATTATCTAGCTCACGCTTAATACAATCTGAGGAGTGGTTTATGAGTTTGCAGGAGCAAATATCCGCCGAGCTGAAGACGGCAATGAAAAGCAGGGATCGGGTCAGAACCGATACCGTCAGGGTGCTAATAGGTGAGTTTCAGCGCCAGCCTGAAAAGGAACTGACCGATCAGCAGGTTGCGGGAATCATCAGGAAACTGATAAAATCGGAGAAGGAACTGCTGGCCGCCTCCGGTTCGGAGGACTCGGGCTTCATAGAAGTTCTGGCGGGCTATCTACCGCAGCAGGCAGGCGAGGATGAAATCAGAAAGTGGATTGCCGAGAACATCGATTTCAGCGATTTTAACAATACGATGCAGGCCATGAAACCGATCATGGCCCATTTTGCTGGCAATGCTGACGGTAATACTGTCAAAAAAATCCTCCAGACGTTCGGCGGCTGATTCTGCCTGACATCATTGCTTCCTCATCTGGATTAGGCGGGTAAAAAGATGTTCATGCGACTGAAAAGGAAGGAAAAAATTCTGATTCTCGGACTCGGCGGGGTTGGCTTTTATCTGGCCAAGCGGCTGCAGCATGAGGAGTATGCGGTGACGGCCATCGAACCCGATCCCGAGCGTTACCGGTACGGGGATGAATCACTTGACGTCAGGCTGATCCGCGGCGAAGCGATGGACATCGACTGTTGGCGTGAAGCTGATGCCGGAACCATGGCCTGCGTCATCTGCGTTACCGACAACGACGCGGTCAATATGATGTCTGCCCAGATAGCGGACAAATTCGGGATTCCCTACAAGATCGTCAGGGTTCATTCACTGCAGTTTGGACTGCCCGGATCGCTGCTCAGCGGCGATGATCTGAGGATCGACCTGCTGATCAATCCCGAGGAGATGGTGGCCCAGGAAATCAGCAGGTTGGTCAAGCTCCGTCACGGCAACGAAATAATCGATATCGCCGAAGAGAAAATTCAGCTGCTGGCCGCCAGAATCACCCACGACTCAGAGTTTGCCGATCAGAAGCTCAAAGATATTTCCCTCAAGTACCCAAACTTCGCTTTTCGGGTGGTGGCTGTTGCCAGGGGCATTACCACAATAATTCCCGATGGCGAGTTCGAGATCATGCCCCACGACCAGATCGTGGTAATGATCGACACCGAACATCTACCGGAGATGCTGGAAATAGCCGGCGTTCCCCAGGGCGTAGGACAGCGGGTGCTGATCGTCGGTGGTGGCCGGATTGGTTGCCGAGTTGCCGAGTTGCTGATGAAATCGGTCGAGATAGTCCTGATCGAACGTGATGCTGATCAGGCTCGGGAACTTGCCGGTCTGCTGCCCCATGTGGAAGTGCTGCACGGCGATGGTTCAAAGGCCGATACCTTGAATCTGGCAGGAGTGCAGGACATAGACACCTTTATCACCACCACTGGCAGCAACGATACCAATATTATGAGTTCCCTGCTGGCCAAGAACATGATGTTAGGTGGCAATAACGGTAACGGGGCCGGCAGTGAGAAAACCATGGCCGTGGTCAGTGAAGAGGACTATCAGGTGCTGGCGGCCACCATCGGGCTTGATATCGCTTTGAACAAAAAAGTGATGGCAGCCAGCGAAATCATGAAACATATCCGCCGCAGCGAACTGATCTCCGCAGCCCATCTGCATGGTTTCGATGCTGAGGTGGTGGAACTGGTGGCGGCGCCAAAT
>Ga0070729_10005795_pt1 | contig 12550 bp, 6 predicted proteins | sample tdDd472_FD_66725 | JGI IMG/M metagenome (GOLD analysis project Ga0070729, IMG submission 66725) | Marine sediment microbial communities from the Atlantic coast under amendment with organic carbon and nitrate - tdDd47.2 | ecosystem: Environmental > Aquatic > Marine > Coastal > Sediment | place...
AAAGATCTCTATAGATGAGACCAAAATATCAGCAACAACTTGTAAATCATCTTTTTTGAGCACTCCGCTCACATCACAGTCCAGAAATTATACTGTAATGGAATCAAACGAAACGAAACATTTCAATAAAAACTCTTTATAATAAATGAATTCTGTATTCCATATAAGACTCAATGATTTTGAACTGCAGGCTGAGCAAATGGTCGATAGGACATTGGCCAATTATCCAGTGGCGATTATTTCGTCAGCAAATCAAAATGGTACTGTGGTAAATCTTTCAAATGAAGCCGAGCAGGAAGGCTTTTATCGTGGAATGAAGGTCTCGCTGGCCCGCAAAATGTCCCATCGCGTCAAGATGCTGCCTTTTAATGACCGGCTTTACAAAAAAATTCACAATTACATCTATAAATTACTGAAATATTATTCTCCCATAATCGAACCGGGGAATTTCGGCCAATATTATCTCGACATGTCAGGAATGCAAAATCTTTACAATGATTCTACACAGGCTGGTTACAAAATATCTAAGGATATCAGTAGTCGGGCTTCGATGGAAAATCGCGTAGGAATAAGCGTCAATAAGTTGGTGAGCAATATTTCCACTGCAGTTGTGGAAGAACCAATCTATCGCATCAATAAAGGCAATGAATCCACTTTTCTGGCTCCCTTGCAATCGGAAGTTTTGCCCTCTATGAAGGATCGTAAAATCGAAAAGATCATCCGGTTTTTATATTTGCAAAAAGTGCAGGAAATTCAGAAACTGACAGCCAATGAAAAGGCTGGCAGCATAATCTTTTCTGATAATTATCGCAAGGTAAAACAGGAATCACATGGCGAGGACAATTCTATTGTTCAACCACCAAAACTGCTCAATCATATCATCCGCCAGACAGTTTTGCAGGAAGATACAAATGATGCAGAAATCCTCGATGCGGTGCTGATCCGTCTCTCAGAGCAATTGGGTTACGAACTCCGCAAACGCAACCAGGTAGCAGGAAAATTGAGTTTGGAAGTCCATTACACTGATGGTTTCAAGAACAATCGGACAACCTCACTACGGAAAAATGACAATGATACTATTTCCATAACTTGTCGCGACCTTTTTCAAAAGGCTAACTATCGCCGCAATAGAGTTCGTTCCATCGTTATCGATGCGTGTAAATTTCAACCGGCTATACATCAATTGAGTCTATTTGAGAAACCAAAACCTGATGATATTTCCAAAACCATTGACCGCCTTCGGGACAAGTTTGGCTTCACGTGCATCAAAAAGGCAGTAGAATTGCGAATTCCGGATAAATTTATACCAAGTAAAGTCAATTTCATGAGTATGAGTTAAAACAAAAAATAATAGGAGTTATTATGCATCTAACAGAATCTATCATCCAGACAGCCCTCGATCTCAATTCACAGGAAAAAATGTTGATTATTGGTTCATTGATGAACAGTATGAAAAATGAATCTGGTAAATCCAGGCAGGAAAAGTATGAAAGACAAATTTATGATTATGAAGTAGGAATCGTAAAAAGTAAAAATTTCAAGGAAGTGCTGTAAAATATTACTGTATAATTAGAATGCATAAGAGATAGCAAATTGGGGTATCCACTTAGCATTATCAACAGTCAATGGCTTTGCAAACTCAACTCTTATAGGCCCTAACGGAGTGGCAAGTGTCAGACCAACACCAAAATTCCACATATAATGTTTACTTCGAAGTGACTGAATATCAGAAACAAGATTTCCTCCATCTGCGAAAACTTCACCGCCAATGAGCCAATAAATTGGAAAACGAAGTTCAAAATTTGTTAGAATTTTGAGACGTTTTTTTATACTGACTTCTTCACCATCATCACTTTTTTCTATGATAAAATTTCGGTTTTCCCAACCTCTCATACTTGTGGCACCACCAAGATAAAATTTCTCATATTCCGGAGCAGATTTATTGGTACCGTATGGAGCCAAATATCCAATTTTACCACGATATGCAAAAACAATATTTTTGTATAATCTGAAATACTCAGCATAGGAGGTTTCAAATTGGTAGTATTCTAAACCACCAAATATTGGCGTTGCAATTTTACCTGAAAATGTGAACAAGTGTCCTTTAGAAGGGAATAGGAAGTCATTGCGTCTATCTCTTGAATAATCAAAGATAAGTGAACGTTCTTTTTCTTTTTCCCGTTCTTTCTCTATTTGTTTTAGTTCTGCAGTATCCAATTCAACTACCTGATTTATTGCACTAACACCACTAAATTCAAAACCGGTTTTAAGGTAGTTTCGTTTATCAGGATTAATAATAAGTGATGTCTCAACACCAAACTTATTGTATTCATACTCAACTTCTTTCAAATCATCCATAAAAAGACGAAGCAATGTTGTAGATCGCAATCCAATCAACCAGGGCTCCATATATGATATGTTTCCGGAAAGATCAGGACGTGAATCAAAATTATAAGGATCAATACCAACATCTGCCTTCGCACTTAGGCCTTTCGCCCTGTTTAAAATATTTTTATGTCGCCAAATTGCAGAAAAATTGATATTTGTTTGAACTTCCGTTCCCTGACGTAATACCTGTTCAAGACCAGTATTAAATTCCCAGTATCTCATATCTTGTTCACGAACATATACAACAAGGTCAATTTGGTTTTTGATTGTGTCAATGGCTGAAATATTGATGTTTATAGCATTAAATAATCCCAGATTCAAGAGATATTTTTTACTTTTCTCTATTTTTTTCTTCGAATAAATATCACCACTTTCAATAACTAGTTCGCGACGAATTATTTTTTCCTCAACTTTAGTATTATTTTTTATTGAAATATCTTTAATGGTCATCGTTTGATTTTCATTAATATTCAAAATAAGGTGAATGTCATTTTGATCAATTTCAAGTGAATCTTTAATAGTGGCGAAAGGTTTACCTTTGTTTTCGTAATGGGTTTTGATTTCTTTTAGACCAGTTCTAATTTCTAATGGGTTGTAAGGATCATATACATCTATCCCAAGCCATTTTTTTATATCATCTTCTTCAAGAACTTCATTGCCGACAATGTCTAAGGTTGTCAATTTATATTGTTCTCCTTCTTCGATGAAAAAGAAAACATCTACCATTAGATTTGCGTCTATTGAAAGTGAATCACGAACTGTGCAATTCAGATATCCATTTTTCAGGTAAAAGGTCTTGAGTATTAGTCTGTCAGTTTGAACCATTCGTCTGGTTAATCTTTTTGCTGAGAAAAATTTTGTACCACCAAGTTTTATATTTTTATTCAATTCTTTTGGTGAAAAATGGTCAATTCCTTCGTAATTAATAGAATTAACTTTATACTTAGTTCCAATTCCCATTTGAGCATGAATACTAAGGGGTATAAAAATAATTATTAAAACTAATGAAATAAACCATTTCAAAGGTAGAAGAACCCTTTGTAAGGTTTGATTGGTTCTAATAATGATGTCTAAATCTGTATTTAATATCAAATAATCCATTGTTGTCTATCTGTCCACTAAGTGATTTTTTTTGGTCAAATCTATAACGAAGTCCAAAAGAATTTGTAGGATCAGATTGATCTTCGTCAAAACCTCGTTCATATGTTAAGTATAAATTGTTTGTAATTCTTCGCCCCATCATAAGACTAATTTGACTATCAAATTCACCTTGTAATAAGTTACCTTGGGTTTTTAACTGAAATTCATCAAGTCCTGTATATTTGGATACATTTCTGTTGAGTTGCCGTTGTAAGTAAGCACCAGCTAAATCTAGACCTGTATCTGTTACATTTCTCTCAGAATTATCATAGGTAAAAGTAAGTATTCGTAAGATATCGCTTTGGGAATAGATTTCAGATTCGAACTGCAAGTCAGGTTTCTCAAGATCCCCAGTTAGAAATACTGTAACATCACCTTCATTGTTTTGATCTTGGCTTGTTTGCGGATTTTGGCTATTATCACTTCCCTGCATTCCAGCCAGATCAAGTTTTGCCTGAATATCTAAAGTAGGATTTAACTCAGTAGGAATGAATAGAATATTGCCTTGCAGATCTGTAAACTCCCAAATACCTTGATAAGATAAAATTCCATCTATAATCGAAAAATCTCCACTGATTCGAAAATCATCATCACCTTCCTTGAACATCCAGCCTTCACCTTTGAGTTCACATTCCATTACACTGTTTTTGATGAAAAAATTACCAGGAGAAGTTAAATGAAAATTGATATCAGTATAAAGAGCTGAAGGTTTCACTTCTTTATAGGTTTCACCAACAGCAACAAGTTCGTTGCGTACAGTGAAATTTTTCATCAAAATATCACCATCGATTTTGAGGGAATCTTTTCCAATGATTTTTACTTTGGCATCAGCAATTCCTTCTTGTTCACCCAACAAAGTTCTGATATAAATATCTTTACCTTCAATAGCAAGATTGATATCAGGTTTTGCAATGTCATTTAAATCAATTGTCCCGGCAAAATTTACATTTGATGCATTAGGATTGATAACTCTCCTTGTGAATAAGTTTTCCAAAATACGGGCAAAACGATTTTTTAGTTTAGCAAAATTTCTGTTCTTCATCTGACCAGTAAATTCTTCAATGGTTAGCACATTATTCTCTATTATTCCAACTCCATTTAATCCATAAATTGAATTTTCCAGATCAGAAACTTTCAATTCACCATCAATCATTTCAAATTTTCCGGATGCAACAGGTTTGAGAGGAGGTCCACTTAATTTCATGTTGAATATCATATCACCTTTAACAGATTGAATCTCCTGGATGTATTGAGGAAGCGCAGGAATTGATGATATTTCTGAAAATACATTCATATCTAATTCACCATTTTCAGCTACTGTGAATATTCCATCTAGCAAAGAAATTTCTAAAGGACAAGTACCTTTTCCATAATATGATCCTGCTTCATCGGTAAGATAAATGTCAGATATTTGTATCATAGAGTTTTCTACCTTTGCATTTACGCGAAGATTTTTAGTTTGAACTTTATCAAAAAGTGGATCAAGTATATAAAAAGCAGTTTCGATATTTGGTTTATTAATTGTATTGGTAAATTTTACATCACCTACTAATTTTCCTCCTAATTTAGTATTGTACAATACATAAGTATTCAAAATGGATAGATCGAAATTGTTGAAATCCAGTTCTATATTGAGTTGGCTGGTTTTGTCAATGAATTTCTGACCCTTTTCTGTAGGAAAATTACAAGTAAAATAGCCTGATCCACTTACAAATCCATTAGTAGAATCCGTCAAACTTATTTCAGGGATAGTTATGCGATTATTTACAAGAGATAATTGACAATTCATTTTGTTGAAGTGATCATTTTTATATATCAGGTCTTTTCCAGTTAAACTAAGATCAATTTCCTGGCTGTCCTTTTTAGTATTATAGTTAAATTGTCCGGAGCAAAAACCGGCTACATGATGTTCTTTTGGCAGAAAATCATTGATAGATGATAGATTTAAGTTGGTTATCTTCGCTCTGGCATTTGCAAGTTGGTTTTCTTGCACTAAAGCTTGCAATTGAATTTGGCTATTATTTACAACTAGATAAGTTGGACTGATTGTAATATCTGTTCCATCAATAAGAACATTCATAGGCGTTATATTGGCAAAATTATTACTGCGAAGGTTACCTTGTAATGTTTCAACTGTAATGTCTTTAAATCCAATAATTTTACCCTTTAAATAAAGAGAAAAATCATCACCTTCAACCTTCAGTTGTCTGATATTGGTTATATCTTGTTCAAAGGTCACATCAAGATTGAGAATTGGGAAAGGCACATTTATGAATTTTGTGCTACCATTTTTTGCATTGAGGACCATTGTTCCGTGATGTCCCGAAATCAGGTCAAGCATACCAAATTTCATTCGTGTTTCATCAAAAAATAATTCAGGTAAACCAATATCAGTGGCAGACAGTTCGCCCAGAATTGCAGGATCGTCCAATTTTCCTCGAATTTGCAGATTTCCCAGAATAGTGCCCTTTAATTCAGGTGCATTCAATAATGGTGAAAAAATGCTAATATCTGCTGCATTGACACTACAATCTATTTTCAATTCTTTTGATTTGAAATTCGTATTTCCTGTAAGGGTAAAAATATTATCTTCCAATCTGGCAATAATTTTATCCTGAATTGTCAATATCTGATCACTGAAAACCAGTTTTCCTTTTACTTTGCTAAGATTAAGTGTATCAACACCTGTTTCAGAGAAATCAATTGCGGCAGTTATTGATTTTGGGTTATCCAATTTTCCCCTGATATCGAAATGACTTTTTCCAGTGAGACTGGTTTTAGTTGTTGCCACTTCCCATTTTTCAAGGTTTATTTTACCGATCGAAAGGTTTCCTGAGTGCTTTTTTGAACTAGATGATTTAAAATCAATATCTACATATTCATCATCTGAATCTAAATGAAATTTTGTAATATTAAGGTTATTCTCATTAACTGAAGCTATTATTTTACCATTTTCAATTGGATTACTACGCAACTGACCAATGAAATCAGCAAAAATTTTTATAGAATCCTCAATCTCAATTTTACAGATAAGATTTAAGAAATCATCGATTGCAAATTCACTATTAAATTGTGGTAGATAGTTAATAGGACGGATATTGTTAGCAATAATATTAACACAACCACAGGAATCAATAGGGAAATTAAGGTCTGCCATTAAATCAGAATTGTAATTTTTAATTAATAAGTGATCCAGAGAAAATCCAGACTTGTCACTATGGATTTTTGCTTTTGATAATGTAAAAACATCGATATTCTCTTTGATATAAAAGTTCGCTGTATCGAGGTTTACATCCAATTGATCTTCCACAGAACATAAATCGCCAAATAGCAATTCCACATGGTAGGGTTCATTGTTATGGAAATAGGTGAAGTTTGTAATCCCAAAATCAAATTTCCAGGAAGTTGGTTCCTTCACAGTGGTGGTAGTAGTTGTTGTTGAGGTCTTTTTCTCTTTTTTATTCTTACTAAATAGGTATTGCAAGGTATCAATGGATTTGGGAAATGAAAATTCGCCACCATCCAATTCCAAACCAAGTAGTTCGGGTTGGGGAGAGAGCATCGTATTTAAATTAAAGGAAACCTTAATACGATTTGCTCTTAAAATTGTGTTTTTTCGAATAGTTTGAAGTTCTGCATCAACCAATTCCAGATTACTAAATACGTTGCCTTCAATTCGTTTGACATTTATTTGTAATTCAAACTTTTTAAGGAGTCTATTGTTTATAATATTTATGATTGGTTTTTTCCAGAAATGAGTGCTGAATAGTAAAAATATTAAACCACTTCCTATAAAAAATAGTAATATTGGTGTCCATAATAATATTTTAACTCTACGTCTCATAAGGAGGAACTTACTTATTGTTGATATAAACTTCAATTATTCTTTTTACAAATTCTACAAAATTAGAATCATTTGGGAAAAAGTAGTTACTTGTTTAACTTTGAACAATGAAAAAAGATGAGGAATTATGTGTAAAATTAAATTTTTAACTGTTGTTTTTATTATCGTTATCATCAGTATAGTTGGGTGTAATAAAGTTGATAAACTTGAAGAACCCAAAATCGTCCCACTAGTAAAAATTGGTGATATTACGATCTCCAAAGATGAATTCATCAGAAGATCTGAATACACAATCAGACCTATTTATGCAAAAGGCAACTTAAATATCCACAAAAAGATCATTCTGAATTCCTTAATTGCTGAGAAGTTAATGGCTTTAGAAGTAAATGAGGATTCCCTATTCCAAAATAATGAAAATTTGAATAATTATATCACAGGTCGGAAAAATCAAGCAATCCGTCAGATGCATTACTACAATATTGGCACAAAACAAGTAAAAATTGATTCTCATGAAATTGCCAGAATATATGATAAAGCTGGGAGAAAATATCAAGTAGTATTTCTAAATATGCCAAGTGTTAAATTGGCAGAAGAATTTCTGAAATTCATTAAAGTAGAAGGAGTGAGTTTTCGGGATGGAGTCATTGAAATCACTGGTGAGGACAAATTGCCAATACAGGAAATATCTTACGACAATGTAGAAATTCCTGAGATTCACGAGATCTTATTCAACTCAGATATTGATAAAAATCAAATTTATGGACCTATTAAAACCTTGGCTGGTAGTTCAATCCTTTTTCAGGTTGTAACATGGAAAGACACTAAAGTAATAACCGATGAACAAGTAAAATTGCGTTATAGCGATGTATCTGAAAAAGTAACTCGCCTTGAAGCAGACAAAATATATAGTGAATATGTATATGAATTAATGAGTGGTAGAAAAATGGATTTCAATCGTGATACTTTCATTAGATTAGCTACACTTTATGGGAAATTATATAGCATAACCAATAAAAATAACAAAGAAATGCTAAATAAAGAGATGTGGGGAAAAGATGCTGATTTTCAGGAAATTGATACATTGCAACAAGGATTTGAAGATCTGAAAAATGCGAGACTATTTTCTCTGGATGGAGAGAATTGGACTGTAGAAATGTTTCAGCAGGAATTAAACACACATCCATTGGTTTTTCGAAAAGACGATATCAAAGGCTCAGAATTTCCTGCACAATTTCGGTTTGCTATTGCTGATTTAATAAGAGACAAATTCATTACTGAAGATGCTTATCAAAAAGGATATGGTGATCTTAATTCTGTACAAACATATACAAACATGTGGCAGGATAATGTTACCAGCCAATTTTATCGTGACAAATATCTTCACGAAAATAATTTTGATGGAAATTTTAGTGCTGATTATATGAAAGCGATCAATCAACATCTCAATATCTTAACCGATTCATTACAAGCAAAATATAGTCACCAGATTTATATTGATACTGATCTGTTTAATGATATTCAACTAACTAATATTGATCTGTTTGCAATGCAGAATAATGTACCTTATCCTGTGGTTGTTCCAAACTTTCCGATTTTGACAAATGATAATAAGCTTGATTATGGGAACAAAATTAAGGATTAATTAACAGCCTGTTTTGGAAGGGTTATCACGAATTTTGTTTCTTTGCCTTCAATAGACTCTACATGCATAGTACCATGATGATTTTTGGTAATAATAAAATATGAAACAGAAAGTCCTAACCCTGTACCTGAATTTACATCCTTTGTTGTAAAAAATGGCTCGAAAATTCTGCCCTTGACATGTTCTGATATCCCAGGACCATTATCAATAAATTCAACAATAATTGATTTCTCATTTTCCTTGGTGTTAACTTGAATAATTGGTTCATATTCTATAGTATTTATGTTCATTTTCATAAGTTTATCATGAGTTGCTTCAGCTGCATTTTTTAATATATTGAGAAATACTTGCTGTAATTTACTCTTTTCACATAAAATACTTGGGAGGTTGTCAGTATATTGTTTTTCTATATGTATTTTTTTGAAATCAAATTTCTTTTTCATATCGTAATCACTAAAGGCCAATTCAAGCGTTTCATCGATGATAAAATTAATATTTTCCTGATTAAAGGAAATCGTTCCCTGCTTTGCAAAACTTAACATATTATCTACAATTTTAGCTGCACGATGGCCGGAATCAATAATAAGACTTAATAATTTGTTGAGTTTTCTTTCTTTGATGAAATTCAGAATAATATTTGCATTATCATCATTTGTTATAAATCTTTTGATATTGGTTGGTTTGAATCGATTTGAAATAACATAGGAATTTTGAATCATTCCAGCCAGGGGATTATTGATTTCATGTGCCATGCCAGCTGCAAGACCACCAATAGACATCATTTTTTCAGATTGAATAATCAATTCTTCCATTTTTACTTGTTCTGATATATTGTCAATTCTGATAACTGCCCCATCTTGATCATTTTTTAATGGATATACTGTTATATTTTCATAACCAATTTCATTAGCATTTGCTATTTGTAGTTTTGCTACTTTGATTTTGTTTGTTTCCATGCTCATTTTGATCATTTTGTGATTGTTGATCAGGTTTCCACAAATTTTGAATAGATTGTTATTAATGGCATCTTTTTCTGAAATCTGAAAAGTCTTTTCCGCTTCATTGTTCCATAAAGTTATTTCGAAATTTTTATTTATTCCAATCATTGTAGACGGCATTGAATTGATAATGTTTGTTAAATATTCCTGTAACTTTAAAATCTCTCTTTCAGTTTCTTTAATTTTAGATAAATCAATTACAATTCCTCTGAAACCAACAGGCTTTTCTTTTTCATATACTGGTATTCCATTAATCAAACCTGTAAATGTAGATCCATCTTTTTTGATAAATGTATATTCATTGTAAGATATTATGGGATCAACTTTTGGATTATATGAATTCTTCAACAATAATTTGAAGTCTTTCTCAAGAAGAAAGTCTTTCGCGGACATTTTATTGATTATTTCATCTTTCGAATAACCAAATTTGTTAGTTGCAGCTTGATTAATATAGGTGAATTTCAGTTTTCCATCAGTTTCATAAAGAACTTCTGGCAGTAAATCAGCTAATTCTCGGAAACGTTTTTCGCTTTTTAATAATGCAATTTTTGTTTCCTCATTTTCTGTTATTTGATTGAGTAGTTCATTATTACTTTTTCTAAGTTTGCTTTGAGAAACAACAGTTTCATGGATCTTTTGCTCCAATTGTATTTTGGAATCTTCTAATTGACTCGTTCTATCATATATCATTTTTTCAAGATTGTCTTGGTACTTATCAAGTTCTTTGGAAATCGAAATAAGATTAATAATAAGATTATATGAATATGTAACTAAGAATGTAATAAATCCATAAGTAACTATATTGAAATTGTATTCATAAATTTCTAAAAGAATAAAATCTATAATTATACTAAGAATGATGACAACAAAGCCTAAAATTAATACAAATGAATCTTCCTTTTTGTTTAAATATGCTCTTAGAACAATGAATGCAATATAAGTAACTAATATCACGGTATAAGTAAGTGTTATTGTTAAGAATTTGCTCATTGTATATACATCTAAAAACATTAATATTGATGACAGTAAAAGACCTAATCCTAGAAATACTTTCCAAATATTACCCTTTGTTTCTGCTGGATACTTTTTGACAATAAATAGAAGCCCAATCCAAGATGTAGATGATGCAATTAACCATTCAATTTTAATAGCTATAAACCAATTCATATTTGGAATAATTAAATAGAGAATTTCTTCATTTAACATCAATAACCTGATTGCAAAACCTATAGAAAACAATCCAAATAATAAATTTGAAATATTTTTTTCTTTATATACAAACAAATAAACAATTATATGAAAAAAACCAATTATGAGAGTTAGCAGTAAAATTAGTAATTCTTCAGATGATTTTAGAACGCTATCTCGATGCATTGCAGAAAGATTATCTAATATAATACTGGTTCTTATTCCTGGTTTGCTATGATGAAAATTGGATACATTAATAATAATATCAATTATTTCATTGTGAATTTCCAAGGGTATTGAATAACTGACATAAGCTGGAATTATAGACTCTTTAGTTTTAGCAATTTTACCTATTTCTATAATTTCAGTTCCATTTATCCAGATTTTAGTTGCGGTGAAAATTGCTGGAACACGAATATAGTATTGGCCATTTTTAATTTTTATCTGCAGTCTATATGTTGCATATCCTCTATCTGAAATAGAATCAATATTACAGTATTTATTATTCCAACTACCTGGAATGAGGATATTACTTTTTCGATCCACTGATATTGTATCAAAATCTTTAGGTTGTAATAGTTCTTTCCAATAAAAATCCCATTCTCCATCGAGTTTTATATTTTTATTACTAGAAAAATTATATTTCGTCAAGTCAACAAAACCATTTTCAACTTTAAAATCATTTCCAAAACAAAGAATAGAAATAAGTAAGATTAGTATCAATTTACATATATTTTTTATCATAGAAGTTCCGGTTTTCTATCTGGGATTGTTATTATAAACTTTGTTCCTATATTCTCTTCAGTTTCAATATATAACTTCCCTTTATGATTATCAGTAATAATAAAATAGGATACCGATAATCCAAGCCCAGTTCCTTTATCGTGGCTTTTTGTTGTAAAAAATGGTTCAAAAATTCGATTTTTTATATCGTCCGGGATTCCAGGACCATTGTCAATAATTTCAAAATAAGTAGTATTTCCCTTTTTATATATATTCAATTGAAATTTAGATTCTTTTGGCTCCTGACCAATTTTAATTCTATGTTGATTCTCATCATACATAGCTTCAGCACCATTTTTTAATATATTCAAGAAAACCTGTTGAAGTTTACTTCCTTCACAGTATAATTGAGGCATTCCAGATTCATAGTTTTTACTTATTTTGATTTTACGAAAATCTTGTTTTTTCTGCATGTTGTAATCATTTTGTGCAAGGTCAATGGTTTTATCCATTATTTCCAATGGATCAACATAGGTAAAATATGAAGTGCTTTGTTTGGAAAAACTGAGCATATTATTAACAATTTCTGAAGCACGTTTCCCCGCATCCAAAATTAGTTCTAATTGT
>Ga0070729_10005796_pt1 | contig 12548 bp, 9 predicted proteins | sample tdDd472_FD_66725 | JGI IMG/M metagenome (GOLD analysis project Ga0070729, IMG submission 66725) | Marine sediment microbial communities from the Atlantic coast under amendment with organic carbon and nitrate - tdDd47.2 | ecosystem: Environmental > Aquatic > Marine > Coastal > Sediment | place...
GAGACAACTTGGGAAGCCATGCGACCAGCCACTTCGCTCATCGGCTCAAGCAATGGCAAGCGACCAGCATGATCTTCTACCGTTTCATAGGCAATCCCCATCACACCACTTTCGAGCATCGCATGAGTGAGCTGTTCTGCTGCTGCAAGATGTAAATACGTAAATAAGATAAGATCGGGGCGTAAATATCCATATTCGCTAGGTTGAGGTTCTTTAACTTTAATAACCATTTCTGAGCTTGACCAGACATCAGCCACATTAGCGAGTACAGTTGCTCCCGCTTCAGTATATTCATCATCTGTGAACCCACTACCACGACCTGCATTAGATTCAACAACTACGGTATGACCATATTTTATGAATTCACGTACACCAGAAGGGGGAATTGATACGCGATGTTCTTCAACTTTAATTTCTTTTGGGATTCCGATTTGCATAGTGTTCATCCTATTCAATCTACAATATATTTATTGTATATCTTGTATGAAAAATGTCCATTAATTTTAGACAGATTGACCAAATCAGGTGATTTACAAAGATAAATAATTAACTATAGCAGATTGAATTAACATGCGGACATTGTCAACTAAGACTCTTAGCTTAATAGCCTTTTAGCTTTTCATATCTCTGGCTAATCAGCTAACAGGCTAACAAGCTTTACAAATCTTGATTTGATAGATTTTGTTGTTTGATCGTTATCTGATTTTGCTATGAAATAAAAAATTGTATAACTAAAAATATCATATGCCTTATTTTCAGGCATATTTTCATCTTTCAGTGTTTATATTGTCAATATATCTATGGTGGAGGTTTATCAGCAGAGGGTGAAAGCGGACTTAAGAATCGTCCTCATCTACTTCAGCATCAATTTGTGCATCCGTCTTACCAAAGCGGCGACGACGATTCCCATATTCAACCAATGCTTTATGGAATTCTGCTTTATTAAAATCTGGCCAGTAGGTTGGCGTGGTATATATTTCGCTATATGCGCCTTGCCAGATTAAGAAATTACTCAAGCGGAATTCGCCACTGGTACGGATAATCAAGTCGGGATCGGGCAAGTCGCTCGTATAAATATAATTACTGATGGTCTCTTCTGTAATGTCGTCAGCGGGGATACCGTCCCGTACAATTTGCTGGACAGCATGGACAATTTCATCCCGTCCACCATAATTAAATGCGACATTCAAAATAAGCCGTTGATTGTTCTTTGTAAATTCGCAAGCATCAACCACTTTTTGAGCAAGGCGTGGTTCAATACCATCTAGTTCACCAATATGACGAATTTGTACCCCTTCGGCATCCAGTTCTTTCAATTCACGGTCGATTACCATCTCAAGAATACGCATCAATAACATGACTTCTCGGCGTGGACGTGACCAATTTTCAGTCGAAAATGCATAAATGGTCATCACCTTAATACCAAATTCAACGGCTCCACGAATCGTGCGACGTAGATTTTCTGTGCCTTGTCGATGTCCTTCTGAGCGAGGTAACCCCCGTTGCTTCGCCCAGCGTCCATTACCGTCCATAATAATAGCGACATGTGTTGGAACTTTTTCTAATGCAGATAATTGTTCTTCAGAAAGCTGATTTTTACTTGCCATGAGTGTCATTTTCGTTACCTTAGAATTCTCAAAAGCCTATCTACAGATACTACTCCCCAGAACTTATACAGGAGTTGTTTGCGAATTCCTCAAAATTAATAGTGAAGTATACAAAAGGCAGAGGGCATACTGTTGATATGCCCTACAAAAGTACCACAACCTCTATCCAATTGCGAATAGGATTAAATAGCCATGATGTCTTTTTCTTTTTCTGCCCCAGAATCATCAATTTTCTTGATGTACTGATCAGTTAGTTTCTGGACTTCGTTTTCGCCCCGTTTACGATCATCCTCAGAAATCATTTTTTCTTTTTCGTATTCTTGTAAATCACTATTGGCAGAACGACGAATATTACGAATAGCGACGCGCGCATCTTCCATTCGCCCACCCAAGAATTTGACCAATTCTTTACGACGATCTTTTGTTAATGGTGGCATATTCAAGCGAATACTGTCCCCATCAATATTGGGATTAACCCCAATATCCGAGGTCTGAATCGCTTTAGAAATATTATTTACAGCCCCTTTATCGTAGGGACGAATGAGGATTTGCATCGCTTCTGGGGTCGAAATACTTGCCAATTGGCGTAGCTCTGTCTCCTGACCATAATAATCAACAATCAAGTGAGTAACGAGGGCTGTACTGGCGCGACCACTCCGCATCTTGCTGAGGTCATCCTCAAAAAAAGATAGCGTCGCTTGCATCTTTTCTTTGGTTTCATCTAAAATATCTTCAATCATAATACTTATCCTATTCCCACAACTGAATGAATTTATTAAACTCACAAAAGTTCAGTTTGATTTAAATCATTTAAGAATAACTCTATTATATCGTTAATTGGGGTGTTTTGTAAGCATGTGTCGATCATTGGTGCACTAGGCTATTGGATCAACGTTAGCCTAAAGGGGTGGCAAGCAGTCACAATTGCATATGGATAAACTATTTGCCACCTAATATTTTGTTGCTTAACAGATATTTAGGAGATTATTCGCCTTTACGGGCGGTAGCGCTAAAAAAGTAACCATGAAACAAATCACGGAATTGATAATTTGTGCCGCGTGCTTCCAGCCATTCCCATGTACGACGTGTGCTATCTGCAATGATGAAGACATCCATCACATCAGAGATAAAACGAATGGGCAGAGTATACCATAGTGTACTTTCCTTTAAATCAGCGATGCCAAATACACCACCCGGTTTGAGGGATTCCCAGATGCGTTCCATCGCCATTTCATGACGAGGAATAACGGCAAGACCAAGCGTACAAATGACAACATCAAACGGTTCATCAAATTGCATTTCTGCCGCATCATTTTGTACCAGTTGGATATTTTCCCAACCTTTGTCCTCAACAAATTGTTTTTGAGCACTATCGAGCATATCTTGGCTATAATCTGTGCCGACCAGTGTACCTGTTGCTCCGATTTTTTCGATGATATAGGGGAAATTTGCACCTGCTCCACACGCCACATCGAGTACGCGCATTCCAGGTTTTAAATCGACCATTTCTATCAGAGTTTCCCGCATGACAACCCGTGGGAATTGCCCTAGATAGAGATAATCTGTCAGATTATAAAAACTAGCTCGTTTACGATAATATTCATCGAGGCGTGTTTGGGTTAATCCACTATGACGGCGTTGACGCAGGATACCGCCAAGAGCCAATCCTCCCATAATCCCAAACCAGAATTCCTTTTTGGTGAAAAACATATGTCTATTTCCTTGTGCGTTAGGTGTACTATCTAATGTCAAATACGCAAATACAATAACTATGTTGCATCACAATATCACAGTGAGCAATGTTAAATCGAAGCTAATTATAGCAAACAGTTGATTAGAATTTGAATCAGATTGTGATGACTACCCTAATTCATCAATTTCAGTCTCGATGACATTATCGCTGTCGTACCAGATCGTATAGATCGCGCTACGGGTTACGCCATACATAATATACAGCAAACCCCAAGCAAAAAAGGCAATTTCTGGTAATAACACTAACGACAAGATAATCACCATACCGGTAATGACACGCCGTGTTTTAAGGATATAGCGCACGGAGAGGATATTGGCTTTGTCATATTGAACGTCGCTAATCATCAAAACAGAAACAAGCACAGTGACAAAAGCCGCAGCAAGAGAAGCATCATATAGATAAGGTTGGCTATGAATAAAAATAACAAAACCCATCAAAACAACAGCTGATACCGTCGTCGGTAAGCCAATATAATATTTTGTCGGAATATCAGGGTCGGCTGTGATATTAAAACGTGCCAGACGAATACCGCTACAGGCAATCGGCAAAAAGCTCAACACAATACCGACAACACCCCAATTATAGAAATACAAAAAATATAATAACACTGAGGGAGCAACACCATAATTGATTAAATCAGCAAGCGAATCAAACTCGACTCCAAAATCACTGGTGGCATTAATTGCCCGTGCGACACTGCCATCAAGCATGTCTAAAACACTAGCGATCAAAATAAGAGCCGTTGCCGCCATATATTCCCCTCGAAAGACTTCGAGAATAGCAATATAGCCTGCTAAAATCGCCGCAATCGTAATGATATTAGGGATAACAACGCGCAATCTTCTTGTATGTGATCTCGATATTCCCATGACAAAAGCTCCTTAATCCCCAATTGATTATAATTGTGCGATAACAGTTTCCCCACCACGCACTTGCTCATCTAAAGTAACAAACACCTTTGTGTCAGCTGGCAAAAACACATCACAACGCGATCCAAATTTGATAAACCCAAGTTCTTCACCAACCGTTACCTTTTGCTGAACTTGAGAATATGTCACAATACGCCGCGCTAGAAATCCAGCGATTTGCCGAATAAGGATTTCTTTACCATCAGTATTGGCTATAACGATTGTACTACGTTCATTGAGTTCTGATGATTTAGGATGAAAAGCAACCAAATATTTACCCGCATGATATTTGACATACGAGACTTCACCTGTCATCGGAATGCGGTTGAGATGGACATTTAATGCAGACATATAAATCGAAACTTTGAGACGCTCATCTTTGAAATATTCATTTTCCTGAACCCGCTCAATAGCAACGATTTTACCATCAGCAGGAGAAATGACTTGATTTATTGCTTGGGGGATGGTGCGTTCTGGATTGCGAAAAAACCATGCAAAAAATCCCCATACACCAAGTGAAGCAGGTATTGTGAACCATAGTCTATTAGATTTGCTGAGGGTCTGTGTTAGCAGGTTCACAACTGCTAAAATAAGTCCAACAAAAGTTAGTGTTGGATAGCCTTCGCGGTGAATACGCACTTTCGATAAATCCTATTCTTTAGAAAAACTCCGTCTACGATGTCATTCTGCTTAAAGAGCCTTAAGAATACTACAGCTTTCTAAAGAGAATTGTACATAATTCTAAACGCTAAACCTGAAAACGCCAACGAATCCAGCATTTCTTAACATTAAATCAATAGATGAGTCACCAAATCCACGACGATTATGATCTCATCTCATCTCTTTTCATGACAACATGTACAACTTTTGCGCGTTCTTGGCCAAGATTCCTCAGCGTATAGTTGCCTGTGGCGGCGGGTACAACAAATGTTTCGACATAATTAAACCGTGTAGACATCCCATTCTCAGTTTCGATCTGTATTGCTGATCCTTCAACCAGACTCATCACATGCATGGTATCCCCGCCTGTATCCAATACAACCTCAGTATCAAACTCATAGCGATATACATCGTAAAAATGCAGATCATGAGTCGGTAAATGTACCTTTTGCCAATCCCGACCTCGTTGAATAACAGATGGTTTGGACACAAATTCATCAAAGACCCGTTGTCCTTGTCGGTCAAAGTCTAAATTCTGCATCCCCCGTTCCAGATTAAGTGGACGTGGCTTTCCTGTTAAATCAGGACGTACCCAATCGTATAACTTAAACGTGAAGATATAAGGGGTTGCGCTGATCTCTAATACCAGCACACCTACACCTGAGCTATGAATAGTTTGATTCGGAATCAAGATTAAATCATGTTGATGAGCCGCCACATAGTTGACATGCTCATAAATATCAAGAGGGGTATTTTCATCATAACTACGCTGTAAGTCAGCTTCAAATTTTATAGGGTCAACACCTTCTTGGAATCCGATATGGACTTTAGCCCCCTGCTTGCAATCGAGAATATAATACGTTTCATCTTGGGTGAAGGTTTCGCCAAATTGTGCCTGTACAAATTCGTTTGATGGATGACACTGTACTGATAGATTACCACCATCAACCGTATCCAGAAAATTAAAGCGAATCGGGAATTCATATTGGAAGCGGTCAGCACAATGCCCCAATATCGCCTTATGATCAGCATACATCAGGAAGTCAAACGAGACCTCTAACAAGTGACCATCACTTTCTAGCAAGAGACCATTTTCAGGTGTAATCAGTTCAAATGACCACGCATAATTCGGGACATCAGGTGATAGTTGTTCGATGCGCTCTTTAATCCATTGTCCGCCCCACACCCCCGGTTCAAACCACGGACGCACCCGAAAATAATTCTGTGACATTGTTTTTAAGGTCGTGCGGAAATCATCGCCTGACATCATGGTAGGTTCATCCCAACGTTGACCATCGACAATCGTATCAATTCGGTTCAGCAACTCGCACTTATGTTGATTCAGCACAATCCAATCGACAAAGTAAAATTGCTTATACATTGTCTTAGGATTTGTCGCTTCAGTGCGTCCTAAATTGATAATCGAGCCTGCCCGTGAGCGAAATTGAATTTCATTTTTCGGGACATCCACATAAATGACAAAGGCATCATCTACATCAACCAACGCCGCACCTGACCCATAAATAATCGTCTGTGTATCGACTTGTGAACTCAATTTATCTAATTTTTCAGTGTCAAAGAAATCGCGCAGTTCTCCTGTATAGCGTGTTCCAAATAAGGGGTCATCACCACCGAGGAACGGCGCAATCATCACATCAATTTCTTGTGGGGGTTTCATAGCCGATTGAACATCTACCCAAGTATATTGAATACCCTGCTGAATCATGTGTGCTTCTAATTGTGATCGAAAATGATTCCAGAGCACCCCGCCGTATCCATCAATCACAACAGTTTGGTGTTGTGCGATCAGGGTTGCCAGTGCTGAATATCCAACTTGAATCTTATTTTCACCAGCAGGAAAGGTCGGATAGATGTCGTACTTGCCAATATCAGTAGGTGTGACGCTGGACGGCAAAAGATGTTGTGATGTGTTCCGCCAATTCTGTTGAGCCATGCAGTTCATTCTCCGAAGCAGATTAAATGTGAACCAATTGTAACACTCGCTATCAATCAATCCACTGTTTTCGTTCAAGATCTCAATCATACGAACATTGCTAAAAAAATTCCAACGCAATTATCAATTTTTGGTAAGCATTCTTAACTGCACAACACCCAAATTCGATTACACTGGAATCATATAGCCAAAGCATAGGAGGAATCATGATATTGAAGCGTGTTTTTGTTATGTTCTTGATGTTAAATATGTTATGGGTCACTTTTATTGCAGATGCCCAAGCTTGTGATGAATTTGAAACGGCAACCGACTTTGCAGAATCCGCACGAGTCTTGCTTGACGAGGGATTTATCGCTGATGCAATCGAAGCCTTCACCTGTGCAATAGAACTCGCACCAGATGATCTAGATATTCTGAATGAAAGAGGTCTTGTATACTATGAAACGGAACAATATGACGATGCCTTCGCTGATTTTGAGCAGATTCTTGCGCGCGATGATAGTCTTTATTATGCATGGAACAATCGTGCCAACATCTATCATTATCGCGGTGAGATCGATCTTGCCCTAGCAGATTACACAAAGTCCATCGACTTATATGACCTCGACCCCATCCCCTATGCGAATCGTGCTAATGTCTATTATCAACAAGGGGAATATTTCTTAGCGGAGTCGGATTTATATCGTGCGCTTGATATCGACCCGACCTATAAAAGTGCTTACCTCAGTCTCGCTTGGGTCTACACAGGGATGAACGTCGGTAATGAGGAACATGGGATGTTTGCCGAGTGGATACGCCTCAATACAACAGACACCGAAGAACGCACGTTATCAGGGTCAATCGAGAGTGAAGTCTTTGATATGGCAGAGGGATTGCTATATCGACTGACCTTTACTGGCATCGCTGGGCAGACCATTCGGATTTCAGCACGCGCCAATTCATCACAAGATGTTGACCCTTTGCTTGTGTTACTTGATGATTCTGGGCTACCGATTGCATCCGATGATGATAGTGGTGTGAATTTGGATGCCGTTATCTCTGGTTTTGTATTGCCAAGCGATGGTGACTATACTCTGTTGTTGAGTTATGCCGATTTTGGATCAACTGGTGAAATAACATTGTCGGTTGATCTGGGTGAAGCAGGTGGTATCGACATTACCAATAGCTTTGCAACCTTCAATTTATTTGTTGATGAATTGGCTACTGTATTTACAACAGCAGGTGATCGGCTTAATGTTCGTTCTGGTCCGGGTTTAGAATTCGAGATTCTCACGAAATTAGATGCGGGTACACTCGTCACACTGATCGAAGGACCGAAGAAAGTAGATGGCTATGCATGGTGGCGTATCCGTGATGATGCGGGTAATGAGGGGTGGGCAGTTGAACGAGTCGATGAAGAACAGACTCTCCAATTAGCGCTACTGGTTGGCGAAGATGCTATTGTGACAACAGGTGGCGATAAGCTCAATGTTCGAACAGGTGCAGGCTCGAATAATGATCTGGCTTTTCAATTGGATGATGGCGCACGGGTAACACTTTTGGATACCCCCGAAGTTGTTGGCGGATTCCAATGGTGGCATATCCGCACTGAAGACGGACAAGAAGGTTGGACGATTGATCGCTTTGATGGAGATCGCATGTTAATTCCTGCTAAAGAGATCAAACAATAAGCGTATCGTGTGAGATCATGCCTTTAGCTTTTGGTCAATAATTTGACAGAGTCGAAGGTTAAGGGCTTCGATCAATTTTCACTCCAATGATGCAATTTGTGGACAGACACGTGACAGGTGGTTATTATTAAGCGGTATTTCATAGCTGGGTGGATAAGTAAATAATAGAATGTATCAAGATTTAATAAAATTAGCGGATAACATTTGGTTGTATCCGCGTGACGAAAACTTAGAAGTTGACCAGCCCAATATTGGGGCAGTGATCCTTGATAAGCAAACCATCATGATTGATGCAGGCAATAGTCCTCATCACGCGCGGGGGATTATGAGCGCGCTGGCGACTATTGGCGCGCCACCTGTTGATTACCTAATATACACTCACCATCATTGGGATCATATCTTTGGGGGAATGGTTTATCCTGTGCCGATGATTATTGCGCATCGACGCTGTGCAGAAATTATCGAGGAATATTCTAAAACAACATGGAGTACAACCCACCTCCGCGAAGAAATCTATCAAAATCCAAGCTTAAAAGGGCGCAATGATGCTATCCTCAATGCAGTCAACGATTGGCGCGGATTCCGCATCAGCAAGCCCACAATCACCATCGAATCAAATCTATCCTTGTATCTAGGTGATCTTACCCTCGATATTTGTCATGTCGGGGGAAAACACGCTGCTGATTCAATTATTGTTGGTATCCGTGAACGAGGCGTTGCATTTATTGGAGACTGCCTCTATGCACCACCTGTCCATAGTACGGAAAAAGATCAAACTGTCCCAATCAAAGCAAAAGTGTTTAAACATTTATTTGATCAGGGATACACAACATTTGTAGAAGGACATAATAAACCACTTGCCAAAAATGATATTCAGCAAGCGCTCAAAGGGCTGATCACATCCGACGACTAAATACACCCCTTAATCCTTGCCATATTAGCATTACCAATAGCCCAGCGATCAACCCACCCGACCCATCAGGCGTTGTAATCGGGGCGGGAATAAATATTAATCCACAGATGATAAGCATAGCGATTGCAAGTTTCTGACGAGTTGGATCAAGCGGAGTAATATCATCTAAAGGCGCAGCATATACTTTCCCTAAAACCAACAACATCATGAACCATAACGCCCATAAGCTATAGACAAACAGCGTCAATAAAACCAGAATGCCTAATAATGGCAAATAAAACCGTCTCGCTTTTTCACCCCATAATGAATACAAAATATGTCCGCCATCCAGTTGACCCAACGGAATCAAATTCAGTGCCGTGACAAATAACCCTGTCCATCCTGCCTTTGCTAGTTGATTCAATATGACATCCGAGGTGCCGTTGGGTAGAAATTCTCCAAACATCACAATTTTGGTGACCGCATACAACACTGAGTTCCCCTCGACCAACCCGCCAGAGACTTCAATCACAGGCGAGGTTGCTAACCCAATCACCAATATCGGTATGATAAACACCAACCCCGCAAGAGGACCCGATACCCCAATATCAAACAAGACTTTACGGTTACGAATTGCCCCTTTAGTGATAATAATTGCGCCAAACGTGCCGAACAAACCATAAGTAAAACTCGGTATAAAATAGGGCAAGCTCGCAACAACCTGATATTTACGCATCATCAACCAGTGCGCCATCTCATGACTACCTAAGATCAGCAATAAACTGATTGCATACGGTAATCCGCGCCATAATTCGGAAAAGATATTTTGCTTTAGAGTTAATGCAAATGCTGGATCACTCAGTCCGATTTCCCCGATAGCGGTTATCGTACCGATATAAAGCAAGCTGGCAATAGTGAGGCAGAGCAATACGATATTGGGAATAGGAGATGGTGTACTCGGTGTTTTTAAACGTCCATCTAAAATATGAATCACATGCTTTTGTTTGCCATCCACAAATTTCTCACGGAATAGCGGTGTCATCTGATGCACCTTGAGCAAGCTATCGAGCCGATCATATGCCGATTCCGATGCTTGGTTCAGGTGCCCTTCTACGGTTAACACATGATCAACCTCACCCTGAACCATGATGGTGCGATCTTCTATCGATAGCTCATCCCACTCTGGATACAATTGTTGTTCAATTTGCATCACTTCGGCGATTTGGGTTAAGGCAATTTGTTGGATGTCATCTTGTGGATTGTCATTGGTAAATAGTGGTGAGGGTGATTCGTCTAGCATAAGAGACTCCAACACTTGCAGGATAGATGGCTCGTTCAAATTGAACCACAAATCGGTTTAGAATACAAAGGTCGCTATTGGATGCTCTGTTCACACGCAGTTGTTTCGATATAATGTCAAAGATGTTTATCGGACTAACGGACTAATTTATGATTCAGATGTTACGCCATCGTTTTCGCCAAGATGCACTCCCGCTATTGCTCTATTTATTGACATTCGTCATTATGAGCTACCCATTTGTATTCCATATGCACGATCACTTACCAATGCAAAATGTGGATACTCATACAGCTCTCTGGCAAAATTGGTGGGTGTTAGATGCCTTAACGCAAGGGCATGAATTGAATCATAGTGACATCTTATTTTATCCAGCAGGCTTAGATGTCACCTTGCAACCCCGACGCTGGTCAACACTACCGATATGGATACCACTCTATCTGTTGTTTGATGACCCCCTCGCCTTTAATCTAACGGCAATGTTTGGCATTTTGTTCAAAGCCTATGGGATGTATTTGGTGGGTTTATGGCTATTTAAGAAACGTATTCCAGCATGGGTGAGCGGGGCATTTTATGCCTTTGCAGCAACCAACCTACAACAAGCCCTACAACAACCAAACACAGGTGCAATCGAGTGGATACCGTGGTTTATGCTGGCATTTATGTATGGCATCTCTCGCATTAAAACAACACAACAACCAAAATCTATTGTAGGGGTGATGGTACTAGCTGGTTTCTTATTTGCGATGACAGCTTATGCCAACTTAAAGATTGCGTTGTTTGCCATGTTGCTTGGTGGTGGGTATGTCGTTTTAGTAATCCTCTTCTATCAACTATGGCGAATGCGCGTTTTCTGGTTTGCAATGATTATTTTTGGGGTATCGGCTATCGGATTTAGCGCACCTGTTTTGATACCTACATTACAATCCAGTAACCTCGATGATGCAATCAGTGATGGTGTTGTTGTGCGAGGTGGCATTGATATTTTATCGTATGTCAAAGCAGAACATCGCCGACCCTATAACTACATGCAGAGCATTGCCAGTTTGCGCGGAGAACAGCTAGAAGTTCAGAATATTTGGGGGATGTCGCATGTTGGCATCGTCAGTATCGCCTTTGCCTTGATGGGAATTGTGTATGCAATAAGGGTTGATCGGAGTGTTACGATTTGGATAATCTTAGCAATTGTTTTCTGGTCATTGAGCCTTGGCTTAGAAATCCACTATAAACGAAATTATCTTTATATCTACTGGACACCCTATCGTTTATTAGAACACAATATCATCTTCCAGATACTAAAAGTGCCGTGGCGAATGGCGTTGGAATTTTTATTCCCGTATTCACTTTTAATTGGCTATGGTTTGCATTATCGTTTGCGAACACTGTCAATGAATCGAACCCAATGGGGTATGCTCATCTTATCTGTTTCGATGTTACTCTACGGGACAAGTATTTTTCCGATTCCCATGCACGAAGCACCTCGTCCCTCTTATATCAACATCTTAGCCGAGTTACCAGAGGGAGCAGTTATCGATGTGCCATTTGGTCGCCATAATGCCAAATATTATATGTCAGTTCAACGCTTCCATCAGCGTCCCATGATTGAAGGGATGATCGCACGAACCCCACCCGATGCTTATGATTATATTGATGCAAATCCTGTTCTCGGTGCAATACGTGGTAGTACAGATTTAACACTCGATGATGTTTCTGTAGCAGACTGGGAGGCAGCGATTCAGCAACTATGGGACGATGGTTTCCGCTATCTCATTCTGCATAAACTTGTCCCACAAACGTCCTTACGCAT
>Ga0070729_10005797_pt1 | contig 12546 bp, 9 predicted proteins | sample tdDd472_FD_66725 | JGI IMG/M metagenome (GOLD analysis project Ga0070729, IMG submission 66725) | Marine sediment microbial communities from the Atlantic coast under amendment with organic carbon and nitrate - tdDd47.2 | ecosystem: Environmental > Aquatic > Marine > Coastal > Sediment | place...
GCAGCAGTGATGCCAGCCTGAGGCTTTCTTGCACCGCCTCACAGCCATCCCATTTGATGTCGCGGTTTTTTGTCCGTGTTCGGATCGGCAGATTGTCGGGGGGAATTTAAGCCCCAGTCTGAAGATCCGAATAAGAAGGACAAACCATGAGAAAGACCGTCTCCTTTACCAAGGACGCAACCAACCTGTTTTTTCATATCCTGACGGCATGCAACCTCTCCTGCCGCCATTGCTACATCAATCCCCCCCAACACGGAAGCAACACCCTGCCCATCGAGACCATCGAAGAGTGGCTCGCCCTGTTTGCCTCACGTTCCAAGAAATCCAACATTATTTTTCTCGGCGGGGAACCGACCATGCACCCGGAACTCGCCCGCGCCGTCAAGAAGGCCAGGGCCCTGGGGTATGCCTCCATCACCATCGACACCAACGGTTACCTCTTCCATGATATTCTGGAAAAAGTTACCCCTGAGGAGGTCGATGCCCTCTCCTTCAGCCTTGATGGCGCCACGGCCGAGACCAACGACCCCATTCGGGGGGTAGGGTCTTGGGAGATGTGTGTGGCAGGGATCAAGCAGAGCGTTGCCAAAGGGTTTTCCACCAGCCTTATTTACACGGTGAGTGGGGCCAACCTCCACGAGCTGGACCAGATGCCGGACCTCCTTGAGCGACTCGGGGTCAATCACTTCTTTATTCAGGTGCTCGGAATCCGTGGCAACTCGGCCAAAGAGGAGGCCGAAGAAGATGGTCTCATGCGTGTCACCCGTGACAATTGGGTGGAGGTGGTGCCCAAGGTGGCCGAAGAGGCTGCGCGACGCGGTATCAAAGTGACCTGGCCCAAGGTGTTCCTTGATGAAGGGGAAGCCTTTGAGTGCGCCGGGCACGTGGCCGACAACCTGTTTCTGTTTCCCAACGGCCGGGTGTATCGGTGCCCTCTGTGCGAGGACTTCCCCGTTCATGCCATGACCATCGAAGAGGGTGCCCTCAAGGCGGCTCCCCGGATCAACGAGACCGATCTGTTTGAGCTCGCCATCGCCGAAGGGTGTGTGATGAACCGGATCATTCAGCCCGGAAACATTGTATACAAAGAAAATGGGACCCCGGCCTGGCGTGTTGCCTGCTGTCTTCTCAAGGAAGAGATCACTCCGTAACGTTTCTCACAACGAGGAGGTTTACCCAAGGTGTTGGGCGAAAGAACAAAACCCGCACAATATCATGTAGATTGGGCCAAAGGGGAGAGGGCGTCGTCCCTTTTTGGCCCTGTTGGGTTTTCTGTGGATTCCTGGAGAAACAACTTGACAGAATTATAAGTCATAATAATATAAAAATTTATTTCACTAACTTGGAGGAGGCGTGACGGATTCGGGACTGAGCAGAAAGGAACGGGAGTACAAAAGGCGTCGGGAAGAGATTCTTTCAGCGGCTCTCTCTGTTTTTGCGGAGCGGGGCTACTATGGAACCACCATGGCCCAGATCAGTCAGAAGTCGGAGTATCCTCTGGGGACCATTTACAAGTTTTTCAGCGGCAAGGAGCAAGTCTTCCACGACATGGTCATGGACCGGGGCATCCGGCTAGGGAGACTGATTGCCGAAGCGGCCGCCCGAAAAGACCTTGCTCCCAAAGAGAGGGCGTACGGCTGTCTCATGGTCAATGCCCGTTTCCTGAGAGATAATAAAGAGTTCGTTCGGGTGTACATCTCCCTTCGAAGCAGTATCGATATGATTCTCTCCCCGGAACTCAGCGCCGACATCAACCACATGCACGAGCGTATGGTTGAGACCTATACCGAGATCTTCCAGGAGGGTGTCGAAAAAGGGGAGTTCAGGCCTTATCCGGCCGATGACCTCGCCTCCTTGTTTTACGGGGTTATTTTCTCCTCCATCTGGCCCTGGGTTTCTGAAAATAGGGAAACCTATGATATCGAGGCGTGGTTGAACCGGGCTTTTGAGCTGCTTACCAACGGGTTCTGCGTTTCCGAGTGAGGGCGTCTGCGGGATATTTATTGACCGGCAGGTAAAAATTTGGAATAATGCCGTGCAAACGTAGAAAATTGAGGCTTTGCCGCCCGTCGATTTGATATCGACGGCCTCGTAATCGCCCGATAACATTGGAATTCAATGGCCATGGATGGTCGGTGAAACTGGAATGGGCGTGGGGTGGGAGTTTTCCGAGAGGTTTCTTTCGAGGGAAATAAACATAGTTCTGCTTTGCGTAATAATGATTCAGTGGAAGTGGTTGTAGTGGAGTGGAATCGCAATAGATTTCAGAGCTGACAAGGCCTTCAAAACGCCTTAAATAATCTTACAAATGTCTTAATATAAGGAGAGATTTAGTTATGGCTCAACAAATTGCAGACCGCAGGGACCAGGATTTTGTTCTGCACGAAGTGCTGAACGTTGCTCAGCTTTCAGAAACAGAGAAGTATGGCGATTTCAACAAGAAAACCATCGACATGGTTCTTTCTGAAGCACGTAAGTTCGCCGTAAACGAAATTCTTCCCACCCAGAAGACCGGTGACGAAGAGGGCGTGGTACTCGAAAACGGTCAGGTGAAGGCACCCCCTTCCTTCCACAAGCCCTACAAGCTCTTCTGTGAGAACGAGTGGGTTGCCATGGCTGACGACCCAGAAGTAGGCGGCCAGGGTCTCCCCCACTCCGTCTCCCTTGCTTGCGGCGAGCTCTTCACCGGCGCCAACTGTGCATTCCTCATGTACCCCGGCCTGACTCACGGCTGCGGTAACATCATCGCTTCCCTGGGTTCCGACAAGCAGAAGGAACTCTTCCTCAAGAAGCTCTACACCGGTGAGTGGGGCGGCACCATGTGCCTCACCGAAGCCAACGCAGGTACCGATGTAGGCGCCCTTGAGTCCATTGCTACCCCCAACGATGACGGCACTTACAACATCGTGGGTAACAAGATCTTCATCTCCGGCGGCGACTCTGACCTCGTTCCCAACGTTATCCACCCCGTTCTGGCTCGTATCGAAGGTTCTCCCGCCGGTACCCGTGGTATCTCCCTCTTCATCGTTCCCAAGCTCTGGGTAAACGACGACGGCAGCTTCGGTGAGGACAACGACGTTGTCATTACCGGTGTTGAGCACAAGATGGGCATCCACGGCAACGCCACCTGCTCCATCGCTTTCGGTTCCAAAGGCAAGTGCCGCGGTACCCTCATCGGTGAGAAGAACAAGGGCATGAAAGCCATGTTCCTCATGATGAACGAAGCCCGTCAGGGTGTGGCCCTCCAGGGTCACGGTTTTGCTACCACCTCTTACATGAACGCCGTGAACTACGCCAAAGAGCGTATTCAGAGCCCCAACCTGCTCTCCATGCTGGAAGCCGAGCCCAAGAGTGTGCCCATCATCCAGCACCCCGACGTTCGTCGCAACCTGCTCATCATGAAGTCTTATGTTGAAGGCATGCGCGCCCTGCTCTACTACATGGGCTTCTGCTTTGACATGGTCAGCACCTCTGAAGACGAAGCCGTCGTGGACAAGTACAACGGCCTCATCGAAATCATCACCCCCGTTGCAAAGAGCTACGGCACCGACAAGGGCTTCGAAGTTTGCTCCCTCGGTATCCAGGTTTACGGTGGTTACGGTTTCATCGAAGAGTATCCCCAGGCTCAGCTTCTCCGTGACTGCAAGATCACTGCAATCTACGAAGGCACCAACGGTGTTCAGGGCATGGACCTCCTCGGCCGTAAGCTCGGCATGAAGAAGGGCAAGCCCATGATGGACCTGATGGGTGAGATTCAGGCCACCATCGCTCTGGCCAAGGAAGCCGGTCTCGAAGACATGGCTGCCAAGGTTGAAGCTGCTCTGAACAAGGTCGGCGAGTGCGCCATGGCCATCGGTGGTGCCGCCATGAGCGAGAAGATCCTTGATGCTTTCGGTTCCGCGACCCTCTTCCAGGAGTGCTGCGGTGACCTCATCATGGGTTGGATGCACCTCTGGAGAGCTGCTGTTGCTCAGCCCAAGATTGAAAAGGCCAAGAAGAAGGACAAGGCATTCTACACAGGTCAGGTTGTGACCGCCAAGTTCTTCATCGAGCACATGCTGCCCATCGGCCTCGGCAAGATGGACTCCGTGAAGGCCCTCTCTGGCTCCATCATGGAAATGCCTGAAGACGCTTTCATCGGATAGGTGATGTTACGTTGTAAGGGATTTCATCCCTGATCAGTGCTATATACAAGCCCGGAAGAGTTGCCTCGCATCCTCTTCCGGGCTTTGTTATTATGGGGGGCATGTTTTGCCGGGACAGGGAATTGGTGTGGTGTGACCCGGTACCGCCTGAGAGTGGCGGCCCTTATGAACCACACATAACCAGGATGGGTTAAAAAAGTCAGCATGTCGTCTGTATCCGGCTTTTTTCGATCTCATCAATCTTTGAGGACGTGAAGATGCACCAAAAGGCGGGAACCGGTATCGGCAAAGTGGATGAGATCCTCGACGGACTTCGGATCGGTGATAACGTTATCTGGCACGACGACTCCGGAAGTCTGGCTTCCGACTACTGCCTGAAGCTCATGGAGGCTTCAGCCCGGGAAGACAAACCGGTTATTTACGTCAGTTTTGACCGGTCTCCCAACAATCTCTTGAAAAAATTGGGGGCCCTGGCCGATGCACCCGGTCTCACCATCCTTGACTGCTTTACCCATGGCAAGGGGGGGGGCAGTGAACTGTTTCTCAAGTATTACAGCTCAAGCGATAAAAACCCCAACGTGACCCTGGTGGAGAACCCGTCGGACCCTGAGGCCCTGTCCCTGGCGTTGGAGAGCTCCCTTTCCGGCAACGGCGTGGACACACGGTTTATCTTTGAGTCCATCACCGGTATGCAGGACCTCTGGGGGGACGAAGAGCGGGTCCTTAAGTTTTACACACGCACCTGCCCGAAACTCTACGAACTCAGCACCATCGCCTATTGGCTCATCGAGCACCGGGCCCACAGCGATCGTCTCAAGGCCGGCATCGCCCAGATTGCCCAAGTGGTTGTCGAGCTCTCTGTGAAACGCGGAAAATTTTTCTTCAACCTCATTAAAGCCGAAGGTCGTGAACACGGCCCCTTGAACAAACCCCAGGGCTACTGGGTGAGGGATGGCGAGGTGGTGTTCGGTTCCGGCGATCAGAAGGGCTGGGGTCGCATTGATATCGGGAGCCGGCTGAAACACTTCCGCACCTCGGCAGGGCTCTCCCAGACGGGCCTGGCCCGGCAGGTGGGGGTGACCCCCAGCACCATCAGTCAGATCGAAAACGGTCAGATCTACCCCTCCCTTCCCGCGCTGTTTCGCATGGCGGAGCTTCTTGCTGTGGAAACCGGCTCCTTCTTCTCCGACACCTTTGCCGGAGACGCCACACCGGTCTACGAGCCGTCCCAGTGGCAGGACATCAACATTCCCGGCATCACCGGCAAAGGCGCCTTTGCCCGTCAGCTGATCCCTTCAGGGGGGGAGACCGGCTTTGAAGTGTGGCTCCTCGAGATCGAACCGGGACGCGTCATCAAGCAGCACTTTTTTGACGAGAAATGCGAAGAGGTGGGCTTTGTCATCGAGGGCAGCGTGCTTTTCCAAAGCGGCAGCCGGGACCTGGAGGCCGTGAAGGGCTCCCTGATTCACCTGGTGGAGCGCAGCCCCTCCCGTTGGAAAAACAAAGGCGACGAGAAGGCGACCATCCTCTGGCTGAAACTGCGCCAGAATTAAAGCGCGCCTCCGGCAGCGAGGTGAGCCACCTCGAAAGCAGGTGGCGAATGCGATACGAGTTCGGTCGCTTTGAGTGTCTCGCGTACGCATTCGCGCTTAGGTTAAGAAGATGCACCTTACGCCACAAGCGCATACGTTTTGGCTCTTTGCAGCCAAGACCTGTTTGTCAAACTTTTCAAAAGTTTGGCCCCCGGCAGGGCCGCCGGAGGCTAAGAAAGGATTCGAAAGATGAGGGTGTTGGTGTTTGGGGGTGGCGCTGTCGGGTTGGGGCTCGCGTCGTGTTTGGCTGAGGCAGGGGTGACCCCTGATATTGTGACCCGACAGGCCGGTGTGGAGGCCCTGGAGAGAGAGGGACTCAAGCGCATGGGTATCTTGGGGGAGTCGGTGTACCGGAATGTCCGGGCCGGGGTCTCTTCTGAGGTGTTTCAAGAAAACGGTCCGTACGATTATGTTCTTGTCTGCACCAAGTCCAGTGCGACGGCGCAGGCTGGAGAAGAGCTTTCGCAGGTGCCCGGACTGATTGGGCCCGATTCCTGTGTGGTGCTCTGTCAGAACGGCTGGGGAAACCGGGAGCGGTTTGCCGAGTTTGTGGACGCAAAAAAGGTGTACAACGCCAGAGTCATCACAGGGTTTGCCCGTCCGTTTCCCAACACGAGTCACATCACGGTGCATGTGGCCCCCATCTCCATGGGGCACCTGGAGCTTCCCATGAAGGGCGAGCTGGATCCCCTGGCGGAGGCCCTCACCAAGGGAGGGCTCTCCTGCAGCGCTTCTGACGATGTGGGGCGGGACATCTGGGCCAAGATGCTCTTTAACGGCTCTCTCAACTCTCTCGGTGCCATCTTCGGTGTGCCCTACGGCAAACTCTCCGAGCACCCAGAAGGCCTTCGCTTGGTTCGATCGGTGGTGGACGAGATTTTTGCCGTCATGGAGGCCGCCGGGTACCGAACCTGGTGGGATACCCCGGAGGACTACTTCAAGGTTCTCACCGGGGAACTTATTCCCACAGCCGCTCACCATGTCTCCTCGACCCTTCAGGACCTGAAGGCGGGCAAAAAGACTGAAATTGATGCTCTCACCGGAGAGGTGGTTCGCCTTGGTGAGTTGCACGGCGTAGCGGTTCCTGTAAATCGAACGGTTTTGGATATTATTGGATTTCTGGAAAAGGATTGCGCGTGATGTCAGGAGACGATGCGTTGGTGGTGGCGGTGGGCTCAGCCAACCCCAACAAACTTGATGCGGTAAAGCGTGCCTTTGCAGGGTTCCCGGCATTTGATGGGGTCACCTTTGAACCCTTTGCTTCACCGTCGGGGGTATCGGATCAGCCGGTGGGGTACGAAGAGACCCTTAAAGGGGCCGACAACCGAGCCATGGGAGCCCGTAACGGCACTGGGTACGGGGTCGGACTGGAGTCCGGTCTGGTGCCGGTTCAGGGCACGGCCACCGGTTACATGAACCTCACGGCTTGTGTGATTTATGATGGTGAGCATTTTTATCGGGGGGTGGGGCCGGCTTTTGAGCTCCCATCGACCGTCTGCAACATGGTGATAGAGGAGAGCTGTGAGCTGGATGAGGCCGTGCATCGTGCCGGGCTTTCTGAGAATACGCGCATCGGCTATTCCGAAGGCCTCATCGGGATCCTCTCGGACGGAGCCGTCACCCGAGCCGACTACATGGTGCCTGCCGTGACCATGGCGCTGGTGGCCCTTACAGCGCATTTGAAGGGCAGGGGCCATGCGTGAGGAACAGGTACTCTCCGTTTTGGGCCAGGAGCTCTACACCATTTGTGTTGAGGGCAAAGACCCTTCCGCCACTCCCCTTGTGCTTCTCCATGAAGGCCTGGGTTGTGTGGGGATGTGGCATGATTTCCCGGAAGTGCTGAGTCAGGCTACGGGCAGAACGGTTTGGGCCTGGGATCGTTGGGGGTACGGAAAATCCTCTCCTTTGACCCGGTGGGAGGCTAATTCACACTACCCTCACTACGAAGCGGAAACCATGCTTCCGGCCGTGCTGGACACCTTGGGCCTCGAGCAAACGCATTTTTTCGGGCACAGTGATGGCGGGACCATCGCCCTTTTGTTCGGCGCGCTGTTTCCCGAGCGAACGACCGGCATCCTGGTTGAGGCCTGTCATGTCTATGTGGATGACCTCACGATCCAAGGGATCGCAGATGCCGATTCTTCCTTTGAGAAAGGGCTCTTTCAGGAGAAGTTGGCCAGGTACCATGGACCCAACACGGAGAAAGCCTTCAGGCGCTGGGCCGATACCTGGCTCTCTTCCGATCACCGCAACTGGGACATCACCGATACAATCCAGGCGGTGACCGCTCCTACCCTGGTGATCCAGGGGGATGCGGACCAGTATGGTTCTTGGGGCCAGGTCGAGGCGATCTGCCAGTCCATTCCGGGATCCGTCTCCCTGAAAGTGGATGCGTGCCATCATGTACCCCACCATGAAAAGCGGGACGAGGTGGTGGCCGCAACGGTGGACTTTCTTGAAGAGATTGTCGCGTGATGCGATGAATGAAAAAACAAGCCTCCGGCGGCAAGGTGTGCCACCTTGAAAGCTGGTTGCGAATACTCCCGCCCCTCGTTCCTCGGGCCGAGAGCATTCGCGGAGGTTTCGTAAAAAAACAGTCAAGACCTGTCTATCAAACCCCACAATGAGATAAGGCAAAAATTTGGTTCCAGGCCGGGCCACCGGAGGCGTCTTTAATTCGGTTGCAGCAGAAGGCAAGAGGAACTGAATAGTTATGATGCGATTCCCCTTGTCCCGCCTTGATCCTTCATGGCAAGGAGTGTATAGTATAGAAGAATCAACACATTGGCGTTGGCAGCTTTGCCGGGGTGTTTTCTGCGGCAAAGAAGGGTAGTGACGGCCGGGCCTTTCCCAACATTTGTTTCTTTTGACATGACCCCTTTTTCGTTTTTCCCCCTCCCTTCTTCTGGCTCCTCTTCTCGTACTCGACCGTGCCCGATTACCGGCTTGCGCCGGGAGGTAGTATGTGCACCATAATTCATATTGATCCGGAAGACGTCTCCCTCATGGCGACATTGGAGCGCCGTTTCGGTTTGGACCGACGGGAGCCCTTTGAGCGTCGGAAGGGATATGGAATGCTCCACAGTGCTGAAGAGAGTGTTTCGGAAAATCGATGTATTGTGGAACGGCGACGTTCCAACGAGCGCCGTTTTGGATGGTTCCGTATGGGGCGATGGGGCAGCTCCTGTGGCAAGGGCCAAGCGTGAAAGCACGCCAAGACGGCAAAGGGGGTGACTCATGGCAGAAACCCAGGACAGGAGAAAGAGTTACAACAGCCGATTTCATTTCGATATCTATCCCAAATGGCGCCGTCGTGGTGACGAGCGGCGCAGCCGGGGATCATTTGAGGGCAAAGGTCTTTTCCGACGGCGCCTTGGTGATCGACGGGTTGGGTTTTTGAACCGGATATCACGATACATTTTTCCCCGGGGATTTTCCGAAGAAGGATAATTTTTCAGGGGCTCTGCGGAGAAGGGCAGAGGATTAAAGGTAGGCCTGCGTCAATTCTTGACGGCACATTCCGGGGTGACACGGCAAGGTCAGGATGTGCATCAGAATTCCATAAGAGTTTTTTAGGCCACCTGTTTAAAGGCGAGGTTCACTGTGAACCTCGCCTTTTTTTGTGCGGGCATTTCCCCTGACAGCATATTCAATCTGCCTCCGGCGGGTCGCTTTTTGAAAAAAGCTCCGCAAAAACGTTCCGGTTGCCGTTTCCTTAAACCAGAACCATATGCTTTGAAATATCGGTGGGGCAGGAGATTAGCTTTTAAGACCTGTTTGTCAAACCCAGCTAATATAATTGGGCAAAAGTTTGCCCCCGGCAGGGTCGCCGGAGCCAACAATGAGCGGAATAGTTATGAAAAAGGGTGAAAAGAGTGGCAAGAGGCGGTAAAAAAAGAGGGAATTATACAATGGACACACGTGCCTAACAAAACGCTAACACATCTGTCATAAAACCAACATCACGTCCGGATGGGACGCTAGGCGTCAACGCCACCGCAATTCCATGGAGAGAGTCATGAAATCCAAAGCTCATATACTGGTAGTGGATGATGAAGAAGATATTCGGGAACTGGTTAAATACAACCTTGAGCGTGAAGGGCATCAGGTGACCTGCGCAGACAGCGGAGAGAACGCGGTGGATATTGCCAGAAGGGATGATATCGACTTGATTGTCCTCGACCTCATGCTGCCTGGAATCGATGGACTGGAGGTGACACGGACCCTTAAAGGGAGTCCGGAAACCGCAGCCATTCCCATCCTTATGCTATCAGCCAAAGGGGAAGAGGCAGATATCGTCACCGGTCTTGAGCTTGGCGCCGACGACTATGTTCCCAAGCCCTTCAGTCCCCGGGAACTTTTGGCACGGATCCGTGCCGTTCGAAGGCGTTCCGACAACAGCAGGGGCAAGGCCGCCAACGATGATGCCCTGGTGCTGGGGGATATTGAGATCCGGCCCGGCATGGTGCAGGTGAAGGTAAGTGGCGAACCCGTGGAACTTACATTCTCGGAGTTTTCCCTCCTTCTTCTGTTGGCCCGGCGACCTGGTTGGGTCTTTACCCGCTCACAGATTGTGGACGGTGTCCGTGGGGACAACTATGCGGTGACCGACCGGAGCGTGGATGTGATTGTCGCAGGCCTGCGCAAGAAATTGGGCGCCTGCAGCAGCTATGTTGAAACGGTTCGGGGCATCGGTTACCGGTTTAAAGATGTGTGACTTTTGCGTCATTTCTAAGTTTAGGAAAGCGCACAACAAGATGTGTGCACGAAACCATGCCTCCGCAGGGGCTGAGAGAAAAGGAAACGGCATACTCGTTAAACCAGAACCATATGCTTTGAAATATTGGTGGCACACAAGAGGCCCCTGGCTTCTGTTCTTACGATTCGGGGCACATGTCCTTTCAGAATGTGGCAAACCCCTGGCCCACAGGGCTCACGTAATTAAGAAATGATGAAAGCCGACAAAAAAGCCGCAGTAATTTGCCCCGAGGAACGAGGGGTAAAGCGCTGAGGAAACCAGCTTTCAAGGTGGCTCACCCTGCCGCCGGAGGCACGAATGATATGATACGACGTAAACGACTCTTCTGGCAGCTTTTCCCCTCCTATGTGGGCATTATCGTCGTCGCTCTGACTGCGGTGAGCCTTTTTGCCCTGGCCTCCATGACATCCTTTTACCATCATCAGACCCTTGAGGACTTGGAGTCGTTGGCGGGTGTTATGCGCCTCCGGGTGGCCCCTCTCATGGAAGAGGGACGGTTTGATGAGGTGGATGCCTATTGCAAAGCTTCGGCAGAGAGCGCTGGGAGCCGGGTCTCTGTCATCGATGGGGAAGGACGTGTTCTGGGCGATTCCACAAAAGACCCCCGGATTATGGAGAACCATGGCTCGCGTCCGGAGGTGGTGGAGGCCTTGAAGGGAAGGACCGGATCCTCCATCCGACACAGCTCAACCCTTGCCACCAACATGATGTATGTGGCGGTTCCCATTGAGCGTGAGCATGTGGTGTCTGGTGTGGTCCGTACGGCATTGCCCATGACGGCCCTGGAAGAAGAGGCCCGCTCGGTGCGACATCGCATCGTTCTCTGGGGTCTTTTCACGGCATTGGTGGCAGCCTTTATCAGCCTGATGGTTTCTCGGAAAATCACCCGCCCTATTTCTGACATGCAGAGAAGCGCAAGCCTTTTTGCCGAAGGCGATTTCAGCCACAAGCTTTATGTGCCTGACTCCCATGAGATTGGGGGCTTGGCCGAATCCATGAATTTTATGGCCGAACAGCTGGACGAACGGATCAAGACCACCACCCGTCAGAGAAATGAGATGGAGGCAGTGCTGACAAGTATGGAGGAAGGGGTGATGGCCGTGGATGAGAGGTTTTCCATCATCAGCATGAACGCCGCTGCCCATGGCATTTTTGGATTGGTGCCGGGAGAAGCCGTCGGCTACGGGGTATCGGAGGCGATTCGAAACATTGCTTTTATCCGCTTTGTTGAGAAGGCCGCAGGTATGTCGGATGCCATGGACGAGGATATCAAGCTCTGGGATGACCGGGAAACCTTGCTTCATACCCGGAGTACTCCCCTGCGCGGGGTGGGGGAGACTCGTCTCGGGACCCTGATCGTCTTTAACGATGTCACCAGAATGCGGCGGCTGGAGAACATGCGGCGTGATTTTGCGGCCAACGCTTCCCACGAAATGCGCACCCCCCTTACCTGTATCAAGGGGGCCGTGGAGACGATTCTTCTCGAAATGGAGGATCTTCCTGAAAACCACGGGCGTTTTTACACCATTATTGAAAAGAACGTCGATCGCATGACGCAGCTCATCGAAGACCTGTTGGAGCTCTCCCGTATCGAACAGCAGCAACTTGGGAGCCTCCCGTTGAACCCAGCTTCCGTTGGTGCCGTGCTGGACTCAAGCCTCCTTCTTATATCCGGAAATGCCGCAGCGCGTGATGTAATCATCGATGTTTCCGGGGATACGGACGTTCAGGCCTTTTTTGATCCCATGCTGCTGGAGCGGGCGGTTGTGAACCTTCTGGACAACGCCATCAAATACAGCCCTGAACAGAGCACGGTCACCCTTTTTGTGGAGAAAGTGTCAGACCGCGTGGAGATCCGGGTTTCGGACCAGGGGTGCGGGATTCCGGCCGAGCACATACCCCGGCTTTTTGAACGATTCTACCGTGTGGACAGTGCCCGGAGTCGAAAACTGGGGGGGACAGGCCTTGGCCTTGCCATTGTAAAGCACGTGATGCACCTTCTCCAGGGGGACGTCCATATAGAGAGCACACCGGACAAAGGCTCCACGTT
>Ga0070729_10005802_pt1 | contig 12534 bp, 5 predicted proteins | sample tdDd472_FD_66725 | JGI IMG/M metagenome (GOLD analysis project Ga0070729, IMG submission 66725) | Marine sediment microbial communities from the Atlantic coast under amendment with organic carbon and nitrate - tdDd47.2 | ecosystem: Environmental > Aquatic > Marine > Coastal > Sediment | place...
CCTAAGAATTCGGCGGGGACAAGGACGATCCAGGCCACGCCAAGGGCGAGGCGAAGGCTTGTGAGGATGTAAGGAATGGAGGCGGGGATCACGATGCGTGTCAGGAGCTGCATGTCCGTGGCGCCCTGGTTCCGGGCCATCATAAGCCAGCCCGGATTGACCCTCACCACCCCTAATGAGGTGTTGAGAATAATGGGCCAGACCGTGGCCATGGTGATGATAAAGCAGATGGCCGACTCAAAGCTGGAGAAGATAAGAAGGGCAATGGGCATCCAGGAGAGGGGGCTCACCATCCTTAAAAACTGCATGGGTGGGTAGGTGAGCACCTGAATCCTCCGGTAAAAACCGATGAGAAGCCCCACAGGAAACCCCACGAGAAAAGCAATCAAGATTCCCGCACACACCCGAAAGAGACTCGCCGCCACAGAGGTCCAGAAGTGTTGGCTCACACACAGGCGTGCCAGGCCCTTCAAGGCGGGCAGCGGAAGAAACCCCTGAAACTGAGCAAAGTCGGGTCGGGTAAAAAGGACATATCCACCGACGGCCCAGAGGGCGATAAAAAAGAGAAACCCTGCAAGCCCCATGAACACACCGCTGTTCATCATCTTTTCCGCGTAGGGCTGTTTGGTGTAGACGGTCTGCTTTTTCACATATCTCGCAATCACATTCATATGGAAATAACCTCCTCCCGATGGAAGGGATTCTCCACATGTCCGTATGAAAATTTTCCCAGGCCCCCCACGGCTTCGATGGCCCGTGTGACGAAACGGTCGTCCACGAGGTCTGCCGCCGCCACATCCGGGTTGAGGCTTTTAAGAAAACCGGCATCCCCCTCAACAAGGGTCCGGTCCAGTTCACGTACGAGCATGCGTGTGGCTGATGGGTATGGCCAGGGCTGAAAGCCAATGCGTTCCATCTGCCACTCGGGGTGGTGAATAGCGCCGGTACCGCCCATCCCTCCGTAGACTAAAGGGTCATAGCCAGTGAACGCCTTGAGCAGGATCGACTCATCCACAGGAAGGTAGTTGCCGCCCTGGCGGCTGAGGATACGAGCCGCTTCATGACGGTTTTCCGTTATCCAGAGCTGGGCACGGACGATGGCATTCATGGATTTCTGGGCAAAAACCGGATGCTGGTTAATAATCCCTTCGTTCATCACCACCACGCAGCATGGGTGGTTCTTCCATATATCTCCGGTGAACCGCATGATCCGGGCCCCGGTTTTCACCTCACTGATGGCGTTGATGGGTTCGGCAACGATGTACCCGTCGATCTTTCGTCCTGCAAGGGCTGCGGGCATCTCCGGTGGAGAGAGAACGAAAAGGTTCACCTCGTCTGGAGCAAGGGGTACCGACTGGGGCTGGATCACCGGTTTCAGCCCGAACCTTCGAAGGCCCATCTGAAGAATCACGTTATGGATGGAGTACCAGTAAGGCACAGCAATCTGACTGCCGCCCAAGTCGGCAAAGCTTCGGATGTCCGAATCCCCGCGCACTGTAATGGCGCTGCCGTTGGTATGGTTCCAGGCCAAAACCTTCACCGGTACCCGGTTCTTGAACCGCATCCAGACCGGCATGGGAAGCAACATGTGGGTGAGATTGAATTTTCCGGAAAGGAACGACTCCATAAGGGTGGACCAGCTGCGTACACGCACCGGTTTTTTCAGGCGGAGCCCCTCCTCCTGAAAGTATCCCAGGGCGTGGGCAATGAGAAGCGGTGCAGAGTCGGTGATGGGCAGGTACCCCACCTTCAATTCCGGTTCACCGGCGGCATGAAGCAGGCCGGGCAGTCCCGACATGGCAAGGGTACCTCCGGCAGCGGCCAACCCGGCCTGTCTGATAAAATCCCTGCGGGTCAGTATCCGTGTCATGGCCCCATCTCCCAAAATCGATTCATGATCTCAATTTTCATTTTACGAATCTCCGGGTCTGCCGGATCCCTCGGGTAGGGTCGGTCCACGAAGACGTCGGCGACAATGTTGCCGGGCTGCCCGCCCAAAAGCACCACACGGCTCCCAAGGGCCAGGGCCTCGTCCAGGTCGTGGGTCACAAAAACCACGGTAATGGAGGTGGTCTCCCGGATGCGTATCATCTCCTCATGGAGCCTTGTGCGCGTAAAGGTATCCAGCGCCCCGAAGGGCTCGTCCATCAAAAGAATGTCGGGCTCCCCCATAAGAGCCCGGGCAAGGCAGACTCGCTGCTGCATGCCAAGGGAGAGTTCTCCGGGTAGGTAGGTTTCATGGCCACCCATCCGGACCAGCTCCAGGTGATACCTCGCCCGTTGAAGCAGATCGTCGGTATCGCCCCTGAGTCTGCACCCGAAGGCGACGTTTTCTTCCACTGTGAGCCAGGGAAGGAGGGTCGGCTGCTGTGTAAGAAGGATGCGAGAGGGGTCGGGGCTGGTGACGATGGAACCATCCACCGTCACCTCTCCGCTTGTGGGGGGGACCATGCCGGCCACAATATTGAGCAAGGTGGATTTGCCGCACCCGGACCTGCCGAGCACAACAACGAAATCCCCTTCGGAGACGGTGAGCCGGACACCGCCGAGGGCTGACTTCCGCTTTCTTTTTGAGAGCGTGAATGATTTTGAAATGTCGCTGATTCGAATCTTATCCGTCATAGTCCATGCCTGGTTCCGCCGTTACATCGAGCGTTCGTCTGATCACATCTGATTCAGATCCCCCCACACTGTGCTTTTCGGTTGTTTACCCAAAAGAGTTAAAGGGAAAAATTGCTGATAATCGGCGCAACCCAGGCATACCGCTTATTTTACGCTTATTTCTTGGGTTCTGTTTTTCAGTCATCCAAAAACGGCGATGCCATCATCGGCCTAAAAAAGCAGTGTCCTTCGGACGGCACGAAGAGAACTCAGAGCATTCGCAATCCGCTTTCAAGGTGGCACACCTTGCCGCCGGAGGCAGCCAGGTTAAAGATGCCTCCGGCGGCCCTGCCGGGGGCCAACCATTTAAAAAGGTTGCCAAACAGGTCTTTAAAAAAGGTCTTGGATCAATCTAAAACCTAAGGCACATGTGATTTGGCCTGAGGAACGAAGGACAAAGCGCATTTGCAACCTGCTTTCAAGGTATTTTGCCTCATGTGGCTTCGCCACCCTTGCCACCGGAGGCATTTATTTGGCCACTTTAACCATAGAAGGATCCTGTTTGGTGCCACAAAAAAAGGACGCTGATAGCAGCGTCCTCGTTCTACGTAAAGCAACTCAATTATGATGAAGAGCCATAAAGCTGAAAGCCCTGCACCGACTCATTCACTTTTTGAACTCACACAGTATCCCCCCATATTTCACCGGTGGCATGGGTATCTTCTTTGGCATCCCACACCTGTTTCAGATGGCAAATCTCGTCTTCCACATCAAAAAAGCAGTCAACTATCTTCGGGTCGAACTGGGTCCCCTGGTTCTCCTTGATGGCGGCAAGGGCATCCTCCACCGTCCAGGCATCTTTGTACGGACGTCGCATGGTCAACGCATCAAACACATCGGCAATGGCCACAATTCGGGCGCTTTCGGGAATTTCCTCACCGACAAGGCCCTTGGGATACCCCGTGCCATCCCACTTTTCGTGGTGACAAAGGGCAATATCTGCCGCGAAATGAAACAAGGGGGTATCGCTCTTGGAGAGAATGCTGTGCCCGATGGTGGTATGACTCTTCATCACCTCCCATTCACTTCCGGTGAGTTTTTCCGGTTTTTTCAAGACGGTATCCGGAATACCGATTTTCCCGGTGTCGTGCATGGGGGACGCCAGTTTCAACATGACGGCCCGGTCCACATGCCAACCGGCAGACCGGGCAATGGCGTCGGCATAATCGGCCATCCGCCAAATATGAACACCGGTGTTGTCGTCGTTGAAGTGCCCCGCCTCTCCGAGCATATAAATGGCGGCTTTCTGGCTGGACTCAAGCTCGGCGGTACGCTTTTCCACCAGCATGTTGCAGGCTCTCTGATCATCGTAAAGGTGCAGGTGTGTCGCCACACGGGCCAGTACGATGGGGGCTGAAACCGGCTTGGTGATATAATCCACGCCACCGACATCAAAGCCCCGGCGTTCATCTTCCACATCGTCCATGGCGGTGACAAAAATCACTGGTATGGAAGCCGTCTCCGGGTTTGATTTCAATCGCCGGCACACGTCATAGCCATCCATCTCCGGCATCATGATATCGAGAAGCACAATATCCGGCTTGACCTTGGAAACGATGGATAAGGCTTTTACGCCACTCGGAGCAAAGGCCAGATCGTATTTCTTCCCCAGTATCTGCCCCAACAGTTTCAGGTTGTTGGGTTCATCATCCACCACGAGAATCTTCCAGGACTTGTCGCTCGCCATAGACACCTCATCTTTTATGGGCCATCTTCGGGGAGACGCATCACAAAGGTTGCCCCCTCGCCTTCAACGGTCAACACACCAAGACTTCCACCATGGTCTTCCACAATGCTTTTTGCCATGTGCAACCCCAACCCGCTGCCGCCTGCCTTGGTTGTAAACCTCTCTTCAAAAATATGGGGCAGGACATCCTCCGGGATTCCGGTGCCATTGTCGTGGATAGAGAAACAGACCCATGGGGGCTCACGCCAAAGCCTCAAGGTAATCTTTTTATCCTCCCGGGCCTCCACGGCCTGGCAGGCATTGACAAACAGGTTCACTATCACCCGTTTGATCTGGGAGCCTTTGCACATGATGAGGGGCTCATCCTCGCAAAGTTCCCGTACAACCTCTCCCCGAAACACCTTGCGGAACATGTCCACAGGCTGAAGCAGGGTGAGAAAAGAGTGCTCCTTCATCTCTTCTCCGAGCCCTCGCAGGTAGCTGGTAAACCCCTGGCAGATCTGCCGCCCCGTAAGAAACGCCTCCTTCACCATCTCACAGATGGAGAGGATGGTGTCCCTCTCCTCAAACCCTTCCGGAAGCAGCTCCGGCACGTCCTCAAAAAACATGACCACGGCAAGGACATTGTTGATATCATGGGCCAAGCCACCTGCAAGAAGCCCCAACTCGGCCTTGTGCTGAAGCATTTCCGCTTCGTGCTCGAGAATCGAGATACTGGCCTTTAACGTGTCCTTCTGATTTTTCAGGAGCAGGTGTGTCTTTATCCGGGCTTTCACCACCGAGGAGCTGACGGGTTTGTGAATATAATCCACAGCCCCCACCTCAAAGCCTTTCCGTTCATCCTCAATCTGCGCTTTGCCCGTCACAAATATCACCGGAATTTCACGGCACGCCTCATCTTCCTTAAGGCGGCAACACACGGTATACCCGTCAATATCCGGCATCATAATATCCAGAAGAATAAGGTCCGGTTTCATCTTCCGGGATACGACAAGGGCCTTCTCCCCGCCCGTGGCGAAAAAAAGATCGTAATCCTCCTGAAGAATCTGCTGCATAAGCTTCAGGTTGTTGGGCTCATCGTCAACGATCAGAATCTTTTGTCTCGTCATCTCCATCTGCCCCCGTCACTTGAATTCCCAGACGTTCAGCCAGCGAAATGGCTTTGGTTCTGGCCTCGTCAAAATCAAACCGTTCCAATTCTGTCAGCACCGGGCCGAGCTGGCCGACCGTCAGGTAGCTACGCAGTTCGGTGAGACAGGGTTCCACGGCCGACGGGCTGTAAAGCTCAAGGGCTTCCAGCATTTCACCGAAGAGACGCGTCAACTCAGGTATATTCAACTCCTTTGTCGGAGCCTCTTCCGGTTTTTTAAGGGGCCCGACGCCCTCGATGGATGCAATCACCGTATGAAAGGCTTCAGCAAGAGCCCCCAACCGCCCCTGGACCTCATCAAATCGATCCTCAGTCATCAGGGTGTTCATCTCTTCGGAGACCGCGAAGACATCGACCATGGACAGGTTGCCTGCCACACCTTTCAGGGTATGAATCAGCTGTCGGGCCTCGTCCACGTCTCCCTTTTCAAAGTGAGCCTGAAGGATTTCCGTGACGTTGCCATACCGATCTGCAAAGCTCAGGAGCGCGTCAAAAAAGGCGTCCCTGTCACGCCATGTGGTGACCCCCTGCTCAACATCCACCCCCTGAAGGGAGGGAATCCGCGACATATCAAGGCCCTTCTCATCCGCCACCACCCGCATCATGGGTTTTCCCCACCCCTGCGGCACCACATCCTCCATCACCTTGAAGAGATGCCCGAAGTCGATGGGCTTGGATACCACGGCATCCATCCCCGCTTGCAGATCCTCCTCTTTCTCCTCCTTGGTGACACTTGCCGTCATGGCAATGATGGGAACCTGCCTCTCAGTTTCCGCCTCCATGTCACGAATACGCCGGGTGGCCTCCAGCCCATCCATCACCGGCATCTGAATATCCATGAGAATCAGGTCAAAAGAGTCTTCCCGGGCAAATTCCACGGCCTCCCGCCCGTCCCAGGCCACACTCACCTCATGCCCCTGCCCTTCCAGGCGGATGGAGGCAAGCTTGACATTGGCCTCCACATCTTCGACCAGCAGCACCCGAAAACAGCGCTTTGGTTCAAGAAGGATGGCCTCATCCTTCTCTCCACCATCCCCCTCGGACTGAAATTGATCCACACGACGCAGGTCGATGGTAAAGCAAAAGGTGCTTCCCTCCCCTTCAACACTCTCAACCCAAATCTTGCCATTCATGAGATCCACCAGCTGGTTGGAAATCGTCGTGCCAAGCCCTGTGCCACCAAAACGCCGGGTAATGGAGCTGTCGGCCTGGGAAAAGGGTTCAAAAATCTGCGTAAGGCGCTCAGTGGCAATCCCAATGCCCGTATCCGACACGGCAAACTGCAACTTACCCCCTTCTGCCACCGGCTTCACACTGACAATAACCTCGCCCTCTTCCGTAAATTTAATGGCGTTGCCAATCAGGTTGATAAGAATCTGCTTCAGGCGCAGGGCATCCCCTAAAAAAGAGCCGGACAGGGCCGGATGAATTTCCAGGTGCATGGTGAGCCCTTTCTCCCGAGCCTTCACATTCATGATCTCGCATGTCTGATTCATCACCGTGGCAAGATGGAAGGGCTCCTCTTCAATCTCGAGCTTGCCGCTTTCCAGCTTGCTGATATCAAGGATATCGTTGATGAGACTTAAGAGCCCCCGTGCGGACGAGAGGGCGGTGGAGAGATACTGATGAATATCGTCCGGAAGCGAGGTCCCTTCCAGAGCCAGCTCCAGAAACCCCAGGATGGCATTCATGGGGGTGCGGATTTCATGGCTCATGTTGGCCAGGAAGTTACTCTTGGCCCGAGTCGCGTCCTCGGCTTTGTCCCGCGCAGCCATGATCTCCAGCTCCATCTGCTTGCGCTCGGTGATGTCAATGAGCCAACCCAGGATGGCTTTTTGCCCCTCATACTCCACCGAATAAAAGGTGCTCAGGACATCTAAAGGAGATCCGTTGTGACCGTGCACCGAGAGCTCAAGGTCCCTGACAATCCCCTTCGTCTGGACCTCAGTCCGGACCTGGTGCCGATCCTCCACGTTGAGGTACATCTGGTGAGTGGATTCCCCCACCCCCAGATTGGTAATCTCTGAAAATCGAGGGTTGAGCCATTGCACCACCTCATCCACGGCAATTCCAACGCCCACCGGGCTAGTTTCCAGAATATTCTGAAGCTGTTCCCGCTCCCTGGCCAACTCCCCCTGGGATTCGGCCAGCCTGGCCAGGGCCTCCTCCGCCCGGGTCCTCTGACCGGTGGCATCCTGCATCAACTGCAGGGCCTCATCTTTGGCCTGGTCCAGCGCCTCATTGGAGGCCCTCAGCTCTTCGGTATGCCTCCGGCGCTGCATGTCTGACTCGCAGCGCTGCCAGACATGGCCCACCTGCCCCACGAGGGTTTCGATGAGCGGGGTGATCTGGGGCAGGACCGAGCCCTTGCCCCGCTCCTGTGAACGAATGGTAAACACACCGACACATGTCTCCCCTGCGAAGAGAGGAAAAGTAGCGCAGCTGCCGAACTCATGAATTTGCGCAGCCTCATTGCACACATCAAAAAGGGGCATCCCGTGAACATCCGAAACGACCACGGGCTCTCCGGTCTCCATCACCCGGGCCTGACACGGACAACGACTCACCCAAGGCCGGGGTGTCTCATCGTCCAGTGGAAAGGGATGAATCTCCCCGGTGCCGTCGGGAAGCCCGATGCATGCCATGGAAAGCGGGAGGTACTGAACCGTGGCATGCCGGGCGACGGCAGCCACCTCCTCGACGGTCTCACAGCGGGAGAGTTCCATCCCCGCCTTGTGAAGCCCCTCGGCCCACTTGGCCCGCATAGAGAGAGCCTCTTCTGCCCGCCTCTGCTTCAGGATCACCATCAGGTTGTTCATAAACAGGTTGAGCTGGCGGGTATCGGACTCGTCATAGAAATCGCCCTTGTTGCCCACCCCGGCCACCCCGACAATGTGTTCCCCGTCAAAAATGGGGATGCTCATGTGACGGATCAGTTCGAAGTGGCCTTCCGGAACCCCCTTCCTGCTGGGCAGATTCTGGTAGTCGTTGTGAATCACCGCCCGCCTCTCACGTACACTGTCCGCCCACACCCCGGCCTTTTCCAACGGATAATGGGTGGTCGTCTCCGTGTTGCACCCCTTCAAGACCTCATGGGACCAGGCGTTCAGGGTCAGGCTCTTCAGCTCCTCATCGTAAAAGTGAAGGTACCCCACCTTGCTTCGAGTCAGCCTCACCCCCTGTTCCAGGGCAAAGTCAGTGAGATCCTGTTCCGAATCCCATCTCCCCTGGCTCAACCTGAGCAGAGACCCAAGACGCTCCTCGTTCAACTTGAGTGCCTCTTCGGCAGCCTTGATTTCCGTCACGTTTTCATGGGCCACCACCACCCGGGAAGAGCCGGTGTCGTCCAGCCGGTTAACCCGAAGGCTGAACCACCGCCTCTCCACCGGGCTGTGGCAGGGGTATGTGGTAAAAAAGTGCTGTCGTTCCCCCCGGATCACAGCCAGAATGCCGTCATAAACCATGGTGGCATCGTCGGATTCCGGGCCTGTGGCCCCTCGGCACACCGCCAGGTAGTTCGTCCCGATGCCCCCGTCCTCCTCAGTGCCACCATTGGCTATGGCAAAGTCTCGCCATGCAGCGTTGACGGCAAGGATGGTCCCGCTCACTCCCAACACAGCAATATGAGCGGAAATGCCATCGAGAACAGACTGCAGGAAGGTTTCAGACGCCCGTAGATTCTCTTCAGCCCTCTTCCGATCCGTGATGTCGCTGCCCATGGAGAGCAGGGAGATAATGCGCCCTTCTTCGTCCATCACAGGTATCATGGTGAAATCGACAAAATGCGCCCGACCCCGGGTGTCCAGATGGATCACCTCAAATCCCACCTGCTTACCGGCAGCCGCATCCCGAACCGCGCCAAGCACCTTTCCCTGAAGATCCGTGGAGTGAGTCCACCAGGGCCCGGCCCAGAAGAGTTTCCCGAGAACCTCCTCCGCCTTGTGCCCCGTCATGTCCAGGGCGATCTGGTTCACTTCCATGATGCGGCCCGAGGTATCCAGGATCGCCATAAGCTGCACGCTCTGATCAAAGATACCGCGAAACTTCTTCTCCCGCCTCTGAAGCTCGTCATGACGTTCCTCCGCCACCGACTCCCAGTCATCCCGGGCCTTTTTCAGGTTGCGCTGAGTCTGTTCCACGTTCAGGAAAACAAACCCCGAAAGCAGGGTCATGAGGAGCATGGTAAAGCCGATAACGCTCACCACCACACGTCTGTTGGCCCGGTAGGTGGTCAGCACCTCCTCCTCGTCTATCTCCGCTGCCATGCCCAGCTGAAGGTCCTCACTCCACACCCAGGAGCCAAGAACACGCACCCCCCTGTAATTTCGATACCCCGCCACATCAAGCCCGGCGCCTCCGGAAATGGCCGAAGCGGCCATACGGGTCAGGGCCTGTTCTTCTCCCTGAGGCACCGTGTCCCCCCCCTTACGGAGATCGTCTCCGGGATCGCTGACGCGTACGGTGAGGATGGAAGAGGTTTCCGGGGAAAGAATCCCGTGTTGAACCAACTCATTCTCAAACCGACTCCTCGAAAGAAGAAACCCGTTGCGATTAAAGGCATAGGTCTCCCCTGTTTTTCCGATGAGCCCGATCTGGCAGAGTCGCGTGAACTCCTCCGACGGATCAAGGCGCCGCGTCAACACGGCAAAAACCGAACCATCCGCATTTTTTAAAGGGGTGGCAATAAAGCTCGTCGCAATTCTGTTCTTTCCCCTCTTCCCCAGGGGCACATCGCTACGAATCGGCGGGACAAACACGGTGTTCCCGGAAAATGCCGCCGCCATCAGGTCCGGACGCTGCTCGGCAATGAGGTTTTTCCAACCGATGTTTTCATCCCGCATGGAGGCGATGTTGGTGTAGTCTTTGGCAATAACAAAAAAACCTTCCTGCCAGTGGCGTGCCCCCGTGCTGCGGAAAAAGGCCCGCAAGGCCGTGAGGGCATCACTCCCCTGAAGGGCTTCCCGTGTCCGCGGAATCATCGCCTGCTGTTTTGCCAGGGACACAAGCCGGGGATCGCGGGCATACTCTTCCACATGCTCCTTCTCTGCATCTATGGATGCCGTCAAAGCCGCCTGCGTTGCGGTCAGAACAATGCTCAGAGTATTGCCCATCCCCTGCCTGATCCGTCTCTCCAAATCCCGTACTCCGAACCAGGCGTAGGAGACAACAGCGGCCACCAGCACCGTACCCGCAATGACCCCCACGGCCTGCAATCCGTAGGTGCGAAACACGTCTGGAAGAACGTTTCCGGCCTGACGAAGCAACACCCACATGCTCAGCGTCAACAGGGCAAGGGTCAGGAGAGTCAATCCCAGCATCTGATCGATGCGGCCGACATCCACCTCCTGCTCCAAGATGCGTGAAGCAGGCTCCGTCATCCACTTCTGATGAATCTCTCGCAACTCCGTCCGGGAAATAGAGGCCAGGGCCTTGTCGAGAATACCCCGCAAGACCGGCCTATCCTTGCTCACCCCGATGGCCAGGGGCACGGGAGCTTCTGACGTCCGCCCCATCACCTTGAGATTTGTAATCACCTCCTTTTCAAGAAGGTGCACCGCCACCGCCCGGTTACCCACATAAGCGTCCGCCTCCCCTCGGGAGACCGCATCCAGGCAATCACTGGTGGTGGGGTATTCAACAACCCCGATCTTCGGTTCTTCACGCTTGAACTTGCCAACGGTGAAATACCCTTTCTCCAGGGCCACCGTCAGCCCCCGGAGACTCTCCTCCCCTTCGAAATAAACCCCGCCACGCTTGCCCACGATCACTTGGGGGGTGAACAGATAGGGGCTGGTAAACTCAAAGAGGGCCTCCCGCTCTTTTTTCGGAGTGATGTCCATCAGGGCATCAAGCTCTCCGGACGTCACGGCTGCCATGTTCTTTTTAAAAGGCCCGGGAACCACCTCAAGGATGCCGCCCAGCCGTCGGTTAAGCACATGGAGATAATCCATGCCGATCCCCCGCGGTACGCCATGGGAGTCCAGGTAGTTCATGGGTGGCCATGCATCCATGACGCCCACCCGAAGCTTGGGATGCTCCGAGAGCCAGGCCCTCTCCTCCGGCGTAAGGGGCAAACCTCCCCACCTCGCCCCTTGACTGACGGGGCTGTCATGGATAAAGCCGTCAAGAGCCACGGAGCCCCTTATTTTTCCGGCCTGTTGATAGACCTCGGCTATATCCACATAACGGGTGCGCGTCACTGTTCCAAGGGAGGTGAACTCCGGCTGGATTATGAAACGGGTCAGCTGCGCCTCATAAGCCAACTGCTCCCTTGACCTGCCCGACGTACCCTTCTCTGTGATGAGGTCAATCATCTCATCGGTGTTGGCAAGGGCGTACTCCCACCCCTTCAGGGTGGCGCGAATCATCTTCGCCACACGCTCCGGGTGTGCTTCGACTTCCCCTTCTGTGGTGAAAAGATTGTCCCCGTAAAAATCGATGCCGTAATCCATGGGGTTGATGATGTTCACTGCAATACCGCGACTCTTGAACAGAAAAGGCTGGTCCGTCACGTAAGCGGACATGACGTCTATTTTTCCCGTGATAAGATCGTCTGGCTTGTAGGAGTGCTGCAGAAAGGTCATCTGGTCCTGACCTTCCGGCGCAAGTTGAAGCATGGCAAGAAGGGAGGCATCCTCCCCCGGAAACAACATCACCTTCTTTCCGGCCATGTCGTATGGGCTATCAATTCCCGACTCCTTGAGTGTGAGTAAAACCAGGGGAGAGTGCTGAAAAATCTGCTTGAGAACCACCACCGGGTCGCCCTTCATCCGAGCAACCAGCAAACGGGTGTCGCCAACGCCGTACTCGGCTTCGCCCGTCAGCACCGGCATCACCGGGTCCATGCCCTCATCAAACGCCTTCAACCGGACATCAAGCCCCTCGTCTGCGTAAAACCCCTTCTCAACGGCGGCATAGTAACCGGCGAACTGAAACCCGTGAAACCAGCGAAGCTGAAGCGTCACCTGCTCCCCTTGTGCCGACGCGACAAGGGGCAAAGAAAAGATGACCATCAGAGCGATCAGGAGTAGTGCAA
>Ga0070729_10005807_pt1 | contig 12523 bp, 13 predicted proteins | sample tdDd472_FD_66725 | JGI IMG/M metagenome (GOLD analysis project Ga0070729, IMG submission 66725) | Marine sediment microbial communities from the Atlantic coast under amendment with organic carbon and nitrate - tdDd47.2 | ecosystem: Environmental > Aquatic > Marine > Coastal > Sediment | place...
TGTATAAGCATCTTTGAACAATTTTTCAGCGATACCATAAATTGCTTTATCATCATCGGTAGGCTTAACAGTTTTAGCTCGTGTAAGCGTGATAAAATCGGAATACCGGAGTTTAATCCCTATTGTCGCTGCCTGCCAGTTATTATCCCGGAGTATCTGGCAAACTTGTCCTGTTAGCTTGAACAAAGTTTTTTCAATAACAGCTTTATCAACAACATCTTCCCTGTATGTTCGCTCTTTAGAAACACTCTTCTGCTCAACAGGAGTACTTAAAAACTGTGTTCCCTCACCGTTTGCTTTTTTCCAGAGATCACGCCCGTGTTTACCAAATGCTGAAGCAAAATAATCCTCCGGCATGCGGGCTAAATCCCCTATTTTATAAAAACCTTTGGCCTGTAATGACTGAAGCGTAACTTTACCCACACCCGGAATAGTTTCAACCGGCATAGGGGCAAGAAATTCCTTTTCCATTCCCGGCATGATATAGGTTATCCCTTTAGGTTTCATGCAGTCGGAACCAATTTTCGCCAGAGTTTTATTAGTGGCAATCCCGATAGAACATGGTAATCCCAGTGTATTCCAAACCTCTTTCTGTATTCTGGAAGCAAGCATGATATAAGGTCCGTACATACTTTTGGTGCCGGTAAAATCCATGTAAAACTCATCGATCGAAGCCTGTTCCAACATCGGGGCATACTGTTCCAGAATACCCCTTACAGCTTTTGAAAACTTCGAATACTCACCGTGATGCCCGTGGATATAAATTCCGTGCGGACATAATTTATATGCCTGTCTGATTGGCATTGCGGAGTGTAAACCATATTTACGCGCCTCATACGAACATGCAGCGACCACACCTCTTCCATTGGGATCCGCACCCACTATTACCGGCTTCCCCTCAAGAGACGGATCAAGCAGCCGCTCCACGGATACAAAAAATGCATCCAAATCCAAATGAAATATTGCTTTTTCCTGCATAATATTCGTTTAACTCTGCTCCATCAACATCCTTCCCGGATATACACATCGCGGTGTTTTCTTCATCCTCCTACACCCAGACACACAAGCTTATAAGTTTGACAGTGAAAAAAATCATGTCATTCCTGCGAAAGCGGGAATCCCCGACACAACTTATCATGTCATTCCCGCGAAAGCGGGAATCTCCGACACAACCCAACAAAACAAAACGAAATACCCGCCTACACCACGACGCACAAGTTCCCGAGCATTACGAACAAACTAATAAGAACAAGTTCCGCACATACAGTGCGCTTTTTTTGTCTTGTTACATCTCGTTACCGATATTTCGCCCCGATGGGGCGGTTGCTTTTTAAGCCCTTCGAAGATGGTGTCTGAGGCACTCGAAGACCCATCAAAGACAATCCGCACACACTGAAGTGCATGCCACCCATAAAGAACATCACGACAAAACTTATCATGTCATTCCCGCGAAAGCGGGAATCTCCGACACAACCCGGCACAACAAAAACGAGATGCCCACTTACGCCCCGGCGCACAAGTTGACGCGGAAATTGTTTTTCATCCTCCTTTTGAAGGAAGCGGCTTTTGACGAATGTCAAAAGACGGAGGATGACCCAACACACAATTCCCAGTCTTCCTAACCATTCCCCTCCCTTAACCAAAGGGAGGGGTCAGGGGTGGGTTCCAAATAAAAATCACCCTGCGATCTTGATCAGCCTGGGATAAGCAGCAACGGTAGTTTTAGGAATACTAACACTATTCAGCCCCCTAAGATAATGTAGCAGCTCAAAAGCGTTAGCCACCGCATCCCCCTTTGGATGATTATTCATGATAAGAAAAACCTTATTTACCCGGTCAAAAATCTCCTTCAACTTCCTGTCAATTTCAAGCAGCTCACCCGGAGAATAAAGATACTCATACCGGGCACTTTGCTCGGCGTAAGAAACCTGTTTCCCAAAATTTTCAACAGAAGCCCGCCACGCTGCCTCGTTCCTGCCGTGGCACCGGATATACAAAACATCATTAGTCGCGACCGGTAAAAACTCTACAGCCTCACCAATTGCAGGCTGATCAATAGTACAAAATGCCGCGTTATGCTCCCGCAAAAAATCATATATCCGCGGATTATTCCATGAATTATGCCTTACCTCCACGAACATATCATACTGTTCGAACCACTCAAGCAGCCTGCGGAGATAATCCACATTCGCATCTGTACAGCCAAAAGAATACGGGAACTGTATTAATAAGCCTCCCAGTCTTTCCGCACCTTTCAAAAGATCAAGATTATATTGAACCGCCTTAGCCTCACGCATTCCAAACGAACGCTTGTGGGTAAAATCCTGATTAAGCTTGTAAGTAAACAAAAAATCGCTGCTGCCGCTCACCTTCCCTATCCAGCCATTCACAATCTTAGGATCGAGATAAGTATAATACGAAGCATTCACCTCAACAAGGTTAAAATAGAGAGAATAAAACTCAAGCCAGTCAAACGACTTTGAATTCCCTTTTGGATAAAACGTGGGCACCCAATCCTTGTATGACCACCCTGCTGTCCCAACATAAATATCCGGCATGATAATTACCTCACACCTTGGCAGCGCCAAATAAAGCCATCTGCTCCTCATCAGGGTTATTTCCCCCCTCGTGCTGAAGCAGCCATTCCTTACGCCAGATACCCCCGGCATAGCCGGTAAGCTTACCATCACTCCCTATCACCCTGTGACAAGGCAAAATTATCGAAATACGGTTCCTGCCGTTAGCACTCCCCACTGCCCTGATCGCGCCAACATTATTCAATTTTTTTGCTATATCGAGATACGAAACCGTCTTACCATAAGGAATCTTTCTCAACTCTTCCCAAACCAGTTTCTGAAAATCAGTCCCATCAGGGTCCAGGGGTATCGTGAACTTTCTTCTTTTACCGGAAAAATATTCATCCAACTGCAATTTTGTGTCGGATAGAACATCATTACTCCCGGAACCATCCTCATCCCTTTCGTTAACGAAATAGAGTGTTTTGAGCGCACTTCCCGATGCGGTAATCTCGATAAGTCCTATTTCCGATTCATAATAATCTTTATATATAGTTTCTGTTGTCATAACAGCGACCTCCATAAATAAAAAGTTGCATAAGATTCCCAACCGTTCCATCCGGCAGCGAAATCCAAAATTTCCTTTTCAGTCGGTTTGCGGTCCAGCCCAAGTTGAATTCTAAGCGCATTTACCAACCCCGAGTCACCCAGCGGGAAAGCATCATTCCGGCGCAATCCTCTAAGCATAACATAATTTGCGGTCCAACCGCCAATCCCTTTAATTTTAACAAGCTCCTTCACGGCTGCCTTTGTATCCACTCCATCAAACATCTGCTTTGAAATTTCACCTGCTGCAACCATCTCGGCAACCCGTTTTATACACACTGCCTTGTTGCGGGTAAGCTTTACAGATTGTAATACCTCTGTATCCAGACTCGATATTTTTTCGGGAGTCGGGAACATCCTGTATCGTTTACCCAAAATTTGAGCCTCCTCGCCAAACCGTTCCACTAAAAGTTGTTTAATTATATAAACTACATGCAGACTTATACTCTGCCCTGCAATAGCCCAGCAGAAAGTTTCAAAAAAGTCGGGGATACAGGTAATACGTGCACCTTGATATTTATCCACAAGAGGCGCAAGAATTTTATCACCCGCTGCCATATTATAAAACGCCAAAATATCCCTGTCCAAGTCCAGCCATTCAGTGACGAATGCAGAGATTTTTTCAAGACTTTCGCCGGAAATAATATCCGAACTCACCTCAACATTAACCCCGTTTTTCATACCCGAAATAGCTAGCATTGCATTTACACCGTCACATGCATAAGGTCGGAAAATTTTTCCGGCATTCACCTGAAACAGCGCTTCCTTATCAGAACGTCCAAGAAATGCCAGACTATGCTCATAGTTATAAGGACCGTTAGCATTTATTTCAAATTTATAAACCATTCATTACCTCTTTTCACCCTGGAGGGTAACTACAATTTTGCGCGGACCGCCATAATTTCTATGCTCGCACAAGTAGATACCCTGCCACGTGCCGAGATTAAACCTGCCATCTTTAATAGGAATATTCAGGGAAGGTCCCATGATAGATGCTTTAATATGCGCCGGCATATCATCTTCCCCCTCCATGGTATGCACAAAATAGGGTGCTCCATCCGGTACTGACCTATTAAAATACTGCTCCATATCCCGGCGAACATCCGGATCCGCATTTTCATTTATCGTCAGAGATGCTGAAGTATGTTTAATAAAAATATTTGCCATCCCCAGTTTAATATTTTGTAACTCGGGTATTTCACGCGAGATTTCAGCAGTAATCAAATGAAAACCCCTTACTCGTGCAGCGAGAGTAAACTCTTTTTGAAACCAGAACATAACACTCCTAAAAAATATTTCAGTTTTCATCCTCCTTTTGAAGGAGGTGGCTTTTGACGAATGTCAAATGACGGAGGATGACCTAAACACTCAAATCCCGACTTTTGGTCATCCCAAAACCAACATGTCATTCCCGCGAAAGCGGGAATCTCCGACAAAACCCGACAAAACAAAAACGAGATGCCCGCTTACACCGCGGCGCACAAGTCCGCGAGCATGACAAACAAACTAATAAGAACAAGCTCCGCACCTACAGTGCGGTTTTATTATCTTGTTACATGTTGTTACCGATATTTCGTCCCGATTGGGCTTTCATATTATAATGTACGATTGATGCTTTTTTACTCAAATCTCAGACTTTCAGTCATTCCCCTCCCTTAACCAAAGGGAGGGGTCAGGGGTGGGTTCCAAATAAAAATCACCCGGCAATTTTATCCATACTCCGGTACACACCAATCACCACCCCTACAATCTTAAAATTGGCATATCCTTTTTTAAGAACAATCGGTTGATACTCCGGGTTTTCCGAATGCAGTTCAATTACATCTTCCTGTTTAAAAAACCTTTTTACTACCGCGGCATCATCCAGAATAGCAACTACAAAGTGCCCGTTAACAGGGAAAATATTAGGATTAACAATAACAATATCACCGCTGAATATATATGCATCCTTAAGGCTATCCCCCTTTACCCGCAAAAGAAACGAATCACGTGGTGTATGCGCTATAGTAGGTAAATTTATACTATCAATCGCATCGGGGTATATAGTTAAAGGATTTCCCGCGGCAACTTCACCAAGAACCGGACGTGAAACAAAAAATTTATCCTCTATAGTAAGCTCAATGCCACGGGCAAGACGGGCATTCCTCTTCATATATCCCTTCTTCTCCAGTGCCTTAAGATGCTGCTGAACTGTAGCACGATTACGATACCCGAAATTTTCCGCTATTTCAGCCAGAGTTGGAGGCATCGCATTATTAACCCTGCATTCAATAATAAAATCGAGTATTTTTTGTTGTGTTGCAGTTAACTCTTTTGACATTTTAAGCAAACCTCACGTTCATAAATTACATTTCAATACACATACAAGTGTATGCTACCATACACTTGTATGGCAAATGTAATAAACGTATTTTGCTTTGTCAAGTAATAAAATCAGGGGAAAATGGATTTAATATCAGGCGTGTGTACTTAACTTGTCAAGGGCTTGTTTCGCTGCCATCTGCTCGGCACCCTTTTTATTTTTACCAACACCTTCACCGGCAACTTCACCGTTAACAATCGCATGAATGGTAAATGTTTTAGAGTGTTGCGGTCCATCTTCTTTCACACAAACATACAATGGGTTATCCCACTTGTTTATATGTGTAAATTCAAGAAGCTGTCCTTTGTAGTTTTTATCGGCATGAAGAGTCCCGCTTTTAACTCCGGGACGGATTATATACCTTTTAACGTACTTTGCCGCCTCGGCAAGCCCCTGGTCCAGATATATGGCACCAATTAAAGCCTCCATAGCATCAGCAAGGATTGTACGCAATCCGCCTTCAGAACCGCGAAGAAACTTTTTATTATACAGGATAAATCGTTCCAGATTTATAGCCTCGGCAGCATCGGCAAGAGACTTTTTATCTACCAGATGGGATCGCGATTTTGTTAGAAATCCTTCATCTTCATCCGGAAAATTTTTAAAAAGATATTCTGAAACAATAAGATCAAGAACAGCATCCCCAAGGTATTCAAGGCGTTCATTGTTTTTTTTAAGTTCAGGGGAAATATCGAGAAAGGATCGATGAGTGAGGGCTTTAATAAAATACTCCCGATTCCGGATTGTTATCATTAGAAAATCCTGAACCGAGTTAATTTTTGTTTCAACGTACAAATCGCCGGATAACGATGTCCTTCGGGTTTTCCCGAAAAACGATGTTATCCGGTCGATAAACTTTCTTAACAAAGCTAACCTGAATATTTTTTGAACAATAAAGTTGCGTTATGTCCGCCAAACCCGAATGTATTACTCAAAGCGTGAGTAACTTCTTTTTCAACAGCCTTATTAGGCGTGTAGTTAAGATCACAATCAGGATCAGGTTCATTATAGTTTATGGTTGGAGGAATGATACTATGTTTAATCGCCAATAAAGCCGCGATCGATTCGATGGCTCCGGCAGCACCCAGCAGGTGGCCTGTCATCGATTTTGTAGAACTTACCGTGAGCTTGTAAGCGTGATCACCAAAAACAGTTTTTATTGCCATTGTTTCATTTTTATCATTCAACTCGGTGGATGTACCGTGAGCATTTATATAATCAATTGCTTCAGGTGCAATTCCGGCATCATCAAGTGCCATTTTCATTGAACGAACCGCACCTTCACCTCCGGGAGCAGGAGCAGTAACATGATATGCATCCCCGGTTAATCCGCAACCAATTATTTCGCCATAAATTTTAGCTCCGCGGGCAAGAGCATGTTCAAGCTCTTCAATAACCAATGTTCCGGCACCTTCGCCCATTACAAAACCGTTACGATCTTTATCAAACGGTCTCGAAGCTTCAGTATATCTGTCATTCCACGTCGAAATAGCTCGTGCAGCACCAAACCCGCTCATCGCCATCGGTGTTATTGCAGCTTCTGAACCGCCACAAACCATGGCATCAACCCTGCCGCTCTGAACAAGCATATAGGCATCTGCTATAGCGTGAGTTGAAGTAGCACATGCAGAAGTAGTAGCATAATTAGGTCCTTTGAACCCGAACTGTATGGAAACCTGGCCGGCCGCAATATCAGAAATCATCATAGGAACAAAAAACGGGCTAACCCTTTTTACTCCATGTTCAAGATAATTTTTATGCTGTTCCTCGAAGGTAACCATACCGCCAATGCCACTTCCGTAAATAACACCAACTCTTTCAAAATCGAGAGAATCACTTACTATCCCGGAATCTTCAACCGCCATAATTGATGTTGCAACCGCGTAATGAGTATACGGGTCCATCCTCTTAGCCGCTTTACGGTCGATATATTTTAATACATCAAAATTCTTTACTTCACAGGCAAAACGGGTTTCAAATTCGGCTGTGTCAAATTTGGTAATCGGACCTGCACCGTTTCTGCCTTCCTTTAAACCTTCCCAATATTCATCGAGAGTATTGCCGATAGGCGTTAAAGCGCCCATTCCGGTTACTACTACTCTTTTTCGCATGGAAACTCCGAAACTTTTTTTTTGATTTGAAAAGCGGTTTGGGTAAGGCTTACTAGTAACTAGTAAGCCGCAAAACTATTATTAACCTTCAACTTTTTCTTTAAGGTACCTTGTTGCATCACCAACTGTACCGATTTTTTCTGCATCTTCGTCTGGAATTGAAATACCAAATTCTGATTCAAAACCCATTACCAATTCAACTATATCAAGTGAATCTGCACCAAGATCATTTGTGAATGATGCTTCGGTTGTAATTTGAGATTCTTCAACACCTAACTTGTCCATTATGATATCTTTTACTTTTGCTTCGACATCCATCATTAACTCCTTTGTATATTGATTGATTATTTTTTTATTAAAATAGATTTACATTACCATTCCACCGTCAACTGTTATTACCTGACCGGTAATATAATCGGCGGCATCACTAACTAAAAATCCTACAACTTTTGCAACGTCTTCCGGTGTACCCATCCTATGCAACGGCACATTTTTTAACAACGCTTCTCTTTGAGCCTCATTAAGTTTCTGTGTCATCTCGGTTTCGATAAATCCCGGTGCAATTGCATTAACAGTAATATTTTTTGAAGCATATTCTTTTGCAAGCGATTTTGTCATTCCAATTACACCGGCCTTTGAAGCTGAATAATTTGATTGACCCGGGTTACCGGTTAAACCTACAACAGAGGCAATATTTACAATCCTGCCGTATTTTTGCTTCATCATGTACTTTAATGTTGCCTTCGTGTAATTGAACACACTTTTTAAGTTAACGTCAATTACCTGATCAAATTCTTCTTCTGTCATTCTTATTAACAAGTTGTCGCGTGTAATACCGGCGTTATTAATTAATATATCTATTCCGCCAAGTTTTTCTGCAGCGAAATCAACTGCAGCCTGTGCTTCGTCAAAACTTGATGCATCCGCTTTAAAAGCATGAACTTTTGTGTAAGGATTTCCAATCTCTTTCTGAAGCTCCTCTGCACATTCATCACAATTATTATAAGCGAAAACCACATCCGAAAATAAAACACCACAACAACTTTTTGATGCTAATTCTTTTACTATCGCACGACCGATACCTCTTGTTCCTCCGGTAACTATCGCTCTTCTTTTTTGCTGTTCAACTTTAATCATAATCTAATTTACTTTTTTCACTGATTCATTTTTAGCACAGCAATAATATCGCTGCTAAATATAGGTACAATTACATGAACAAAACAAACAAAAATTTCAACAAAAATTTCTGTTTTATTATTGAATCCTGTTATTAACCCACTGTATTTTAATAACTTATATTAATCACAGGTAAATTTCCAAATCTTCGTATTTTTCAATCCCAAAGATTTTCACGTCCCGATTAATTCTTTTTACCAGTCCCTGTAACACTTTACCCGGACCAATTTCATAAAATTCATCGGCACCATCTGCAATCATATTTTGAATTGTCTCTTCCCATCTTACAGGTGCGGTAACCTGTTCGAACAACATTCTTTTTATTTCGTCTTTTTCTTTTACCGGTTTAGCAGTAACATTTGCATACACTGGAATTTTTGCATCATAAAAGGGAGTTTCTTCCAGCTTTGCCAATAGTGAATCTTTTGCGCTTTGCATTAACGGACTGTGGAAAGCTCCACTCACTACAAGCTTTTTTACAAGCTTTGCTCCTTTTACCTTGCACAACTCCATCGCTTTTTCAACACCTGTTATCGAACCTGAGATCACGATCTGACCGGGTGAATTATAATTGGCACATTGTACAATCCCTTCACTCGATGCCTCATTACATGCTTCCTCTGTCAATTCAGCAGAGAGACCAACAATCGCCGCCATTGTACCGGGATTTTCAATACCCGATTGAAGCATCCCCTGTCCCCTGAACCTGACCAACTTTACAGCATCATAATATTGCAATGCCCGGGCAGCCACAAGAGCTGAATACTCACCCAGCGAATGACCTGCAACCATATCAGGTTCCAATAATCTTATTATGCTGGAAAGAACAACACTATGTACAAATATCGCAGGTTGCGTGATATCAGTTTGTTTAAGCGCCTCTTCAGGACCGTTAAACATGATATGTGAAAGAGCAACTCCGGCAGCTTCCTCCGCAGTCTTAATCATCTCCTTGGCTTCAACGGATTTTTCATACAAATCCTTCGCCATTCCAACGTACTGCGAACCTTGTCCCGGAAATAAAAATGCTTTTTTACCCATTAGTCCATACCCCAGGTTAAATAGATCGAGCCCCAGGTATAACCTGCTCCAAAAGCTGCCAACACCAGGTTATCCCCTTTCTTGAGCTTACCGTCACGGTAATACTCGGTTAAACACATGGGAATAGTTGCTGCGGTTGTATTTCCATATTTATCAATATTTATCATAACCTTTTCAGGTTCTAATCCCATTCTTTTTGCTGTAGCGTCAATAATTCGCAAATTAGCCTGATGCGGAACCAGGTAAGCTACATCTTCAGATGTAAGATTATTTTTTTCCATTATCTCAACGGAAACATCTGCCATACCTTTAACTGCAACTTTGAAAACGGCTTTTCCATCCTGATAAATGTAATGCATCTTATTATCAATAGTTTCATGAGTTGCAGGTCTTGCACTTCCGCCTGCTTTCATGTTAAGACTTTCATAACCTGATCCGTCAACGTGAAGAATAGAATCATGAATCCCAATCTTCTCATCATCACTTCTTTCAAGAAGAACTGCAGAAGCAGCATCACCAAACAAGATACAAGTATTCCTGTCAGTATAATCAACAATAGAACTCATCTTATCAGAACCAATGACCATTACTTTCTCGTATCTGCCGGATTCTATAAATCCTGCACCGGTCTGTAATGCAAACAAGAACCCCGAGCAAGCGGCAGAAAGGTCAAACGCCCAGGCATTTTTTGCACCAATCTTGTTCTGAACAAGACACGAAGTTGCAGGGAAAAAATAATCGGGTGTTACGGTAGCGACAATAATTATATCTATATCTTCAGCCGAAATACCCCTTGATTTCAATAAATCATTTGCGGCACCTGCGGCTAGATCGCTGGTAGCACCATTTTCTAAAATTCTGCGTTCCCTTATCCCTGTTCTCGTTCTTATCCATTCATCATTGGTATCAACTAAAGATTCGAGGGTTTTATTATCTAGAATTTTTTCTGGGACGTACATTCCTACGCCCGTAATGGCAGCTTTATATCTGTTGTTTGAATTCTTTGTACTCATCAAGTTTTTCCTCAAATTTCGATATTAGATCACTTTGATGCATCTCGTCAGCACGAAGTATCATATTTTTCATTGCCTTCGGTGTGCTCGAGCCATGCCCAATGATACTTATTCCGTTAATCCCCAGAAGAGGTACTCCGCCGTATTCCTGATAATCCAAACCCGTCAATGCCGATTTTACAGTACCTTTTGCAAAAAGTATTTTAAGCGATTTGATAAACCCCTGCTTCGCGTAGGCTTTAAATTTATATCTAAGCAGCCCTAGCATACTTTCGGCAAATTTTAGTATTATATTACCTACAAAACCGTCACAAACAACTATATCCGATTTTCCCTTAAGAATATCCCTGCCTTCTACATTTCCAATAAAATTAACAGGTGCATCCTTTAGAAGCTTAAAAGTAGAATGAGTTAATTCATTTCCTTTTTCTTCTTCTTCACCAACGGAAAGTAATCCTACTGAAGGATTTTTTATCCCATATATCTCTTTAAGAAAAATTGTACTAAGGAGAGAATATTCAAGCAAATGCATCGGCTTGCAATCAACGGAAGCTCCGGCATCAAACACAAAAGTGAATCCACCCCTTTCATTTGGGAGTGGCGTTCCTATCGTTGGTCTGCCTATTCCTTTTATCCTGCCGATAATCAGAGTTGAAGCTGCCATCATTGCACCGGTATTCCCGGCACTGATGAACGCATCTGCTTTTTTGTCTTTAACCAGACGAGCACCTATAACTATCGATGAGTTTGGTTTGGACTTTAACGAGGCGGTCGGAGAGTCTGACATATCAATTATCTGGTCGGTATGAACTATCTCAATGGAACTTGTATCAAAATTTTCCCTGACACAAATCTCCCTGATTTTCGTTTCATCACCAACCAGTATAATTTTAATATTTTTATTTTCTTTGAGGGCTGCGATTGCTCCGAGAACCGGGTTCTCTGGCGCTACATCACCACCCATCGCGTCAATGGCTACTCTACAGATTTTTTCTGTGCCTGTTCCCATTGGTCAAATTATGATTCAGGAACGAACACTGATCTGCCTGCATAATACCCGCAGCTTGGGCAAGCGCGGTGGCTTAATTTCATTTCGCCACAGTTTGAACAACCTGTAAGCGCAGGTGCAGTACCTTTATAATGTGTTCTTCTCTTATCTCTTCTCGATTTCGATATCTTTCTTTTAGGATGCGCCATACTATCTCAACCTTCTTTTTGGTTACTTATTATCTGATTTATCTTTTAATTTTAATAACGGCGCCCATACCGGATTTACATCACCGCCGTCACATTTACAATCTTCTTCATTTAAATTTACACCACACCCCGAACACAAACCCTTGCATTCGTCATCACATAACTTTTTCATGGGTAAACCTAATCTAACAAAATCTATTACATCGGATCTGATATCAATTATATCTTCATCAGGATCTAGGAAGTGCACTTCCGTATCTTCAGTCTGCTTTTCTTTTTGCTCAAACAGGTAAATTATTTTTACATCCTGTTCAAACTCTTCTATATATTCCGTTGTACATCTGTCACACTCTTGTTTCGCAGAATATATTATATTTGTTGTAAGGACTATCTGATGAAACGATTTGTCCATTTTTACGTTTACAACAACATCATCAACGAACTCTTCAGATAATCCTAAATTGGCGGCTGGCTCGGCGAAGTGAATCTCATGTATCCCTT
>Ga0070729_10005812_pt1 | contig 12518 bp, 11 predicted proteins | sample tdDd472_FD_66725 | JGI IMG/M metagenome (GOLD analysis project Ga0070729, IMG submission 66725) | Marine sediment microbial communities from the Atlantic coast under amendment with organic carbon and nitrate - tdDd47.2 | ecosystem: Environmental > Aquatic > Marine > Coastal > Sediment | place...
TTCCCGCTGATATTGACGGAGAAAACCTTAAACCATTACTTAGCAATCCAAAATCTCACCTTGATAGAGATGCGATTTTCTGGCATTATCCCCATTATCATACAGGAGGTGCCACGCCCTATAGTGCAATTCGATGCAGGGATTGGAAATTAATAAAGTTTTATGAAACCAACAAACTGGAGTTGTACAACATCAGTTGGGACATTGGTGAGCGTTATGACAAATCTAAAAATGAACCTGAGAAAACAAAAGAATTACACGATAAACTCAATCAGTGGCTAAAAGACGTTGATGCCCAGATGCCGGTTTTGAATCCAAAATATGAGGAAAATTGAAGTACCAATAAATGTAATCAGACATCAACCTTAATAAATATTATATATGCTGATCGATTAGAATCGCATTACCATCAGGATCAATAATAGTGAAACTACCAGGACCTGATTCTCCTTCCAAAGATTCATTTGAAACTTCGATACCTTCCTTATTGCAATGTTTTTGAAGTTCACGCACATCTTTGAAAGACTCCAAAGTATTGCAACTCTGATCCCAGCCAGGATTAAAAGTCATAATGTTGTTATCAAACATCCCCTGAAACAATCCAATGACGGTATCGCCATTTTTCATAATAAGCCAATTTTGAGATTGTTCACCTGCAAATAGGTTGAAGCCAATTTTTTCATAGAATTCTTTTGATTTTTCGAGGTCTTTCACTGCAAGACTGACTGAAAATGCACCGAGTTTCATCTTTCTCTCCTTTTGTTATATTGAATTACGGAATAAAATAAGATTTAAAAATAAAAGGTGAAAAATAATTTTCAAGTATTTAAGAAAATTGAGTTTATATTTTGATGATATAAAAAACGCTCCCGAAATCAGGAGCGTTTATATTGAAATTTATTTTTGGTTCTTTTTGGCCTTTTTCTCTCTGGCTCGCCGCTCAGTTTCTGCTTGTCGCATTTGTTTTTGAATCTTTGCCCAACTATCACGAAGCGTGATTGTACGGTTAAAAATCAGATTGTCATCGGTTGAATCAAGATCAGCAATGAAATATCCAAGTCTTTCAAACTGGATGAATTGTCCCGGTTTAAAGTTCTTGAGATCAGGTTCCAAATAACAATTTACAACAACATCCAGTGAATGCTCATTAATGAACTCTGTGTAATCTTTATCAGCAACACCCAGAGGATTTTCTATTTTAAATAATCTATCATATTCACGAATTGTGGCTTTTTCTGCTTGTTCACAGGAAACCCAATGCATGGTTGCTTTTACTCTACGACCATCAGGAGAATCTCCACCTTTTGTAGCAGGATCGTAAGTACAGTGAATTTCTGTGATTTCGCCATTTTCGTCTTTTACAACATCAGTACAGGTTATAAAATATGCATATCTCAGACGAACTTCGTTTCCCGGTGAAAGTCTGAAGAATTTCTTGGCAGGAACTTCCATAAAATCATCTTTTTCAATATAGATTTCGCGACTGAAAGGAACTTCGCGAGTGCCGGCAGATTCATCTTCAGGATTGTTGATGGCTTCCATCATCTCCACTTGACCTTCAGGATAGTTTGTAATTACAACTTTTACAGGATTTAGAACTGCCATACGACGTTCTGCTAATTTGTTGAGTTCTTCACGAACACAGAATTCAAGAAGAGCCACATCAACAGTACTTTCACGTTTAGCAAGACCAATTTTATCAGCAAATGCACGAATTGCAGCTGCTGGATATCCACGACGTCGCATACCGGAAATTGTTGGCATTCTTGGATCATCCCAACCATTGACCAATCCCAATTGTACCAGTTCCAAAAGTTTACGTTTTGACATTACTGTATAATTGAGATTCAGACGAGCAAATTCAATCTGTTGTGGTCTGTGTACACCATCAAGGTTGTCCAAAAACCATTCGTAAAGTGGACGATGATCTTCAAATTCTAAAGTACAAAGTGAGTGTGTCACACCTTCGATAGAATCTTCTAATCCATGTGCCCAGTCGTACATCGGATAGATATTCCATTTGTCGCCGGTGTTGTGATGTGTTTCATGTAAAATTCTGTACATGATTGGATCACGCATGTTCATGTTTGGACTTGCCATGTCAATTTTTGCACGTAATGTTCTGGAACCATTGGGGAATTCACCATTTTTCATTTTTTCGAAAAGATCAAGATTTTCTTCTACTGATCTGTCACGATATGGTGAGTTTTTTCCTGTTTCTGTTGGTGTTCCATGATATTCTCTTACTTCTTCTGGAGTAAGATCACAAACATAGGCTTTACCTTTTTTGATGGTTTCTATAGCAAAATCATACATCTGCTGGAAATAATTTGATGCATAATAAAGTCTGTCTTCCCAATCAAATCCTAACCAGTGGACATCTTCTTTGATGGAATTTACATATTCGTCTTCTTCTTTGGCCGGATTTGTATCATCGAAACGAAGATTGCAAAGTCCGTTATATTTTTCAGCAGTATTGAAATTCATGCAGATGGCTTTGGCGTGGCCAATGTGAAGATAACCATTTGGTTCTGGAGGAAAACGGGTATGAACTCGTCCTTCGTGCTTACCATTTTTAATATCTTCTTCAATGATCTGATGAATAAAATTCAGATATTCTTTTTTTTCTGCTTCATTAGTATTCATAATAATTCCTGTGTTTAGTTCAATTCTGGATAATTTATAAAAATATCAGATAGATAAATATAGTTTTTTTATATGATATGAATCACAGGGAAATCTTTTAGGTTTTGAATTCTATTATATTTTGGATATAATTACCAATAAATGTGAAACTAAAAAGAAGAGATGATCATGAAAAATGTAAAAATATTATTGAGTTTAATGTTGGTTTTCAACATTGTAATGGCTCAAAATTCATTGGCAAAACTAGTGGAAAAAGAAGGCGACGTCACACTTCGACTTGCAGGGGATTTGAGTTATACAACCATTCCTGCTGAAAATGACATTATCAATTCTGGTGACGCGATCCGAACTGGTGATGACAGTTATGCGGAACTACAGTTTGTTGATGACAAGTCCAAAGTAAAAGTCTTTGAAAACAGTGAAGTTGGTGTCAGTGAAAAATATTCATCCAGGCAAATTAATCTGACTCAAGGTGAAATTCTGGCAGACATTACTCCTGGATTAGCTAAATCCTATAGTCTGGAAACACCAAATTCTGTGGTTTCTTTTGGTGAAGCAGAATTCCAGGCAAAAGTAAATGGCAAAGAAGAATTCACACCGATTAATGGTAATTTGGCTGTCACAGATCTTGCTACTGGCGAAAGTTTAAATTTATCAGCAAAGACTAAAGAAATCGCACAAAAATCACAATCTATTGAAGAAGAAAATCAACAAGTTACAGACATTTCATATGTTGCATCTGAAACCAATACACAACTTGCAATGGCAAATCCTCCTGACGAAGAAACTGAAGAGGAAGAAACAACACCGGATCATTCACAATTTCAAGATGGTGAAAATCAGAGAAACTGGAATATGGGGCTAGGCGTTGGTTCTGTGACAATTAATGGACAGATATACAATCAGATTTCATTGCGTCCGGAAATAAGATTTGGCAAACTTGGAATTGGTCTTGATCTTTATTTCTATTTTGATGAAGAAGGCAAAATCCGTCCTGATGACTGGGATGAAGTGACTGATTATCTCAATAAAATTTATTATGTACGCTGGGGAAAACAAGGCGATCCATTTTTCGCAAGAGCAGGTGCTTTGAATTATGTAACCCTTGGATATGGAATTTTGATGCACGGATATTCCAATTCCATTGAATATCCACAGGTGCGAAATATTGGGGTTCATACAGGAATGAAATTCGATCGTTTAGGCTGGGAAATTATGATGGGAGATATCAAGGAAATCTCTGGCCCCGGATTGGTTGCCGGACGAGTTACTTATGATTTAATGAACAAGTTGAGATTGGGTGGAACTTTTGTAGCTGATTTCAATCAGTACAAAGGACTTTCCGATGCTGATGGCGATGATGTTCCTGATGTGTTTGATGCTTTCCCAAATAAAACTTTTCGTTTGCCAGACTATTATCCAGATGGGTCATTTAGCTATGATCACAACGATAAACTAAAAGGTAAACACTATAATATTGATTCCGATGAAGATGGAATTCCTGATGAATTGGATTATGATATTGATGGTGACGGACTGACTGATAATTATTCAGACAATCCACTTTGGAACCATGATACAGATGTTACTCGTAATCCAAGCCCATTCAATTCCGATGATCAGGCAAAGGCCATTGCAGCAGTTGCTTTTGATGCAGGAATCCCGGTAATAGAGATGGAAAATTTTCAATTGGATATCTACGGACAATCTGCATTTTTTCTATCTGAAAAGATTACAGATTATTACTCCGGAGAAAAGTTTAATCCTGGTTGGGGAGTGGCGATTCCTGGTTTTCGAGCAGGAATTTTCAATTGGATTCATTGTAATATAGAATACCGGTTCTCGGGAGAAAATTTTCTATTTAACTATTGGGACAGACTTTATGATATGGAGCGAGTTTCTATCCGACAAAGTATGAATAATTCGGATAAACTTTGGGCTTACACAAAAGACGAATTGAAACTTCACAATGATCCGATGAAAGGTGTTTATGGTTCAGCAGATTTTAATTTATTTGATTATCTGATATTCAGTACATATTACCAGCACATGGCATCTAAACACGATGAGATCAAAAGTTTCCGTAGTTCTTTAAGTGTTCCTCGTGGACGAATTCCAAAACTTGCTGAAGCAATGGCATTCTATCAACGTAACAATGACAAAAATCCTTTCCGCTTCAAAAAACCATCAGAGAACACAATTCTTGGTTATAGAGTTGGAATCGATATTGGTGGCGGAGCGATCTTGTCCTATGTTTACACCAGAACCTATCGTGACCTTGATGGAAATGGAAGAATCAATCCAGATGATGAGGCAGTAATTATCAATACTATTGAGACGGGATTTAGGTTTTAAAGTAATTGGTAACGAGTAATTTGTAATTTTTACATCAACCTCCGAGGTTTAACAAACCTAGGAGGTTTTTTGTGAATCATCCTATGGAAGATAAAACAAATCGTAGAAACAAAGTTTCAATGACAACAAATTACATAAAGGCAATATCTTCTGAAGGATTGTTAACCTTGGATCTCTGAATTGTATTCTGAAAATTCACGGTTTGCAAATCCGCGAACCAGTAATTTTAAAAAACTATACAGTCTTTGAGACTTCTGTGGTTCAAAATAAACTGAAAAAAAATCTTTTCTCCGATGCTAAATTTTGTTAAGTTTTCCTTACGTTTTTTACGAAAGTGAATATCAAAAAGGCTTTGAAGCAATAGATTTCGGAGCAAGGGAGAGTAGGTGAACTCCGTCAGGCCCGGAAGGGAGCAGCGGTAGCCCATCTCTCCTTGTGCTTCCGATTAACTTTACGCACAATAATCTTATGAGTTATCAGGTAATTTCAAGAAAATATAGACCGCAGCAGTTTGACGAGATCGTTGGTCAAGACCATATCTCAAATACTTTGCGTAATGCTATAAAAAATGAACGTGTTGCTCATGCCTATCTGTTTTCCGGTTCCCGTGGAATTGGCAAAACCACAACTGCCAGAATTCTCTCTAAAACACTGAATTGTGCCAATCCTAAAGATTTCAATCCTTGTAATGAATGCGTCAGTTGTCGTGAAATCACAGAAGGACGCAGTGTAAATGTGGCTGAAATCGATGGTGCATCCAATCGTGGTATCAATGAGATTCGTGAACTGCGTGAGAATGTCAAATATCCACCAACAGGTGGTGCGAAATATCGTATTTTTATCATTGATGAAGTTCACATGCTTACCAAAGAAGCCTTCAATGCTTTATTGAAAACATTGGAAGAACCACCACCACATGTGATCTTTATATTTGCTACAACAGAACCAATAAAAATTCCAGATACAATAATTTCCCGATGTCAACGGTATGATTTTCATCGTATACCTGTTAGATCAATTGTTGGAATGCTCCAATCTATTGTAAAAAGCGAAAATGTTAATGTTGATGATTCCATTTTGACATTAATAGCAAAAAAAGCAGATGGTGGAATGCGTGATGCTGAGAGTTTGCTGGATCAAGTAATCTCATTTTCCGGAGATGAAGTAATCTTTGAAGATGCTCAAAGAATTCTTGGGTTGATAGATTTTGATTACTATCTGAAACTTGGCAATTTGATACTCAATAATGACAAACAGACATTGCTAAATAAGGCAGATGAAATATTTAACAAAGGCGTGGAACTGAGTGAATTCTTCGAAGGATTTTCAGAACACTTCCGCAATTTACTCGTAGCAAATGTCAGTGGATCAGTAGAAATGCTGGATCTTCCTGATAATGCCAAAGCAACTTATCGCGATGAAGCAAAGCAATGGAATTCCATGGATATTATGCGAATAATGAAAATGATTTCAGATGCACGTATGAACTTGAAAACAGCCATTAATCAACGGACCTTCTTGGAATATCAACTTTTAAGACTTGGGAGTATGGACAGCACTGTTGATATTCAGAACTTACTGGGAAATCTTGATGGAATAAATTTTAACCAGCCAGTAAGTGCAGGACAAAAAAAAAATATAACATACAGTTCTGCAAAAACAGCCACTCCTGTCAAGGAACCAGTCCGTAAAACTTACAAAATTCCAACACCTTCAAAAAATGAAGAAAAGCCTGTTGAAAAGGTTGAAACATCTTCATCGGTAAAATCAGATTTATCGCTGACACATGAGGAAGTAGCAAAAAAATGGAAAGATATAATCTATATCATACATGAGGATCGTTCATCCATTGCGGCTTTATTGGAACTATCAAAAACACATATCATAGAAAATGGGATATTTGAAATAACCTATTCTAAAAAACATAAATTCCAGAAAAATATGGTGGAAAACCACAAAGAATTTTTGGAAAAGAAAATATCAGAAATATTGAAAAATAAAATCAAAATAAATTTTCACTTGTCAAATAACACTGATGATGAAAAAGATGAACAAAACAGTGTTAATGCAATTGCTAAACAGATTGCAGACAAATTTGGTGGGGAAATTATAAATTAAAATTAAGGAGAATTCTATATGATGCCAAAAGGTGGTATGAACAAAATGATGAAGCAATTCAACAAAATGCAGAGAGATATGGAAAGAGTTCAAGAAGAACTTGGATCTCTCACTGTTGAAGGTACAGCCGGTGGTGGCATGGTTACAGTGACTGCCAGCGGAAATCAGGAAATTGTTTCAGTAAAAATTGATCCTGAAATCGTAAAAGATGATGTAGAAATGGTTGAAGATATGGTTGTTGCTGCAACCAACCAAGCTTTGAAAAAAGCATCTGAACTAAATCAGGAAAAAATGTCAGGAGTTACTGGCGGAATGCTTGGAAATCTTCCTGGAGGAATGAAAATTCCTGGATTATGAGCATCTTACCAAAATCCATAATAGACTTGATTGAATCTTTTGCTGGAATGCCCGGAGTGGGTAAGAAGTCAGCTAAACGAATGGCCTTTTATGTATTAAAAGCCAATCGCGAAGAAGCTGTAAACATGGCAAAAGCGATAATCAATGTCAAAGACCGCATTTATCATTGCTCGGAATGTCACAATATTGCAGAACAAGATCCATGTAATATCTGTCAGGATCCCAGGCGTGATAAATCTCAAATTTGCGTAGTGGAAGATGCTATGGATTTATTGGCTGTAGAAAGTACAGCAAATTATCGTGGTCTATATCATGTACTTGGAGGTGTAATTTCACCTCTCAATGGTATTGGCCCGGATAATCTAAATATAACAGATCTTCTTCACCGATCAGAAAAAGGTGTGAAAGAAGTTATTCTGGCATTAAATTCAACGCGTGACGGGGAAACAACAGAAGTTTTCCTATCGAAAATGTTAAGTTCAAAAGGAATAAAAGTTACAAGACTTGCGCATGGCTTACCGGTTGGTACAAATCTGGAATTTGCAGATGAAACAACCTTGATCAGAGCTCTGGAAGGCAGGACAAAAATCTTATGAAAAACAAATTTTTTACAGTAGCAAATTTTTTCTCTTTTCTCAGAATTATATTAACTCCGTTATTTATGTATTTCTTATTTACGGAGAAACCATATTTTGAGATATTGGCATTAGTCGTATTTGTTGTGGCTTCAATAACCGATGCATATGATGGTTATTTTGCCCGAAAGTTCAACACCGTATCAAAATTTGGGATTTTTCTCGATCCATTGGCTGATAAGGTTTTGATGTCTGCTGCTTTTTTGTCCTTTGTTTTTATGGGAATGATTCCATTGTGGATGGTGGTTGTTATTATTCTTCGTGACTTTATGATCACTGGATTGAGGGTTTATTTCAACCGCAAAAATAAATCAATGGAAACCAGGAAATCAGCCAAAATCAAAACCGGTTCACAGATTGGTGTTGTTTGTTTTATATTGGTCTATATCATAACTCAGAGATGGGCATTATTAGCCGTTATTAAGGAACCAGTAAAACATTATCTAGTTGACGGTTTTCCTGGAATTTATATTATTATGCTAATTGTAACCTTGTTTACTGCCTGGACTGGAATTGAATACCTGATTGTCAACAGGAAAGTGATTTTTCCACAGAAATAAGTTCTTTGGGGATTTTTCAAATATCATTATAAGAGGGTGACATGAAACGGAAATTTTCTCTTAATTATCTTTTTGCAACATTTTTATATGTAGGTTACATCCCATTTGCTCCCGGTACCTGGGGAACATTAGCTGGATTACTTTTCTGGCTGTACATCCCTTTAAATTCAATTTATATCAAATTGGCCCTGATTATTGCAACTTTCTTAACTGGAATATTGGTTTCTGGACGAATCGAGAGAACAGACAATATAGAAGATCCTGGTTTCATTGTAATTGATGAAGTTGTGGGGATTTGGGTAGCCATGATGTTCATACCTACAGAATTAAGAACAAATCTAATGCAGTTATCCATCGCCTTTTTTGGATTTAGATTTTTCGATATTAGTAAGATTCCGCCAATTAGACAGTGTGAAAAATTGGAAGCAGGACTTGGAATAATGGCAGATGATTTAGCTGCTGGTATATTAACTGGTATCGTGATTCTCATTGTAAATTTCTTTTAGTCAAACGGAAAATAATGAAAGCAATAATTCTCAGCATCGGGGACGAATTACTTTCCGGTGACATCTCCAATACAAATGGTTCTTTCATCGCAGCAAAATTGAGTGAAAATAATATTGAAGTTACTCAGATTTTGGCTATTGGTGATCATTATGATAGAATTATGAACTCTCTTCAAAATATTTCTCAAGATATTGATATCGTATTGGTTACAGGTGGACTTGGGCCAACTCACGATGATATTACTAAAAAAGTTGTAGTGGATTTCTTTGAGACAAAATTGGTTTTTGTGGAAGAAATTTATAATGGTATTAAGGAGCGGTTTGAAATCCTTGGTCTGCAAATGACGGAGTCCAATACATCGCAAGCCTATCTGCCGGAAAATTGTGAAATCATTCCAAACTATCATGGAACTGCTATGGGAATGAAATTTACTCGCAACAATGTGGATTACTACTTTATGCCTGGTGTACCTCATGAGATGAAGAAACTCTTAACAGAGCAAATAATTCCCAAACTCAATATCAATCAAAAAGATAAACTTGAAGTGAAGATAATTCGCACAATAGGAGTTGGAGAATCTATTCTTTATGAAAATATGAAATCTTGGATTGCTGAAAATCCAAAGATTATCACAGCCTTTTATCCGAAGTTTTCTGGAGTGGATATAAAATTGAAATATCATCAAGAAGATTTGTCGGCAATCGATCAACTTGTTGGGGAATTAGGCCTTTCAGTGTATGGATTTGATGAAGAAACCATAGAAGAGAAAATTGCCGAAGTATTAATCGAAAAAAAACTTACATTTGCAGCCGCAGAATCCTGTACAGGTGGATTGATATCCAGTCGGTTGACAGATGTTTCTGGCAGTTCACAATATATGATGTACGGTATTGTCACCTACTCCAATGAAGCAAAAATGAAATTATTAGGTGTTAAAAATGATACATTGGTTAAATATGGAGCAGTAAGTAAAGAAGTTGCTATTGAAATGGCAGAAGGAGTCCGTAAACACAGCAATTGTGACATCGGTATAAGTACAACAGGAATTGCCGGACCAACTGGGGGAACACAAGAAAAACCTGTTGGAACTCTCTGGTGTGCGGTTTCTGTTGATAATAGAACAGAAGCCTTTCATTATTGCTGGAATATTAATCGTGAAGCAAACAAAAAACGATTCTCTCAATTTGTTTTCAAAAACCTATTAGAGAGGTTGAAGGAATGAAGAGAACATTTTTCGCGATAAAAGTATCTAGTGAGACAGAAGCATTACTTAGAGGTATTACAACAAGATTTCCTGAGTTTCACAATAAAATAAAAATAGCAAATCTAAACAATCCACACATTACTTTAAAATTTCTTGGTGATACTGATGAAAAATTGATAGATAAAATTGATGGAGTACTTCAGGAATCTTTTACTGAAGTAGAATCCTTCAGTTATTCCTGTGTAGGAACCGGATGTTTTCCTAAACCTACACACTCATCTGTTCTTTGGATAGGCATAAAAGAAGGATTGAAATATATCCAGAAAATCCATACATTGCTAGAACACCATCTTGAAAACTCAGGGATAGAAAAAGATAAAAGAAATTTTTCACCTCATCTAACTTATGGACGGGTGAATCGATATGTGAACAAATTAGATTCAATAGATAAATTTTTGAAATATGAATTCGAACCGACTGAGAATTTTGTTAATGAAATTGTTTGGTTCGAAAGTAAATTGACTTCAATGGGAGCAATTCACAAACCATTGAGAATATATAAATTAAAATAGAACTTTTCGGAGGGGAAAATGGCTAAAGAAAATAAAAAACAAGCTCTGGACAGAGCAATTACCCAAATAGATAGACAATTCGGAAAAGGTTCCATTATGGTGCTGGGGGACGATAGAAAAGTTCCGATTGATGTGATTTCAACAGGTTGCTTATCAATCGATGCCGCACTTGGTATAGGTGGAATTCCCAGAGGACGTATATCTGAAATTTACGGTCCTGAATCCTCTGGTAAAACAACGCTTGCTCTCCATGTTTGTGCAGAAGCACAAAAGGCGGGTGGTTATGTTGCTTTCATTGACGCGGAACATGCGCTTGATCCAATTTATGCCAAAAAACTTGGTGTTGATACAAATGAACTTTTGGTATCACAGCCGGATCATGGAGAACAGGCCTTGGAAATTGCTGAAACTCTTGTTCGAAGCAATGCAGTTGATTTGATAATCATCGATTCTGTTGCTGCGCTTGTTCCCAGAGTAGAACTTGAAGGCGAAATGGGAGATTCCAGTGTTGGTCTCCAGGCCAGATTGATGTCCAAAGCATTACGTAAACTCACAGGTGTTGTGAATAAATCCAAAACATCAATCATTTTCATCAATCAGGTACGAGAAAAAATTGGGGTAATGTTTGGTAGCCCTGAAACTACCAGTGGTGGACGTGCTTTGAAATTTTATACTTCTGTTCGAATTGATATTCGTCGTATAGGCTCTATCAAAGATGGTCAGGAAATCGTTGGAAACCGTACTAAAGTCAAAATAGTAAAAAATAAACTGGCATCTCCATTTAAAATAGTTGAATTCGATATTATATATGGAAGAGGTATTGCTTATGTCAATGACCTGTTGGACCTTGCTGTAGAAGCTGATATTGTACAGAAATCCGGCTCCTGGTTTTCCTATGCTGATGAAAAATTAGGACAGGGAAAAATTAATGTAACTGCATTTCTGGAAGAAAATTCAAAAATCATGGATGAAATTAGTGTAAAAGTGAAAGATTATCTCGGCATGACAAAAGTAGAGGAAACCAAAGAATAAATGATTCTGGAAGATATCTTAAATAATTACAATGAATTTGTAATCACAGATATCGCAGTCCAGAAAAAGGATAATAATAGATTTTCTGTTTTTTTAAATAAACACTTTGCTTTTGGGATTTCTTACGAGACCTATGAAAATTTTTTGCTGAAGATCGATGTAGTTTTGAGCAGGGAAAAGGTGGAAGAGATTCTTCTATTTGAAAAAGTACAAAAAGCTAAAGTTGGAGCATTGAAATATATTGGTGTAAAGGCTCGAACTGAGTTTGAATTACGGAAAAAACTTAGGACTCAAGAACATGAGTTAGAAATTATCGATAAAATTGTTGATGATTTCAAAGAGCGAAAATATATTGATGACCGGGACTTTTCTGAACTGTATGTCCGTGATTTTGTGAATTTCAAAAAGGATGGGATTTTTAAGCTGAGAAGGAATTTGCAGCAAAAGGGAATAAAATCTGAAATAATTGAAGAAGTAATAAAACAATATGTGAGTTCAGATGATCAATTTAAAAAAGCCCTGCAATTAGGTC
>Ga0070729_10005813_pt1 | contig 12518 bp, 13 predicted proteins | sample tdDd472_FD_66725 | JGI IMG/M metagenome (GOLD analysis project Ga0070729, IMG submission 66725) | Marine sediment microbial communities from the Atlantic coast under amendment with organic carbon and nitrate - tdDd47.2 | ecosystem: Environmental > Aquatic > Marine > Coastal > Sediment | place...
CGGGGCCGAGGTTGCCACCGACCTCTACATCGCGCCCGACTTCTTCCAAAATGTGGCCGACCAGCGCAGTGGTGGTCGATTTGCCGTTTGTGCCGGTGATGGCTATTTTCTGCGCTTGCGCACCGGACGTCACCAGAAGTTCCGCATCGCCGATGATCGGCACACCCGCATCTTTGGCCATGTACGCGGCGACGTGCGGCTTAGGATGCGTATGCGGGATGCCCGGGCTCAAGACCAAGGCATCCATGGCCGCCCAGTTGATGCGCGACGGTTCGCGCAAGGGAATGCCTTCGGCGGCGGCGCGATCACGCGAGGCTTGCGTATCGTCCCAAGCAAGGACACGCGCGCCGCTGCGGCAAAGTGCGCGTGCAGCAGCCAAGCCGGACTTGCCCAGTCCGACGACGGCGACATGTTTGGTGGCATATCCTTCACACGAGATCATGAATAGGCTCACTTACCTCAGCTTCAATGTCGATAGACCGACCAACGCCAAGATGGTGGCGATGATCCAAAAGCGAATAACGATGGTGGGCTCCGCCCAACCTTTCTTTTCGAAATGATGGTGCAGTGGAGCCATGGCGAACACGCGCTTGCCTGTTAGCTTGAACGAAACCACCTGCACGATCACAGACACCGTTTCCAACACGAACAGACCGCCAACGATGGCCAGCACCAATTCATGCTTGGTGATCACGCTGACGCTACCCAAAGCCCCGCCAAGCGCGAGCGATCCAGTGTCGCCCATAAACACGCGCGCGGGCGGAGCGTTGAACCACAAAAAGCCCAAGCCGCCGCCAACCAGGGCCCCCAAAAAGGTCGCCAGCTCACCGGTGCCGGGCACGTAGTGCAGTTGCAAATAGTTGGCGAATACCGCGTTGCCGACCAGATAGGCGATCAACATGAACACGCCCGCAGCAATCATAACCGGCACGATGGCGAGGCCGTCCAAGCCATCCGTCAAGTTCACGGAATTCGATGCCCCGACCATGACGAACATGGCGAACACCGGAAAGAACCAGGCCAATTGCAACAGCGTGTCCTTGAGAAACGGCACCGCCAAAGTGGTCGTCAAACCTTCCGGCAACAGCCGCATAATCCACAGCGCCGCAGCGACGGCGAAGGCAAACTGCAACGCCAACTTTATCTTGCCCGGCAAGCCTTTGTGATTGCGTCGGCTGACTTTCAGATAATCGTCCAGGAACCCGATAATGCCGTACGACACCGTAACCCCCAGAGACACCCACACGAAGCCGTTGGACAAATCCGCCCACAACAATGTGGAAACCACCATGGCGATCAGGATCATCAACCCCCCCATGGTCGGCGTACCTTGCTTGGTCAACAAATGGCTTTCCGGCCCGTCGTCGCGTATCGGCTGGCCACCCTTTTGACGCATGTGCAGAGCGCGGATCAGGTACGGACCAATCACGAAACTAATGATCAGCGCCGTTATCACCGCACCGCCGGTGCGAAACGTCAGGTAACGAAAGACATTGAAGATGGGAAATTGATCCGCCAGCGGGAACAGCAAATGAAACAACATGCGTTAGGTATCCCCTTTCTGGAGATCGATAGATTTCAGCACCGCCACCACTTTATTCATGCGTGATCCGGCCGAGCCTTTGACCATCACAACGTCGCCGGGGCGCACCGCGAGACGCACCTCATTGGCCAGAGCATCGGAATTTTCGCAATGGGCCCCTTTGCGGTTCTCCGCCAAGGCTGCCCACAAATGGTTCATTTCATTACCGGCGAGGTACGCCAGATCGATGTCATTCTCATTCAACACATCCGCGATGTCTGCATGGCGTTGAGCACTGGCTGGCCCCAGCTCCAACATATCGCCCAAAATGGCAATGCGCCGCCCGTTGGGGCCAACGTTTTGCGTCCCCAAGACGGCCATGGAGGCTTTAATGGATGCCGGGCTGGCGTTGTAACTTTCATCGATCAGCAGCACGCTACCGCCATCGACCTTGATTTCGAAACGCTCACCACGCCCGCTGGGCGAGGTGAGGTCCGTTAAGGCCTTCGCGGCTTGATGCACATCACCGCCAGCGGCATGAACGGCAGCCAGTACACATAAGGAATTCATCACCCAGTGCTTGCCCGCCGCACCGACGCGATAGCGAATCTCACCCAATGGGGTTGCCGCCGTGACGTCGGAACCGTCGGCCTGCACATCGCAAGAGATCAAACGGAAATCGGCTGCGTCCTGTTCGCCGAACGTCACAACGCGCAGGCCCGCGCGATCAGCAGCTTGGTTCAGCGTGGAAAATTCGGGAATGTCGCGGTTCAGGACGGCTGTCGCTCCCGGCATGGCCCCTTGGAATATTTCCGCCTTGGCCTGAGCTATCTGTTCGGTACTGTCGAAAAATTCGGTATGTGCCGGGGCGATGGTCGTCACCACGCAGACATGCGGGCGCGCCATTTGGGACAATGGGATCAGCTCACCCGGATGGTTCATGCCCATTTCCAAAACGGCGAAGTCGGCGTCCGCAGGCACGCGGGCCAGGCTTAACGGCAGGCCCCAGTGATTGTTGAGGCTACCTTCGCTGGCCGATGTTTTGCCCTGGCGCGACAAAACCAGCTTCAACGCTTCCTTGGTGCCGGTTTTACCCACAGATCCGGTCACCGCGATGAACTTGGCGTTCGTTGCGCGTTGACGGCCGAAGACCCCTAATTCTTCCAGCGCCTTCATGGTGTCATCAACCACCAGCAACGGCGCATCCGGATCCAACACCGGCGGACGATGGCACACGGCCGCCGCCGCCGCGCCCTTTTCAAAGGCGTTGGCGACATAGTCGTGCCCGTCCGCGTTGGGGCCTTGCAGCGCGATGAACAAATCCCCCGGCTGCAACGTGCGGGTATTGATGGAAACGCCGCTGGCCTGCCACGCGGGATGCACCTCGCCCCCGGTGGCGCGTTCGGCGTCGTCAGAGGTCCACAGAATGTCGGTTGTCTTGATCATGTTCACTTTCCGACCTCCTCTATGGCTTTGCGGGCTTGCGCCACATCGTCGAATGGCAAGATTTGATCGCCGACGATCTGACCTTGTTCGTGGCCCTTACCCGCCAGAACCAGAACATCGCCTGCGATTAGCGCGGCGACGGCTTGGCGAATGGCATCGTGGCGGTCACCGATGTTTTGCGCATCGGGACAGGCCGCCATAATCTGAGACCGGATGGTCGCCGGATCTTCGCTGCGCGGGTTGTCGTCGGTGACGATTACATGGTCCGCCAACCGCGCGGCCACCTCCCCCATTTGCGAACGCTTGCCCGCGTCCCGGTCCCCACCGCAGCCGAACAGAACGTACAGTTTGTTTTGCGTGTGCGGACGAATGGCTTTGATGACATTTTCCAAGGCATCGGGGGTGTGGGCGTAATCCACCAGCACAGCCGCACCGTTGACCTGCCCGGCCGATTGCAAGCGACCCGGCACGCCCTGCAGGTGATGCAGGGCATCGACGGCATCTTCGGCACGCATGCCCAAGGCCATGGCGAGGCCCAGCGCACACAGGGCGTTTTCCGCCTGGAATTCCCCAATCAAAGGCAGTTCAAGCGCGTAACTCTGATCACCGATCTGCAAGGACAAGTTTTGCCCCCGATCGTGGGCGGTACGGTCCAAAACGCAAATGTCGTTAGCGCCGCGCCCGAAGGTCAATGTCTTCAAACCGCGCTTACGGGCCACCGCGATAATTTCCTGGGCTTGCGGGCAATCGGCATTAACCACCGCCGTACCGTCCGCGTCCAACACTTCGCCAAACAGGCGCAGCTTGGCCGCGAAATAGTCCTGCATGGTGCCGTGATAATCCAGATGATCACGGGTGATGTTGGTAAAGCCCGCCGCCTTGATTTTGACGCCGTCGAGGCGGAACTGCTCCAACCCATGGCTGGAGGCTTCCATAGCGACGTGTTCCACGCCGCCGTCTTTCAGGCGCGCCAAGGTTTCATGCAAGGCCACCGGATCTGGCGTGGTCAGCGTGCCCGGTTCGTCAAAGCCCGCCCCATGCACGCCGAGCGTGCCGACACTCGCAGCCTTATGGCCTGCATGTTCCCAAATCTGGCGCAAAAAAGACGCCGTCGAGGTTTTGCCGTTGGTGCCGGTGATGGCGGCGATGGTTTCGGGCTGGCGGGCAAAAAAGTTTGCGGCCATGCGCGCGAAGCGCTGGCGCACGTTGGCATCTTCAATCACGGGAATTTCGGCGCGGGTACCGACCGGCGCCAACACGGCGACGGCGCCTTTTTCCTGGGCGCTTTGGATATAGTCGCGGCCATCCACGCGCGCGCCGGGCAACGCGGCGAACACGTACCCCGGACGCACGGCCCGGCTATCGCAGGTCAGACCCGCGATATCCAAGTTACCGTCGATGACATCCATATCGAACAGAGCTTCATCTCCCATCAACACATCAATAAGCCGCATGGCGTACGCTCCCGCCCACCATGGCCGTTTGTTTCGGCCCCGTGTCGTGCGGCAGGTAGAGCGGATGACCCGGATCGTCTTCGGCATCTTCGCCCAAGTCCTCACTCACCACGCCATACAACGGACCCATTCGTTCAATCACACCCTTGACCGCCGGAGCGGCAACCCAGCCACCTGTGGCATAACCGAAGGTTTCTTTTTGTCCCTTGGGTTCATCCACCACGACCAAAATCACATAGCGCGGATCGGTCATGGGGAACGCCCCGATGAAGGACGAAATCAATGCTGTTTTGTCGTAGCTGCCTGCCACCTGCTTTTCCGCCGAACCGGTTTTTCCGCCGACCAGATAGCCTTTGACATCGGCATTTTTCCCTGTGCCACCGCGCACCACCATACGCATCAAACGGCGCATGGCTTCGGACGTCGTCGCCTTCAATACCCGCTCACCACGCGGCACGGTTTTGTCCGTCCGCTTGACCAAGGTCGGCGGGTTCATAACACCACCATTGACCAATGCGGATACGCCCGCCGCGACCTGCAGGGGCGAAACGGCGATGCCGTGACCATACGAAATCGTCATGGTGGAAATATCACCCCAACGTGCGGGGTAAAGCGGACTGCCGACCTCGGGCAATTCGACTTCGGAGGTGCCGAGCAAACCGAACCGACGCAGGTATTCCTTTTGCTTTTCCGCGCCTACGTCAAGAGCCATTTTGGCGGTCCCGATGTTACTGGAATAAACCAAAATTTCCGGCACGCTGAGCCAGCGCTTCTTGCCGTGGAAGTCGTTGATGGTAAAGCGCGCGATGCGAATCGGCTCCGACGTGTCGTAGCCGTCGGCCAACCCGACGGTGCCGGTATCCAGCGCCGTCGCCGTGGTGAACAGCTTGAACGTCGAACCCATTTCATAGACGCCCTTGGTCGCCCGGTTAAACCCGCTGTCGCCCAGCGATCCGGCGGGTAAGTTGGGGTCGAAATCCGGCAGCGACGTCATGGCGAGAATTTCACCGGTGCGCACGTCCATCACCACGCCCGCGGCACCCTTGGCCTCGAACTTGTCTTTGGTCTTGGTCAGTTCCTCATGCAAAATCGCCTGCACCCGCATATCGATGGACAGATCGATGGACGCGCCTTGATTGCCCAAGCGGCTTTCAAAGGTGCGTTCAACACCGGAAATGCCGCGCCCATCGACATCTGTGTAACCGATAACATGGGCAAAAGTGGGGCCGTAAGGGTAGACGCGGCGTTCTTCACGCCGGAACCCCAGCCCCGGAATGCCAAGGCTGTTCACTTCCCACACCTGATCCGGCGTCAGGTTGCGCGCCAGCCACACAAACCGCCCGCCCGAGGTCATTTTATCAATGACTTGGTCGCGATTGAGTTCCGGCAGCACACGCAAAAGTTTGTCGGCAGCGTCACTGATAAGCCCGCCCCGCTTGGCTTCGCGCGAATCGACGTACAATGATTGTGTCGGCAAGCTGGTGGCGAGAAGGTTGCCGTTGCGATCGCGCACATTCCCACGCGCCACGACGCCATCTTCCGACTTCGCCGCCGACAGGGTTTGCCAGCGCGGCGCACCTTCTTTGCCGTGACGGGTCAAATCGACCAAGCGCCCGCCCAACACGACGAACGCCAACGCGAACATCACCCCGGTGACAAGCAACCGCGTGCGGCCTTGATCCAAAGCCAGCTTGCGCGTGCCTTCCATGCGGATGCGTTCAGGGTCGAGCGCTTCGAACGGGATTTCCTGTTGCAGGGGCGATTTGCGTTTCATTGCGCGCCCTCCCCGTCCAGCGGGATATCATCCTCGCCGTTGAAGTCGAGATTGCGCACCGGGATATCCATCATTGCATCGGGACCGACCACCGCGCTGGGCGGAATCGGCGACATGCCAAGGTGCATACTGGCCAGTTCTTGAATCCGCTTGGGATCGTTCAAGGTCGCCCATTCGGCGTGCAGCACGTGGAGTTCGCGCTGTTCTTCATCCAATTCGCGCGTCAAACGCTTGTGCGCTTCTTCCAAATCGCGGACCTGATACTTCACCGAAAACAGCACCATCGAGATACCCGCGGCAAGCAGCAAAAACAAAATGGTGGTGTGACGCAAGAACCCGGAAGGCTTGCTCATGCCGCCCCCCTTTCACCGCTGCTCCATGCGGGCGCATCGGTACGTTCCGCCATGCGCAAGCGCGATGAACGCGCGCGGGGATTGATCTTGCATTCGTCCTTGGTCGGTTTGACCGCACCCTTTTTCAACAACTTGAAACTTGGCGCCGGGCCTCTGTCCCCGGTATCCGGCATATATCGCGACGGATTGGGCACATTGCCGGAGCGCGTGTTCAAGAACGCTTTGACACGCTTGTCTTCCAAGGAATGAAACGACACCACGGCCAAGCGACCGCCGGGGGCCAACAGGCGCTCCGCCCCGCTCAAGCCGCGATCCACTTCACCCAGCTCGTCATTGACGTAAATACGCAACCCCTGGAAGGTGCGCGTCGCGGGGTGGATGCCGTCCTTGGACTTTTTCACCACGCGGGACACGATGTCGGCCAGCTGCTTGGTGCGGGTGATGCGTGCTTCCTGGCGGGCCTCGACGATGGCGTGCGCGACCCAGCGCGATTTCCGCTCTTCGCCGAATTCATAGATGATGTTGGCGAGTTGCTCCTCGCCCAAATCGTTGACCGCATCTTCGGCGCTGGGGCCGGATTGTTCCATGCGCATGTCCAAGGGGCCGTCGTTCATGAACGAAAACCCACGCTCGGCCTGATCGAGCTGCATCGAGGACACGCCCAAATCCAAGGCCACGCCGTCGACGCCGGACACCCCCTGCGCACTCAGCAGGTTCGCCATGTCGCCGAAGCGCCCTTCGACCACTTTGAGGCGGCCGCCGAATTCAGATTCCATGTCTTTGGATTTGGCGATGACGTTGGGGTCGCGGTCGATCCCCCAAACGGTGCAGTCGGCGGCCTCAAGCAGGCCGCGTGAATAGCCACCGTTGCCGAAGGTGCCGTCCACGTACACACCACCGTCACGGGGATTGAGGGTATCCAAAACCTCTTTCAAGAGAACGGGGATGTGAGGCATGGACATGGGCCTAGCCTCCCCCAGGCGTTGCGGGCGAGAGCTTCAGCGTTGCCCCCGTCGCCTTGGCGCGCTCCAACGCGCCGCCCCGGTACTCCTCGTAGGTATCCGGGGACCAGATTTGAAAGCGCGACCCGCGCCCGACGAACAAAGCCTGTCCGTCCAGTCCGGCATGTTGACAAAGCTCTTGGGGTAGAGAAATACGGCCATCGGTATCGAAGGCCAATTGGAAGGTGTTTTCCAACATGATCGCGGCCAGATCTTCCTGGGCTTCGGAGAAAAGCTCCAGATTGTCTTCAAGGCTGGCGGAGATGCGTTGCATGAACGCCTCGCCCGCGCCTTCCAGGGCCGGATACTTGAAATAGGGGTAGATATAGACGCCCGCAAAGCCTTCCGCGAGGACGGCTTCCCGGTAAGGCTTCGGGACGGACACCCGGCCTTTCTTGTCTATTTTGTTGAGATGACGGCCGACGAGCAGCGCCATGACTCCCCCTTACGATGCATCTTGCAAAAGCCGTATCGGCCTTCGCGGTTTCGCCCCGATTGATGAAGGCTTCGCCCCGCCCCCTTGGCGGAACTCACCCCCTCATGTTTCGAGGCCCACCCGGCAAACGCACGCATGGCGCGCCCACGGGTCCCATTGGGTACTTATGGGATATCATGGGAATTGACGGGCGTCAATGGGATTGAACGGTTTTACTTGGGTTTGATTGGGGATTGCTCCGCCGCCAACGGGCACAAAAAAAGCCGCCCGGACGGCGGCAATTCGTTGATTTCATTCAGATTTAGGAAATCACAGCCCAAACGGCACACAAGTTCTCTATTTGTTCTTTACTTTGGGGGCCGCATGTATCCCGTTGGGTTACGTAATGTGACTGCGCTTAATAATATTGTGGCGACAGCTTTATGTTTCTTCGTTGCCGTCTTTGCAAATATTGAGAATGTCGCCGCTGCCAGCCTTGTGCGCAAACACATACCTGAACGACGTTTTGTGTGGAGTGTTGAAGACGTCTTTATAATCAATATGCCCAACCATATAGAGAATCATCTCACCTCTTCTAATCTCTATGATTGTTTCTTCAGTAAGCGCGGTCCCGGTTTCAACATTGATAATGAATTTTGCAGAGGGGGATTTTGTAAATCGCGTAATATCATCGGGTCTGGGCAATTCATCCCAATTTATTTCCACTCCGGGTGGGCAGAGGAAAGACGCATACCATGTCATGATATCTTTAGCTGGCGTCTTCCCAACATTCTCTACGGTAAAGGTACCCCTACCTTTATGTGCAGTAGCCAATTTGTCGGCATGCGAATTTTGGATGCTGATGTATGCCCGAAGATCAATTTCGGACATTTCCCTCGTTACTTTCACGGCTGCATCAGCCGCTTTTGCAGCACGGCTAGCGGCGATAGACGCCCAAGCAGTGAAGAAAATTGTGACGGTGAGGAGGATAGCCTCAGCAATTGTTATGTGGTTTTGATACCCGGCGAGGCGCACAAGTTCCTTGGTGCTGTCAGCCATACTCTGCTGCGCCTCAAGGTCTTGCCGGGAGTAATATTCATGGTCGTGTCCGCTATTGCCTTCAACATTGGGTGGGGAGCTTTCCTGTTTTACAGGAAGCCGTTCTGGAGGTGGTGCGGACTTGAACTCACTATCCTGAGCGGATTGGGAATGTTCGGCGCTTTTGGGCGTATCGGTGGTATTTTCTGATAGGGCAAAGCCTGTCCATAAGGAAACCGTCAAGAATCCTCCAAGCGCAATGATGAGCAACCGATAGCGACCAAACATTGCGCTAGAATACATTGCCAAAACAATGACGAGAAATGATAATTATGCGAAAAATGGAAAAGGTTATGTCACGCGGTAAACATCTCAGCCTCGAAGAGGCCCGCAAAGCGGATCAGCTAGACCAGTTCGCCAAGGAGCCCGTCTACGGGCGACGAGAACGCCTTTGACGAAATGCTCAATAAGATGGCTGGCGTTAGCGGTTCATCGGCTTCCCGAACGGGAACTGAAACGCAGTAAGCAACTTCTCGAACATCAACTCGGGGCGCTTCCGCAGATTGAAGCAAAATTCCATCTCTCCAAGATAATTGAGTAGATACTTCTGTGACACCCAAACATGCGTGCCGTCGATCTGGCGCTTCATCCACGACCAGAAGCCCTCAATGGTGTTGGTGTGGACGAGGCCGCGCACGTATTCCTTGGCGGAGTGATTGACCGGACCGTTTTATATCGTCTAGAGAGACCATGCCTTTCGGCAGAGTTTCTGGTATAGCAGGGGGCAAAAGAGACACGAACCACAGGACAATCCCCAATGAACACATATTCAGATCAATTCTTGGACGAATACAACGACACGTTCAGTCGGCACGTCATCAGCGCAGGGTACTACTACAAGACGGACCATCCCGATGGAATCAATATTGCCCTGACCTCTGGCATTGTTAACCCGCATCTCATTCGGAAGACTGTGAAGGTTGCAGAGGTCACAGGCCACATTGGATACAGGAAGGTTCAAGAAGGTGAGCTGTCGGTTGAAGACATTATTGGAATGACGGAAGAGTTGATTCGGGACGTCAAAATGCAGCCGACAAACTTGCTATCGGAAGAGAAGCTGAAAGAGCAAACGATCTACACAGGGATCATCGCAGGAAACATTATTACACTGTTGCTTCTCGGTCATATCCAGAATGACGAACACAATGGCTATTCCTATGAAGTGAATTCAACCGATGCAAAGCCTCTTCGGTAACAGGATTATCTCAGGGGTGATCCGCTCACTTTCGCTTCCCTTCAGGGGGCATAAGGCGCATACTTATTGGGTCGAGAGTTTCGTGAAATCGTGTGTTCTCCCGTCAAGGTGGGACTGGACAACGGAGTGAACGAGACGGTTCGACAAAGAGAGGCCCCCGCCACCATCGACGGGGGCTTTCTTTATGTGGATGTCACCATGTGGATGTCACCGGCAGGGGACCATGTGGATGTCACCGGCAGGGTGACGACACCGCACGCCTGTCCCACCTGATCGACCACGGCGTGGTCGGGGAGCGGTATCGACGCGGATCGGGTCTAGGGACCCTAGGCCGTCTGGCGCTGTTTTTGCTGCAGCACCGGCATCAGGTCGAAATACGGGCGGATGATTTTCGAGGGGCTGGCGGCAAAGTCTGGAAACGGGCCGTCGAAGTGGACCTTGCCGCCGTGCAGCATCACGGTGCGCGGTTGCAGGCGATTCAGAAGGTCCTTGTCGTGGGTGATGATCAGCGTCGTGCGTTGGCGATCTTGCGCACTCATGTGGGTTGTCAGGATCAAATCCTGGATTTGCGCCGCGCTGACGGGGTCGAGGCCGGTGGTGGGCTCGTCGTAGAAGATCACCTCCGGCGATTGCGACAGGGCGCGCGCCACCGCCAGGCGCTTGGCCATGCCGCCAGACAGGGAATTGACCTCCGTGTCCAAAAAATCATCTGTACTTTCCAGCGCCACGTCGTCCAAGACCTGACGGGCGATGGGTATGATATCCCGGTCGTCGAGCTGTTTGATCTCGCTGAGCCACAGACGAATATTGTCGAATACGGTGCCGGAAAACAGCGCGTTCATCTGAAACACCACGCCCCAATGGGTGTGCAGGGCGTCGTGCTCCGAGGGTGAAAGCGTCGCAATATCCACCAACGGCGCGCCGTCGAGGTCATGATCCGCGACCATCACCGTGCCGCGGTCCGGTTGCAACTGACCGAAAATATGGTTGAGCAAAACGGTCTTGCCGCAGCCCGAGCCGCCGACGATGGCGAGCAAATCGCCGCGCGGAACGTCCAGGTCGATGCCGTCCAAAACGCTGTGCGCGCCGAACGCCTTCGAGAGCCCCTCGATCTGGATTTCCAATGCCCTGTCCATAACTTAGAGCCTACACGGCGAAGGCGGCTTGTGGGAAGAAATAAGGACCAGATGGCCTGTAAGCCGGGTTCTGTCCACCCTTTTGCAAGGGTTGGATGGCCATTCATCTGGGACGGCTGTCGCCAACCGCCTCACGCGATACACCCGAACGACGGCGCACAAGCCCGCGCGGAGCCCGAAGCTCCCGGTCGTCCTTCTCGATCTTGCACCCGGTGGGGTTTACCATGCCGCCCCTGTCGCCAGGCGCGCGGTGCGCTCTTACCGCACCCTTTCACCCTTACCCAAGAAAACTTGGGCGGTTTGCTTTCTGTGGCACTTTCCCTAGGGTCGCCCCCGCCGGCCGTTAACCGGCACCGTGCTTGTGTGGAGCCCGGACTTTCCTCCCCGTTCCGAAGAACAGGGCGACCATCCAGCCATCTGGTCCGCGCTGAAGATAGGGACTTACATCTTGTCGAGCAAGGCTTTCAGAACGCCCACCGTTTCGTCATCGGGAAGGCCGTTGATTTCACTTTGGCGGAAGTGGCGCTGAAACGCGGTGACGGCGGCGGCGAGGTCGGACACGTCGTAGCCGTAGGCCGTCAGCATCACGGTCACGTCTTCGGCCGTGGCCTCAAGCGGTTCGGCGTCTTCGACCCACAGCCCGATGCCGTGGTCCGCCAAGCGTTTCCAATCGAACAGTTCGCCGGGGTCCTGCTTGCGCGCGGGTGCGACGTCGGCATGGCCCACCACGTTTTGCGGCTGGATCGCGTGGCGTTTGAGGATCGCTCCGGCCAAGGCTTCCAGCGCCGTCATCTGCGCGTCGGGAAAGGCGCGGTAGCCGAATTCATGGCCGGGGTTGACCAGCTCGATGCCGATGGAACGTCCGTTGACGTCCATCGCGCCGCCCCACCAGCTGATCCCGGCGTGCCAAGCGCGCTTGTCCTCGTCGACCAGCCGATGCACCGTGCCGTCCTCGTCGATCAGGTAGTGCGCACTGACCTTGGCGTCCGGATCGCACAAGCGTTTCAACGCAACATCGCAACTTTCCATGCCCGTGTAATGCAGAACCAGCATATCGATGGGCATGCCGGGGGGACGGTCATTGAAGTTGGGAGAAATCACCGAAGCCTCGCGTTGTTATTGGT
>Ga0070729_10005815_pt1 | contig 12512 bp, 13 predicted proteins | sample tdDd472_FD_66725 | JGI IMG/M metagenome (GOLD analysis project Ga0070729, IMG submission 66725) | Marine sediment microbial communities from the Atlantic coast under amendment with organic carbon and nitrate - tdDd47.2 | ecosystem: Environmental > Aquatic > Marine > Coastal > Sediment | place...
GTGGGCCGCGAACCTGAAACGGATAATCCGGAAGCATCCTGGCAGCAGCTTGAAACTTCAATTGCTCTGGGGCGTCCGGACCTGATGCGCCTCATAGAGGAAGGTGATAGAACAGGAATGGTCGGTCAGATAGTTCGCTCGGTGATAGTTGGCAAACTGGAGAGGTGGGTGCGGGCATTGTCGCGACTTTTCACTATCGGACAAATCAGCGAGGAAGCAAAAAGATACGTTGGCTGTATTGGCGGGTTCCTATATCTTCGAGACGACCAACTTGGCCAAACTCTTTACGATCCTTGTGGGCGCGGATTGTGATCGTGGCGTTGGAGATGACGCCCAACCAGTGTGTCAACGGGACCGGTTTCCCGTTGGCACTCCAAACCGGCCCGTTACGTTGGCGTATGTGTCTGGGTGAGAAGCAATAAAGTGTCTACTAAAGTGGTGCAAGATCACGGTTCAACTCAGACGTTAGCTACTTAAGGATATGACGTGGATTTGCCAACAGTATTGTCCTCTGGCGTTCTAGCTGGCCTCGTCGCTGGGCTAGTAACCCTGCGTATGTCTGAGCGTAAAATTGCAATTGAGAATATCACTCAGCAGCGTCAAATCTGGCGTGAAAAAATCCGACGTTTGGCGAATCAGATAAAAAAATCTTATAAAAATGAAGAGAAGGATTTCCTGCATGATCACTATATTGAGTTACAGCTTTTACTCAATCCAGAGGATTCCAATGACCAATCAATCTTGGACACAGTTTGGGAAATGATTGAGGCCGAAGACTCTGATGATCGGCACATCGTCCTATCAGAGAAGTTATCTCTGTTACTGAAGCACGACTGGGAGCGAGCAAAGCGAGAGGCAAAGCCTGTTTGGCATAGTCGATGTGAGGTGAAAAGAACCTCGTATGATGATTACGAGTACAAGCGTTCAGAAGCTAAAAAGTCACGCAAGGCGGACGCGTGAGACACAGAGCTTCGTTTTGGCGTTAGAAAAAAGGAGGAACCTTGGCCGACAAGGATGCACATAAGGCAAAAACAAAAAAACTGCCGAAATGGATCACAGAACATTTCGAAGGTTCTCTCGAGTCTAGTCAAACGTTGATGCAGATTGTTCACTTAAGCGAAAAGGGAATAGCTGTGCTCCGTGGTATGCCAAAAATCGTCGAAGTTTTGGCCGAAGTTAAAGGCGACTCAGAGGCAACTGCGACGCAGAAACAGCTTGAAACCGCCAAAAGAGAGGCCTTGCTAGCACAGACGGAAGTTGAACGTGGCTTTCCTGTCCTCCACGGCTTTGCTGTAGTTTCTCTTTGGAGCTGGCTTGAGCATTTTGTTAAAGAGTTTGTAGCGCTTTGGCTTTTGCACCGCAAATCGGCTTTGTCTGCACCTTCTGTTCAGAAGCTGAGAATTAGATTTGGTGATTACATGCAGCTCCCCAAAAGCGAACAGGCTGCTTATCTAGTCGAGTTACTAGAGAAAGATATGGCGAGCCCTTTGAAGAAGGGCGTTAATCGATTCGAAAGTCTTCTTGAACCATTTGGTTTGGGTGGTTCTTTGCCTCCCGGATGTGCCCAGAGTATTTTCGAGCTTCAGCAAGTAAGAAATTTATTAGCACACCGTAGTGGGCGAGTTGATCGAAGGTTTAAGGCTGAGTGCCCGTGGATAAAGTGTCGAGTAAAAGAAGAGTTAGTAGTGAATCGAGAGATGCTCGAACGGTACAGCTCGGCATGCATGGATTATTGGATTGAGCTACTTTATCGGCTAGGGGATGTTCACGGAGTTGCTCTTCGACCCGCTCCTGGTAAAGACAGCGACGCAGAAACCTAGCAACGTACAGTGCTGAAATCGCTGTGGGAATGCACAGACTCTGGCCTTTTTTTCGAACCAGTGCAGGCACAGCGACGCCCCTTACATTGCGCATTTGGCTCCATTTTAACGGCGCGCATGCTGCAAACGTTAAGTATCAGAATGCTATTACTACGAAACCAGGGAGGGGAATGTAATGAATAAGAAAACTGTGACCGAGCAGCAGCTCAAGGATATGATTCAGAACCGTATTTCCAACAGTGGCGAGCTTGATGGAGACTGCAAGGGCGTTATAGTCACCGCGATTTATTGGCATGAACCTGATGAAACCGGAAGTAATTGGGATGTCAGTTCTTTGCGTAACGCTCAAGGATGCGAGGCAGTCGTTTCAAAAATCGTTTCAGAGTTCAAACAGCGCTACAACCTTAAAAGCCGCTGACCAATAGTCAGTTGGCAAAGCGGTGAACGGAACGCCAACTACGTTGCGCTCCGTTGGTCCCCATTCCATTACCACCAGATTTAGTAAAAGAGAGTACAGGGATGAACGTTCAGCAGTACATGAGATATCTCAGCAAACGGTTTTTAAAACCGTTTACAGAGAACTATGTCCCTGAGTGGTCGTGTCCTCACTGTCAAATGGGTTACCTCCAGCTCATGAAAGATAAGCTTCACTATTCAGAAGTCCCCAAATCTATTGCCCGGCGTAAAGAAATAGACTGGGAGCCTGAATGGGCAGATTACAGGTTTTCTGCTCAGTTTCGTTGTAGTCGTTGTGACGCGATAACCTATGCATGTGGTGCGGGAAAGCTAAACTACTATCCAAAAGACGAAGTTAACGACGAAGACTGGGAAGAGATTGAGTTTTTCCCAAAATATTTTGAACCCTCAGTCTCAATGTTCGTTCTTCCCAGAGAATGCCCAGACTTTATTCGCCAGGTCGTGGAATCGGCGTTTTCGGTTGCCAGGGCTGACGTCCCGGCGGCAGGAAATAGACTAAGAGTTGCAGTTGAAAAGTTAGTATTTGATTTAGAACCAAAATTAACAGGGCAGCTTGATAATAAAATAAAAAAACTTCAGTTAACCCACCCGGAGCCCGCCAAGCTACTGATGGCCGTGAAATGGTTGGGGAATGAGGCTAGCCACGATGACTCACTTCGTGAATGCGACCTGGCTTTCGCCTTCGATGTTATGAAGGCTGTACTTGAAGAAATTTATAGTAACGAGCGGAAGGAGCTTGATGAGCTCGTAGATCTAATAAACAGCAAAAAAGGCCCGCCGGATAGTACCTAACTAATCGGTAAACAGGACCGCTTTTCCGCGCCGCCTTTGGCTCTGTTCCAAAGTGGTGCAAGATCAGCTCATTAACTTCAGCGTTATCGCATCATCTGAATGTTCGCTTTGCGACTAAACCGAACGGCGCTCTTCAGTCACCAAGGCATCCCCAATAACCATGAAATCCACGTTTGGTGGGCAAAAGTCTTCATATGAGACGATCTGGAGGGGGCAGGGTAGCGGATAACCAACATATTTGTACCCAGCATCCTGCAACGCTTCTTTCAGTGACTCCTCGGGAGGTTCTTCGTAAATAAGCGTTGTTGACGGTGACACATGGCCGGCGATTTTTTGCGCGACTTTAACTGACTTCTTTTGTTCATGAATGATATTCGTCATTAAAGTCCTCCGGCCACTGTGGGAGCTGGCTCGCTCAATACCTGCCCAATGTCTCTGCATCAGCGCCAAATGCTCTTGAAGAGTGTTAGGAGAGTAGGGGCCTCCTTTTTGAGTCAGAAATAGGGCATCACTTTTTTTCACTGGAAGACTATTGTCTAATCTTACTGACAGGTGATTCTCTAGGGCAGTCCTCAGAGCTGTGTCATTCATTGGCAGATCTCGCGATTTGCCGAGGTGTTTCTTTACCTCAGGATAAAAGTCCTCAGGGTGAATCTCGGCACCAGCCTTGGCCATAGTCTCGATTCGCCTGACAAGCTGATCGAAATCATTAATGCTGAAGCTGATTCGACGTCGCTGGTACGTCGACATGGACCGCTTCAGCGCATCGGCACTTTTGGTGTAAGCCGCTGGCAACGCCAAGATTTCTTTTAGTTTGAACAAACGTTGCCCCGAAGTTTCCGGGCCGAGTTCGGCTACGTCTTTGATCTGGAGAAGAGTGATCTCTTGGACTCGAAGCCCGAGCTTAAAGCTGATCTGTACCAGGGCTGTGTTCTTTTCCGGGTAGCGTTGCTCTTGGATCACGTTCAACAGGTGGATGAACTGGTCAGGCGCCAACACGCGAGCTTGGCCGGTTTTACTCATCGGAAGAAACTCCTGGGAAACGAGAGGAGCAAGGAGAGAGTGCAAATAAAACCCGTAATAAATGTTATTTTTAACGGATTTATGGTGCTAACGTAATCAAACGGCACGCAAGCGTCAGGTGCAGGCCACAACGTAGGCAATGGATTGACCCTGCTGATTTCGACATAGTTGATGCCGTCGTCGATACTTGTGAATGTATTAAGATCTTTTCCAAGTGAAGGGCGAACCATGCCGGAACTCATTCGTAAACACATCTCGTTGTCGCAACACAACATTTCCAAAATCCGGGAACTCGCTGTTCGCTACGATCTCTCCGAGTCCGAATTAGTACGCAGGGCGATTCAAGCCTACGAACCTGAACAACATCGACCAGCGTCATCCCGCAAAGAGCAAGAAAAATTGGCTGAGTCAGTCCTAGACCACATCCAGGCAGCGCTAGGGGCTGCTCTTAAAGCTGTCGATAGCACTAACGTACGGATTGATGAAGCATTGGTGAGCCTCAATGATCCGAATAAAAGAACAGCGATTGCCTTGGAGGTCCGGCAGGAAATGGACGAAAACCCAGGGTTTCTAGATGAGGTGTCATACATGATGACCGGAGCAAACAGGAGCCCTGGAGAAAGTTCCTAATTGGGTTCAAAAGAAAGGTGTCACAGTAACGACAAGCCTCACTTTCCACTCTTGCTTTACTCAGCGCAATACTCAATCGGGTTCTACCCCGTTACTGCGGACACTTCCAAAAAGAGGCTAACATGACCAGGGGAGTTTTGATGCCCTCTGTGCGAATCACCCGAAAATTACGGCGATTCATTGACGAGTTCGCTAGTTTAGATTGAATTGTATATTGGAGACGTGATGACGACAGCTCTGGATCCAGACCGTGCACTAGAAGAAGAAGCAAAGGATCAATTCGGTTTCGTTGGCATGGCCAAACGACTCGCACCATCAATCATCGATGCATCAAAAAGCGATGGCATGGTGATTGGACTCGAGGGTCGGTGGGGCTCTGGCAAAACCTCACTCCTCAACTTTCTTCGTGCGGAACTTAGCCCCGCACGAGAGAGAGGAATTCATACCATAACAATAGCTCCTTGGCTGAATGGGGATACGTCACCGTTGGTCACATCCTTATTGGAACCGATGGCAGCAATCTTGAAAGCGCGAGAGGAGCAACTCACAGAAGTTGATGACGAACTAGGGAATGCAACGAAAGAAAAGGTAGCAGAGGTCGGTCGACTGCTTCGTGCGTATGGTCCAAAGACTGCACGTAGGATTGCTTCGGTTGCGAACGTTGCTGGTTATCTTTTACCAGGAGCACAGGCTTTGGGAGGGGCACTTGAAGCAGGTGCAAATGTCGTAGAAGAAGCATTGCCTTTAGGGCCAACCGCTTCTGAACTAAAGCAAAAATTGGCGCATAAGATGCAGGAGTTAAATGTCGGGTTTATTGTCATTCTCGATGACCTTGACCGCCTGGAGCCTGCACAAGCGGTTGAGGTTGTGCGCTTGGTTCGTTCCGTGGCTGATTTTCCAAATGTTGTTTACTTGATGTGTTACGACCGCGAGATATTATCGCAAGCACTGCAAGCAGGTCTTAATGTTAGGGATGGTGATCTTTTCCTCCAGAAAATTGTGCAACTCACTTTCAATATTCCGCTTCCAGAGCCATTTGATCTTCGCACTCAGTTTCGAGATGAGGCGAAAGCCATATATACCGAAGCAACAGGCCAGGATTTAGACGGCGCGTTACTCGACGATTTAAAGTCGGCTGTTGACCGGGAGGGTATGGGCTTGTCTACGCCCCGTGAAGTCAAACTTGCGTTGAACAGTATTCGTTTTGTGTTTCCACAGGTTAAAGACGATGTGTATTTCCCCGATCTGTGCCGTTTGCACTTAATTAAAACCACAAACTACAAGCTGTATAAGTGGATTGAGATTTACCTCTCGGTTCGCTCCGTATTGGTGACGCGGGACGCGACTGTTTCAAAAGATGAGAAAGCCCAAATGGGCAAAGAGCTAAAACTGCTTTTGCCTTCGAGTGACGTGATTTCTGGCAACTCAATATGGAGTCTAGGGCGGTTCATACCCGGAGTAATCAACGCAGAAGAAGAAGCAGGTAGAGTGTTTAATACCATGAATTCGTCGGCAGTTTCTGAGGCAATCGCACTGAAACGACTCGGAAGTCCATTGCACTACCGATTTTATTTTGCGCTTACCGGGCCGAAGACCGTCATGCGAGACGATGACTTCTATGCTCTCTTGGAGCTGGCTCGCAGTGACGTTGACCGATTAAGCGCTCGACTAGCCGAAGAAGCGAAAAAACGTCGCAATTCAGGTAGAACCTGGCTTGAGCATGTGCTGGACAGGTTAGATGATGAGTGTATCGCCACCCTTGATGAACATCAGCTTGCGGGGGTACTCCTAGCGCTATCGCAAATGATGGATGTTGCGATGAAAGAAGATGGCAGCGTTGGTGCCTTTGCTCGGTCGCTTGACGGAATTGCCAATTCGGTAGCGAAAAGCTGCTTGAAGAGATTGTCCGATTTGAATCCTGATATGCAGCATGAAACTGTTCGACTTATGGCGCGTGAGGGGATGGCCGTAAATTGGTTGGTTGGGCGCTTCTTCAGAAGCCAACTTTTTCGCCACGGAAGAGTTGGAGACGAAGCTGAAAGTCCAGAGGAATGGGCAATTTCGGAAGAGGTTCTGGATGAAGCAATCGTTATACTTAGTGAGCGGGTCAGTGAGCAAGATACAAAAGAGCTAATACCAAATCTCCCAGATGTTCCAGCCTACCTGTATGGTTGGTTGAACATAACTGAGGACGATCAAGCGGTGGAATGGGTTCGAGAATATAGCGAATCCGACAAGGGTTTTCTTGATATTCTGAATCGTCTGAGGGGGTGGGCGATGAGTGACAAAGTCTATTACCCTCTGCACGAAAAGTCCGTTTCCATGTTCCTCAATTGGGACGACGTGATCACACGCTTGGAAGGCATGGAAGGTGGAGAGTTTGCGGATCAGGTTGCAGAGCTCCAAGTAGCAATCAAGCAAGCTCGGGATTAGGACAAGACGCAATGGCTCGACTGGGGAAGTCCAGAGTTAGAGATCACTAGACGTCCACACAAAACAGTGGCTAACCATTGCAGCTACGGCGACGCCAATTAAATCGCGCCTTTGGCTCAATTCCGTGGGCGCGCATGCCGCAAGCGTTTAGTTCTTGGGAGTTCCATGGAGATTCGATACATAAAATTGGGTGATGGTGGGAAATGGGAACGCTCCTGCATAGAGGAGCGGCAGACGTTAAGACTCGGTTACGAAAGCCCACACCATCAGGAATCATTGAATGGCGACTGGGATACTGTTCGCAATTTTTGGCTTTTTGCTAGAAATGGAAAGCAAGGCACAGCGAGCAGGGATGTGAATCAGATTCGTGATTTTTATGAACTTTCGGAATCCGATATTTGGATTACGTTTTACCAGAGGAAGATGTACTGGTGCCATGCCCACAAAGAAGTTCACGAACTGGAAGACGGCAGCAGAATCAGAAACGTCATTGGTTCCTGGAGTTGTTACGATAAGACTGGATGCCCGCTTTCCATTGAGAATATCGATGGCAGAATCACAAAGGTTCAGGGATATCGTGGCACTATTTGCGGTGTCGAGATTCCAGAATATCTACGTCGGAAGATTAACGGCGAAGTCCAGCCTGAAATTCAGTCAACAAAAGGTGCTTTGGCAGCCTTAAAACTGAATATTGAAAATCTCATCAGAGGGCTATGGTGGAATGACTTTGAACTACTCGTTGATCTGATTTTTTCTCAGTCCGGTTGGCAGCGTATATCAGTGCTAGGAAAGACAGAGAAGGACATCGATCTTGATATATTTTCTCCTGTTACGCGCAAGCGGGCATTCGTCCAAGTGAAATCCAGCACCACAGCGAATCAAATTCAAAGCTATCGCGAAATATTCGACCAACACCATCAGTATGATGAGATGTATTTTGTCTTCCATACCTTTTCAGGTGATCTTGAGAAGCTGAATATAGATGATCCAAGGGTTGCCGTGTGGGATATTTCAAGAGTGGCTGACCTGGTTATAAATGCAGGCTTGATAGATTGGTTGCTTGCGAAGAGAACTTAACAATTGGCTGCGAAGCGACCGAATTTCCGCCGCTTCGCGGCTCCAAACCGGCGGGTGAATCCACGCTTAGATAGTGGTAGGGGGATATTTGAAGCTTAGAGGTCCTTTTGTATATCAGATTACCGTCGAGGAAGGTGATCGGTATTCCGTATTGAGTCCTCAAGGGAAATCAAATTTTGTAGCGCCAGTTACTACTCGCGGTCCTAAGATTTACGTTTTTGCCCACGAAAATTCGTTGATCTACATTGGTCAAACTGTTCAAGGTATGAGCGCGCGCATGCGCCTAGGGTTTAAGGCGAATGGAACAGGCGGTTACTGGGGATATCGTTGGAGAAGGGATCTAGAAGAGTCCGCACTGCACATATGGGTGCTCGAAGACTGTTCCGAAGAAGACGAGTTCCACGCACTGGAGTGTATCGAATCAGAGGTCGTTTACTTGTATAGGTCCACGTTCGATCAGTGGCCAAAGTTCCAAACCGAGATCCATTTTCACGAGTCAAATCAGGCTCATCGAGCTTTGGCCAGGCAAATATTTGATGGCTTTCGCGAGGAGTCCATTAACAAGGCAATGAGCGCGACAAGCGCGTAATTGCGGCTTTTTGAGTAGGGATACCATTGATCGACACTCTTTTATCGCGTTCTGCCGAGCTTGAAAACAAGCTTCTGGAATTTCTAAGGCTCGCTCCGTTTGATGGTTCGGAGAGAATCATGGCGAGCAGAGTCATGTGTAGCATTGCTTTTGAGCATGCCGAAAGTGCAAAAATACTGATTTCGGCCGGTAACTTAACCTCAGCCTCGGGACTTGTTCGCCTCCAGTATGAAGCTCTGGTTAGAGCCATATGGCTTCTATACTCGGCCTCAGACACAGCGGTTTCAAAGTTAACAAGCGAACTGACACGAGAGACGGCTGATAGAGCTAATAGGCTTCCAATGCTCAGTGAAATGCTTGAGAAATTGCAGGGCAAAGCTCCACGGGAGGTGGTAGGCATGCTTCTGGAATTCAAGGAGTACTCATGGAAGCCCCTCAGTTCCTTTATCCACGGTGGTATTCATGCAATACATCGCCACAGCAAAGGGTATCCACTTCCTTTACTTGAGCAGATGATTCGAATATCCAATGGTGTATCGGTAATGGTAGGTATGCTATTGGTGATATTGCACGGCGGTGATGAGCCGCGTGGCAGAATACCAAAGATTCAAAGTCAATTCGCGGATTGCCTACCCGACACCAAATCGCAAATCTCGTAGCCAGTGAGTTCCAAGAATACGTTCTACGGTGGAGAGTTTAGATATTCCTGGCAACAGGTGAGGCGACTGTCACCGCCTCTTATCGATCCGTTCGTACTCGTGATAATTCTCCTCACCGGACTTTGCTCCGGTACGGCGAAATAGGTGGCCAGCATCCAGAGCATGAGCGTGCGAAAAGCGATTCTAGATAGAAAACCGTAAAATCGCACAGAATCATAAAGATAGCCTGGTGGACGACGAATTTAGTACTTCTTGTGAAAATTTAGTACTTTCTGTGGCTATTCTTTAGCACTTTCTGTGGTCGTCCATAAAATCCGTAATAATGTTATTTTAACGGATTTTGGCTAGGGGAACGAATATTGAAGGTTAGTAGTGGTTACATAGCCGGCGATCTCAGTCGCAACGCCCAATTATTTTCCCTACAAACAAATTTCCTCCGTTGAAGGCCCCCAAACCATTGATTGATTTGGTGTGGACCAACTTCTTTCTTTCAGGGAAAACAGACCAGGTTTCGATAACCGATTTACCATTTTCAACGGCGTCAACGCACAGTAGGGTCAGTGCTCCGACTTGGCTGCAACTCATGTCATTAGGAGTAACTTTGCTTTCCGGCCCATTCAATTCAACGATAAATTTTTCCTCGGTGATACCGTCCTCAGAGATTTCAAATTCGAAACCTTCGCGCGTGGACTGACCCTCAAGGTTACCGATGACGTAACAGCCGGCAGCGGCATTCATCGGAGCCAACAACAATAAGAGTAGAGCTCTTATTCGTAGTCCCATCTTTATTAAATCCTCACTTCTCAATCAGGTCGTCTGTCCAAATTTAGGAAATAGCCTGCAGTAGGAATTTTCGATCAGGGCCGCAGTTAACAAATACACCTAAATCAGCAATCTGAACGTTGTAGTACTTGTTGTGGAAAGTTTTAGTACTTGTTGTTGTCGGCCAATCGCCCAGGGCGATTGTCGCCACCCTCATTTTTTTCAGTGCGCATAATGTATATTATGTTAAATAGAATGCTCTGATGCGTAGAGCTCACGTTATGGAAGCTGTCACTCCCACCTCTTCGGTACAGACGTTGTGCGCATCCCTGCGTGCGCCAGCCAAACCTAAAAAACATAAATGAAGCCAACGCCTATTTCCGCCTCATAATCATTTCGAGTGATTGGGCTGTCGGATACATCACTCCCGAACGCTTCGTACAGAGCTTCTCCGAAGATCTGCCAGTTCTCGCCCAGGTAATTGCGGTAGCTGACATTAACGCCCGTCGATCTATACCCACTATCAACATCAGTTTCCGGCAGCCCCGAATCGATGGATTGTTGTGTGGTTACGCCAAAGTCCCGGTTTGCGAGCTTACTATCGTGGAAAGTCACGGCAGCACCCACTTCCCAACCAGTACCATCAGCCTGGCACGCCAAGCACGTTCCTGCGCCGAAAATTCCGAGCGTACCAATTTCTCCTGCAGATACGCGCCCATCTAAAAAGTAACGCCAGTCGTCTGTAAGCGCGTAACGCGCTTCCAGCAGTACTGCTACGCCGGAATCCGACTCACCTAAACCCCCGAGTCTTCCATCTTCAGAGTCACTCTCTTCCCGGCCTTCCTCATACCCTATAGATGTCTGAAATAACCAGGAATCCTTCACCAGCGTTCGCCACCCAACGGCTTCGCCGGCCCAGAAAAAGATATTTTCTCCGGTTCGCCACTGAACACCACCAGCTGGGTCGGCCTCAAACTCGAACTCATCCGAACCCTCGTAAGCGGTCTCATACTCAACGCTCACCCCAAGACCAAAGCCCCAGCCGTCACCATTGGTGAAATCGTCGATAGAAGGAAGTGGAACGAGAGGGACTCTATTCTCTGCCGCATTGACCATACAGAGAAAGGTCAAAGCGCCAACAAAGGTGGCGACTTGAAGGGCTGCTTTCTTCATGGTTCTTCCTCTATCAAACAGTCATCGATATTACGACTTACGCATCGCAATGGATGATTGTGCAGCGGTCAAGAGGAAGAAGGCCCGGTTTGATTGGTTTTCGGCGTTACTGGTTTCCTTGGCGCTGATTCTGAAGCATTTGTTCCATCATCAACTGCATCTGGTCCATGCGTTGTTCCATGCGCTGCAGCCGCTGATCTTCGCTCATGGCCGGGTTGCCTTGCCGCATTCCCTGTCCGCTGTTGCCAGGCCCCTGATTCTTCATCTGGCCCTGACCGGGATTTCGGTTGCCCATGCCGGGGCCCTGGCCGTTCATTCCCATGCCTTGCCCCATCATTCCCGCGCCCTGGCCCATCATGCCTGGCCCCATTCCGGACTCTCGCATAATTTGCAGGTGTTCCTGCATGTGCTCCATATGTTCCTGCCGCAGGCGTTGGCGTTCTTCTCTGGTCGTCGCATTCTGCATCTGCTGCATGGTCTGGTTCATTCGATCCATGTTCTGCTGCATTTGCTGAATCCGTTCCTGGTTCATCATTCCTGCCTGACTGCCCTGCCCGGATCCACTCTGGGCAAAGGTAGCGAGTGGCAGCGAAATCAGGCTGGCACAGACCAGTGTTCTCAAACTGTGTTTCATGACTTTCTCTCCCCGTTGTGACCTTTCCATCAATAACAGAAAGAGCGAATGCCCTTTTGATGTGCGTCAGATTTGAGTATAGCCAGTGCCCAGTAGTTTACTAACCTTGGAGGCTGCGACTAATGGGTTTAGAATCGCTGCCTTATCTCCCCCGGTGTTCAGGGTTCCAAAATGCCGATTCTTGAAGCTGTTCTGATTGCTGTTGCCATTTTGGCGCTGCTCGGCGTCATCTTTGAAGAAGTCATTCACGTCAACAAGGCGAAAACCACACTGTTCTTTGGTACGTTCAGCTGGGTTCTCCTGTTTCTGTTCAGTTCCGGTGTAGACGAAACCGCTGCAGTTTCCTCTGGCCTTTCGGAGAGCATTGCCGAGATCGCCGGGTTATGGCTGTTTCTGGTGGCGGCGATGACATTTGTGGCCTACCTGAACAAGAAAGGTATGAT
>Ga0070729_10005816_pt1 | contig 12512 bp, 8 predicted proteins | sample tdDd472_FD_66725 | JGI IMG/M metagenome (GOLD analysis project Ga0070729, IMG submission 66725) | Marine sediment microbial communities from the Atlantic coast under amendment with organic carbon and nitrate - tdDd47.2 | ecosystem: Environmental > Aquatic > Marine > Coastal > Sediment | place...
CCGCCGCCGCCTTCTGCAGACCATGCCCTTTTACAGCACGGTTCAGTGCACAAAGATATACTTGGGCTGATTGAACACCCCCCCTATAGCACCATTTTCAGCGATACCGATGACCGAAAGACAATACTGACCCTCATGGCAGACAGCCGGGTTCAACCCGTTGCACTTGACGCGCTGGATTATTTTCACCGTTATGATATCAATACCTACCGTCATGCGCTTATGGTTTTTGCCATGTCACTTCTGCTCGCACGCCACCTTACCGTTCCCGGCCGTGATCTGGAGCAGGAGATACTCGGTTCCGGTCCCACTCATGATCTGGGGAAAACATGTGTGCCTATATCGATACTCAGTAAAAACACCCCGCTTACCGTAACCGAACGCTGGCATCTTGAACATCATACCGCAGCCGGTTACGCTCTGCTATCCTGGCATAACGGCAATGAGCATACCCATGCTGCCACAATCGCCAGGGACCATCATGAGCGATCAAACGGCACGGGATACCCCGAAGGCAAAAAACTCCATGATATCCTGGTGGAGATCATTGCCGCATGCGACATATACGACGCGCTTATTTCTCCCCGACCGTATCGCTCCGCTTCATTCGATAACCGCACTGCTCTGGAAGAACTCACAGCACTTGCAGACAAAAAATTTCTCCGCGAGGAAATTCTCCAGACCCTGGTAGCCCTCAACCGACACAATAAACCCAAAATAACTACCTGCATTGTTTCGCGGGAACGACGGGGAACTCCGCCCGCTGACAACCATTATGGCATTACAATTGACGATGCTGCTCCAGCCATATCCGCACAAAAAAAGTAAAGCATTGCACGCTCATACCCAACCCTTTTCATAAGACCGGACACGATGCTCCCGGAGCTCCGCCCCCTCAAAGATCCTCGGGAACCGCATAGATAAAAACCATCAATTTTTTCTAATGATGCAATGTAAGCGCATCCTGCAGAAAAGGTTTTACAAAGCTTTCTGCAAACATTCTCTATCGTATCACTTCTTTGAAAATTCTATTGGCCCTGTTCATGCCAATAAACCTGCCAAGCATTTTGCGTGAACCGTCTTTTTCCGTTAACTCATCACAATAATGCAGACTCGCCTCAGCAACCCGCCGGGCATAATCACTATCAGTGACAGGAGAGGCCTCATCAAGCAGATCAAGATAACAGCGCAGATAATCAAGGGCGCAGGCCTGTGCACTTGCAAGCAGGCTATTGTCGGCCATGGCGTATATACTGCAGTCAGTCAAATAGGGTCGCATCCAGTCTTTTGGTTTGGCCGGCGGCCCAATTGCATACTTTTCCATAACAGGACGTATACGCTCAACATAGCGCTGCAGATACTCCTGCTCGTTAAACAAGGGAATAAAGTTCATATAGATAAACGACTTTTTCTTCATGCAGGAAAAATCAATTGCCAGCAGCGGTATGTCATAATTACTCTCTGGATATATCTCCAGTGCCATAACCTGAAGACGCGGCAACTTGACGGCAGAGCGCATGACATTAACCTTGCGCACCTTTGCCGCGCGCCAATTGTAAAGCTGCATGCTGACAAATCCCAGCGGCAAACGGATATCACGCAAGTCTTCAGGGACGGGTGTCTCCTCAAGGGGGTAGCGCTCCTGAATCATTTCAAGCATTCTATTTTTAAGCTGTTCCATTCATTCCTCCTGTGTCTGCCAACACACACCGGAGCTATCATGCTGCTCCGGGGCCGCTGTAGTGATAGAAAAACATTATTACAACAGGGTTTGAATAAGTCTTTTCATGCAAACTATTCAGCGCATACCGGTCATGCTAACCAAATTCACTCCGAGTTGAAACGCCTTTTCAAGATCACCCTCTTTTTCACGTACATCCTGCGGCCCCATATTGCCTCGACTAATAACATCTCCTACGCGGCTAATGCCAAGGTCAATCAGGTTGCGTTCAAGCACCTCATGCACAAGCGCAGAGGAAAAACCAGGGTCGCCCTGACTGATAACAAGTGCCGCCTTTCGTCCGCTGAGGCGCGAGGTGAAGCCTCCGCCTGTAATCTGACCATCCAGGTCCCGATCAGCAACAAAGTCCATGAGCGGCAACAGACGCGAAAAAAACGTGAGGAGCGGCGCGCTGACTGTGCGCATATGGTTGGGTGTTCCGAATATGAAAGCTTCACAGGCCGACATGCGCTCAAGAATGCCCGGCATATCATCTGGAAGGGGGCAGACCCCGGTTCCCGGCGGAGGAAAGGTACATGTCAGACATCCGCTGCAATACCCGATAGTAGCTTCACAAACATATAAAGTATCCAGTTCAATATCCGCCCGGCTTGCCGCGCCTTTAGCCACGCGCTCAACCAGAAAAGCAGTATTGCCGTCCCTGCGCGGACTGCCGATTATTGCCATGATTTTCATAGTATTTTCTCCATCACTATTCACATAAGGAATCACATCCGTGCAGCGGCCTGCCGCTGCTGAGACTGAGAGCCATTGTACTGCTCCCGTATTTCGCCCGCAATCAAATTAAAATTCATACGTATATTCAAAGGTCAGGAAATCCTTGCTGTTGAGATCAGCCTGACTGGCGCCAAGACCGAAATAATTCATATAGCGCACAAGAAACGTATGTTTAAACCAAGGCTTGAACCCGAGTGCAGGGGCATAGTACCCGCCGCCCTCATCAAGATAGTACGCGCCATAAAACCCGGGCAGGATGCGGCCGTTCCAGAGCTCATAGCTTAATTCCTGCGTGACGACCTTCCAGCTTGTTTTGTTCTGAGCATAGGTCACCCAGGGATAATTTTGATCACCGCTCTTCCTGTCGGGCATCCTTTCATAAAACAGCTGTGTGGTTGAGGACAGGTACTTGTTGCGCGCCCACGGGGTAATGCCGGGCAGAAATATCTTGGTGGACCAACCGAGACACACCGCATAACGGTCCAGCTTGGTTATTCTCGACGCAAATCCGGTAGGGTCAAGAAATCTGGTGACGGGTTTATCGCGTTCATAGAGGGCCTCCAACCTGAAAATATTGCCCGACATGGCAAGCGTGGTTCCAGGAATAATGGGTATGGTGATATCAACAGGCTTATTCACCGTAAAACCGAAGGTGTCATACCAGGGATACCGGTATACGTTCTTCACGCGAGTTCCCAAAACCGCACCTGTCAGTGCTGTACCAAGTGCGTTGTCTTTAAAGACAGGGTCGTCTGCGCGATGGTGAAAATAGGACAGGGTCCAGTCCCATCCTGCCAGGAAACCGCGCACACGAATACCGATCTCGGGCTTTTTCCAGTCATCACTGGGCGCGTCACGATAGTATGCCTTGAAAAGCTGATCAGCATAAGTAACAGGCGAAGGAGGAACACCGGCAAAAGTTGGGTCCCACACGTAAAAATAGCCGGCAGGCCAGTTTCTGGTGGGTTCAAAATCCGGAATAATGAGCAGCTCATAGCTCATGTCCATGACCTGATCCTCAGGAGTCAGAAATAATCTGGCCATCCAGAGCCCGCGCTTGATTTCGGCAAAATCCGGGTAGGCCGGATTAAGATTGCCCCGCAAATCAACCGGGTTAATATTGTCGACCATACGCTCGAAACCGGTCTCACCCCATGATACAATCTGCTTACCCAAACGGACCTGAAAAATAGGGGCGTTAAACTCAAGATACAGCTCGCGTGAAACATCCTTGAAATCGTTATAGTAGTTAATTTGGTCTATTCCGTTCCTGGTGCCACCAGACCCCCGTTTCATTTGATTTTTAAAGCGCGAATCAATATCATGTGCGCCGTCATAAAACTGCTTCCACACGCTGTAGAAATTCAGCGAATAGTCAGGGCCGTCATAGGCATGCCACATAACCTCCAGCTTCAGCGAAGACCTGGCATTAAATACTTTATAGTCATTCTCATAACTTTTGGTACCATGCACCCGCCTTAAATACTGATTTGACCACTTGCCGTGTATGACGACCTTGTCGTCAAACAGCTCAATGGCTGCGGCCGTTCCAGTAAATGCAATCAGGAGCAGGCCCACTATGCAGAATCGTGCCACCATTCTCACTAGCAGTCTCCCTATATATTTCTGCACCGCACAAAACTGCTCCCTGAGATTAATTGAACGATGCAAGGTCTTCGTTCCTGCACACCGACACCAGTGCTTACAACGAACAACACATGCAAGAGCCCGATACAATCAAGTGATACATACCTAATATTGTATTCTGCCTGCAGGCTCTTCTGCAACATTTTTATCCATATTCCTTCTCACATTTTTATGCTTGCGTTGCGTACCTTTTACGTTGTACTATTTAAAAAAATGCAGACTCCCGTAATATACATAATCAACAATCACTAGACCCTCTAGAAAGGACGTACACAATGAAAAAAAATCGTATTGTCCCCATTATTTTACTGGCAGCGCTCTGCACACTGGCACAACTCGGAAGTCCTGTCCGGGCCGAAGCAGGTGTCTTCAAAAGCATTGTGTGCTACATACCCAACAGGGTCTTTGACCTTGTGGATATTTTTCGCGTACGCCTCCGTGTCGGACCGGGTATCTCAGTCGGAGTGCGGGCCACGCGACCACTCTCAGCGTTCGTAGGATTCCACAGCAGTGCCTTTATCGGGTTGCCCGGGCCCCGCGGCAAAGCAAAACTCCCGTTGCCGGTCGGCTTTGATCTGCGCTCAGGGGCTCAGGCCAGCTTTGCTGATGTTTCCGCAGGAGGGCCCTACTACGGTCCTCTTGAGGTGGGGGGGGAACTTCAGCTCTTTTTCGTGGGCGCGAATGTCGGTGTCGGCGTTTGGGAAATCGTTGATTTCATTACCGGTTTTGTGTTTATTGATCTACAGGATGATGATTTCGGGAAAGACCGCAAAAAGGATGACGCTAAGGATGATGAAGCTGATGAGCCCGAAGTCGATGCACCAGAAGCTGATGCGCCCGAAGCTGATGTGCCCGAAGCTGACGAGCCTGAAGCTGATGAGCCCGAAGCTGACGAGCCTGAAGCTGACGAGCCTGAAGCTGATGAGCCTGAAGCTGACGAGCCCGAAGCTGATGAGCCCGAAGCTGATGAGCCCGAAGCTGATGAGCCCGAAGCCTGAGCATATTTAAAAAACTTTAAAAACAAAAACCGCCCCGGCGATAGTGCATACGGGGCGGTTTCGTATTCCAGCACACCAAAACCTGGACTCTACCCGTTCAAAATCACCCACAAACCACCGCTTTCACAAATGCGGGCACCATCAAACAGTCCTGCCTGATTGATAAATCCCAGCAGCGACCAGACACGATACATCCTGCGGCCAAGGACATCGTTTTTAATACTCGATTCATCTGCAATCGGCGCAATGAGCTCATCCGGAGGATAGCAACCATAGGCCCCCCTAACGAATAAGATTTACTTTCCTTAATACCCTTTTCGCTTGAGTTTCACAAGCTCGTCAGCAGCTAAGCTCTTATACGTTTTAAATTAATACCCGTTATGCAGTATCTTGTAAAGGGTAATGGGGAAGGACGCAAAAGGGTACTGCCTACTCACGATAAATGGTCGTGCCAACGGTTTCACCATTCAGAGCTTTGGTAATCATGCCCGGCACGGTTCCGTTAATAATGCTGATTTTTTCAATCACTTCACTGCTTTGCAAAATCTCAAAACGTTAAAGGAGGCAGGTCAACTGTATTTCAATAAAATGGCTGTACCATATTATGGTGCCTGGTTAAACCCTGTCTGCTCATGCCAGCCGCCGCCCATAGCCCGGCACAGGGCAATGACCGTGTCAAGCTGGTTTTGGCGTGCAAAGGACAGATCAAACTCGGCCAGGAGCGACCGCCGCTGTATGTCCAGTTCATCAATCATACTTATATGACCGCTGGCCTGCTGCTTTTGAGAAAGATCAAGGCTTCGACGCATGGCTTGAGCCCGCTGAAGGGAGGCATCAAGTGCCTGGGCCATTTTTGTGCCGGCCACAAGCGCATCGCGGGTTTCCCTGAACGCGTTCTGAATTGTCTGTTCATAGCGGGCAAGCATCTGCTCATGGCGGGCCTTTGCCGCTTTTTCCCGGGCAAAAAGCCTGCCGCCTTCGAAAATTGGCTGTGTAAGAGAGCCTGCAATGTTCCAGACATTTGAATCCTGGGTAAAAAGATTCTGAAAGTCGGAGCTGATAAAGCCGTACTGACCGGTAAGGTTTATCGCCGGGAAGAATGCTGCGCGGGCAGCGCCGATGCGGGCATTGGCCGCCATGAGCATGCCTTCCTCGCGGCGTATATCAGGTCTGCGGCTGAGCAGGTCGGAAGGAATGTTTTTGGGTATGCGCGGAAACGTGCTCAATTGTTCAAGAGTTTTACCCGCCTCGGAAAACCCTGCCACAATATCTGCGGGACTGCGTCCGAGCAGCATAGCAAGAGCAGTTCCGGCCTGAGAAAGGGCGTTTTCGCGTCGATACACGAGCGCCAGGGTCGCAAGCCGGTCGGCCTCTATTCTGCGAAGGTCAAGTTCCTGAGTATAGCCTGCCAGGTAGCGCTTCCGATAAATCACGCAGCTTTTATCATAGGTTTCGAGCTGGTCACGGGCTATGCGCGTTTGGGCTTCCAGGGTACGCAGATTAAAATAAAGGGCCGCCACATCTGCTGTGAGTATAAGTCTCACCGCATCACGGGCAGAACGCGTCGCCAGGAGTTCGGCGCGTGCCGCTTCATCAAGTCGGCGGTATTTCCCCCAGAAATCAAGTTCAAATGATAAAAAGCCGAAACCGTCAAACCTATCATCGGTACGACTCTCATTGGGTAGTGCCGCTTTCTGTGAAACGCGGCCCCGGCCGGCATCAGCACCGATGCCCACAGATGGAAGCCGGTCGGCAAATGCTATGCGCGCCAAAGCCCGTGCTTCTTCGACCCGCGCCATGGCGATTTTGAGATCCTGGTTATAGGCAAGCGCTTCATTCTCGATTCGGTCAAGGGTCGGATCATTAAACAGCTTCCACCAGTCAGCCGCCGTAAACGGAGCAATATCGGCTGAAGCATTGTCTGAAGCCGAGGGCAACATAAGATCAGGGCGAATATAATCAGGACCCATGGTACAAGCCGCAGGCAGTAAAAAGATCAATAAACATATAATCCGGTATCGCAGCATATCAGATTTTCACCTTCCGTTTGAGTGCGGATTTTCCAGATGTACTCAAAAAAGCAAGAATCTTAAACGAGCCGAGTTTTTCAGTAAATCCTATAATGCTCACAAAAAACAGCGGCACAAAATAAGTTGCGATAAATGTCGAAGCGAGCATACCTCCGACAACACCCGTACCGATGGAATGGCGGCTGCCGGCTCCCGCACCTGAGCTCAGAGCAAGTGGCAGACACCCCAGAATAAAGGCCAGCGAGGTCATGACGATAGGCCTGAAGCGTTGACGTGCAGCCTCGACAGCAGCCTCTACAAGGGGCATACCGCTCTCATGCTTATTAAGAGCAAACTCCACGATAAGGATAGCGTTTTTAGCAGACAGTCCAATAAGTGTCACCAGGGCTATCTGAAAATAAACATCATTGGACAGACCCCGTAACCACACAAGGGAAATGGCGCCGAACATGGCAAAGGGAACGCTCAGCAGCACGACCAGCGGAAGGTTCCAGCGCTCGTATTGCGCGGCGAGGATGAGAAATACAACGATGATTCCCAGTATGAAGGCAATCAGGGAGGCCTTGCCGGTGAGTTTTTCCTGATAGGAACTGCCGCTCCAGGCAAGGGTATAGCTCTCGGGAAGTGTTTGCAGACTCAAATCTTCAAGAGCCTGAAGCGCCTGACCCGAGCTGTATCCCGGTGCTGGTGCGCCAACGATTTTACCCGAGGGAAATACATTGAAACGCTCAACAATATCGGGCCCAACGATAGGTTTAAAATGGACCAGCGACGATAGTGGAATCATCTGATCTGAGGATGAGCGCACAAATACCTCGCGCAGGTTTTCAGGCAGACTCCTAAACGGTGCGCCCGACTGCATCATGACCTTGAAGGTGCGGCCGGATTTATTGAAGTCGTTGATATAATAGGCACCAAAAGTCGATTGCATGGTCGTGAAAAGCATGTCTTTTGAAACGCCCAGGGCATAGGCCTTTTCAAGATCCGTTTCCACCAGATACTGAGGGGTTGCCACGCGAAAGGTGGTGTCAATTCGGCCGATCTCCGGTCGCTTGGCCGCCGCTTGGATAAAGAGGGCTATCTGTGCTGCAAGCTGTTTGCTGTCGCCGTCGCCGCGATTCTGTATATAACCCTCAAAACCGCCAACCAGGCCCATTCCGTCGATCGGCGGCGGGTTGAAAAGAATAAAACGTGCGCCGGGTATGGTTTTTTCGGCCTGCTGCATGATTTCGGCGGCAATGACTTCTGCTGACTGGGAGGCCTTTGGTCGTTTATCCCAGGGCAGAGTACCTATAAAAATCGAGCCCGAATTGTTTTTCAGGGCGCCTGACAGCAGATCAATGCCCGCAAATGTCTCAACATGGTGGACCATTGGATGAGCGAGGACAATTTTCTGAAAAGCATCCATGGCTTGTTCGGCCCGTTTGAGCGATGCGCCCTCATCAAGGGTGGCAAAGCCAAAAATGTTTGATTGATCTTCATCCGGAACAAGGCTGCCCGGTACCTTCAGAAACAGGAAAAGCGTAAGCGAGGCCATAAGAAAAAAGCAAACAAGCGCAGCCGGTGCGTGATGGATAATACGGTTGACTGTCCGGGCATACCTGTTTGTGCTCTTTTCGAACCAGACGTCAAAACGCTCAAGCAGACCCGTGCTGCTGTCTTTTCCGGGTTTCAGGAGAAGCGCAGAAAGTGCAGGGGTGAGCGTTAGCGCCACAATGCCCGATATGATAACCGAGATGCTGATTGTTATTGCAAACTGGCGGTACATGGTGCCGGAAAGCCCCTCCATGAATGCAACCGGCACAAAGACTGCGCACAAAACCAGCACAATGGCAATAATCGGTCCGGTGACCTGTTCCATGGCTTTGATAGTTGCCTTGCGCGGGGAAAGTCCTTCAGAGCGCATGATGTGCTCAACTCTCTCGATCACAACGATGGCGTCATCCACAACAATACCGATTGCCAGCACCAGACCGAACAGGGTCAGCGTATTGATTGAGAACCCAAACGCAGACATCCCGGCAAAAGCCCCTATGATGGAGACCGGCACGGCAAGGCAGGGAATGAGGGTCGCGCGAAAGCTTTTTAAAAAAATAAAAACAATGAAAAAGACCAGCACTACCGCCTCAAACAGGGTCCATACCACTTCCTTGATGGAGGTGCGCACAAATGTTGTGGTGTCATACGGGATGGAATAGGCAACGCCCGGAGGAAAGCGTTTTTTCAACTCTTCCATGCGGGCAAGCACAGCGTCAGCGGTTTCAATGGAATTGCCTCCGGAAGAGAGGTTGATAATGATCGGCATAGACAGCTCATTGTTCAGCTTGCCCGTGAATTCATAAACCTGTGCACCCAGCTCGATTGTTGCCACATCCTTTAAGCGCAGGGAGCTGCCATCGGGATTTGAGCGCAGTATGATATCGCCAAATTGCTCTGGATTATCAAGCCGGCCCTTGACGATAAGCGAGTAGACCATGCCGGAGTCCTCCCCCGTTGGCGGCTGGCCGAGCTTGCCCGCGGCATACTGCATGTTCTGGCTGCGCACGGCAGCGGCAACATCAGATGCCGCAAGACCGAGTTGCGCCATCTTATCAGGCTTGAGCCAGATGCGGATCGCATAATCTCGGGCGCCCCACAGCCATGCGCTGCCAACCCCGGGAAGGCGCTTGAGGTCATCCATAACATTGATGAGCGCATAATTACTGAGATAGGTGGTGTCGTAGATGCCGCCCGGTGACGTAAGGGATACCACCAGGAGGATCGTGGGAGATTTCTCCTCTACCGTGACGCCGAAGCGCCGAACATCTGCAGGCAGCATCGACAGCACCGTCTGCACCCGGTTATTGACATTAATGGTCGCCTGATCGGGGTCAGTTCCAACGGCGAACGTTACGGTCAGTTCCAGCTTGCCGTCACTTGAAGTCACAGAGTTCATATAGATCATATCGTCAACACCGTTAATCGCCTGCTCAAGCGGGGCTGCAACGGTTTGGGAAACCACCTCGGCGCTGGCACCGGTATATTCTGCCCTGACTGTTACTGCAGGAGGAACAAGATCAGGATACTGGGCAATGGGCAGCCTTACGAGGGAGATACTGCCGGCCAGTAAAATCAGCAGTGATATAACGCTGGCAAAAATAGGCCTGTCGATAAAAAAACGTGAAATCATGGAGTCTCCTTATATCGCTGCATCAGCCGGTGCCTGCTTGATTTTGGACGGTGCTGCTGTCACCTGTGTGCCGGGCTGCACTTTCATCATGCCGGCCGTGATGATGCGCTCGCCTGAGCAAAGGCCCGATGAAATAACGCTTTGGATTCCGATTGAGAACTGTTCGGTCACCTGTCGCATCTCTGCTTTCATGTCCTTATCAACAACATAGACCGATGCGCCCTGTTGAGTGATAAATATCGCCTGTCTGGGGATTAGCACCACGTTTTTAAGCCGCAGTCCTTTAGGCCGCACACGTACGAACTGGCCGGGCATAAGAGCGGTATCCGGATTTGGCAGCACCACCTTTGACCGCACGGTTGCGGTCCTCGGATCCTCTGTGCTGTCGGTAAACATAATTGAGCCCGGCTGAGGGTGCAGCCTGCCGTCGGGATATATAATCGTAACAAGTTGTTTTCCCTGGGGTCGGGAAACAGCGCCGCTTTGCAGCAATTTCCGCAGCAAGGTAAAGTCTGCGCCGGGAACAGAAAAATTGACATACAGGGGATCAACCTGAACCATGGTAGTCAGCAGGCTGGCATCAGGTGTTGTGGAAACCAGCGTCCCGACAGAGCAGGATTCCTTGCGCACCATGCCTGAAATAGTTGAAAAAACCCGTGTATAGCTTAGTTTCACCTGGGCATCATGCAGATTTGCCTGTGCAACCTGCATGTCAGCCTCTGCCGCCCTGAAGGCCATTTGCGCCTCATCGTTCTCTTTTTCGCTGACAGCATCATCCTTATAAAGCCCTGCGGTGCGCACATGCTCGCGCCGCGTGCGCTCAAGCTGGGCTTCGGCCTGTGCAAGAACACCACGGGTCCGCTCAAGGGCTATTTGATAGGGAACGGGGTCTATCTGAAAGAGCTGAGTGCCCTGCTTTACAAACTGGCCCTCTTCACAGATGCGTTTCTCCAGAATACCGCCCACACGGGCGCGTATCTCCACTTCAAGAAAGCCCGCAGTCTGGCCGATAAACTCAGGCTCCCAGTCGGCATCTGTGGCTGTAACATTCATTATTTCTACAAGCGGTGGAGGCGGCGTTTTTTTAGAAGTGTCAGAGTTGCATGCTGTAACAGCAAGTAGAAAAATAATAAGTAGAAATGCTCTAGTGCCATATGTATGTTTCATAAAATCCTCAATATGTTTGCCGTTGTTCGTGTTTATTCGCTAGTTTGTTATGCTTCACAGCCGATTGGGGGCCGGATTCTTTAGCTGCTGCCACCATGCGCGGTCTGTTTCATTGTTCGGGACCTGTTCCTGCTTCAGTTTAGGATGCCAGGATTCGGGCCTTCCCGGAGTAGACCGGACATGGCGGTAATCCACTGCACAGCCACTGCAGTAAATCCGTGCCATCAGGGTTAAGAATATGCGAGTTCGGTGTTCATAACCGGGAAAGAGGGAAAAAATTTTCTGACAGATCATCTTGTTTTTTCGTTAATGGTATAGAGGGTGTAAATGTGGTCAATCAGGTCTTTCCTTGCCCATTTGGTGGAATTATTGATTGTGACAACATCATTGATTAAAACATCATGGTTGTAATAGAACATGATAGTTGCAATCATGCTGTATGCACTATGGACGGGATCCAGTGTGGGTCTGATAATATTTTTTTCAATACCTGTACGTATAAAAAAGGCTAATTCATTAAAAAAATTAATAAAATATTGATCTCTAACATAGGTATAGAAAACGCCGCGACCGTTTATTTCGCGCTGCGTAATGGTATATTCTTGATACTCACTTTCAAAGGTATCAGAAAAACATTCAATTAATTTCCTAAATGCATTCGGATAATCATCATAATCGCTGATAATATGATTAACCTTGTTAAAGACTTTCTGTAGATGGGTATCCAGAATATAACGGTAGAGTTCAGTTTTATTCTTAAAATAGTAGTACAGAGTAGGTTTGGTTACTCCTGCCATTTCAACAATTTGTCGCATTGAGGCCAGTTCAAACCCGTTTTCAAAAAATACTTTGGTTGCACACGCGATTAGTATTTTTTTGGTGTTTTTTGTTTTCATTATGCCCTCAAATATTTAAACATTAAAAACCTATTTACCGGTAGGTATATGAAGTATACGCAATATTTTTTTTTTGTCAAGCAGCTCTGATTGAGTGGCGGTTTTTAAAGGCAGGAACATGCTGAAATAAATACTCGGTGCTGAATT
>Ga0070729_10005817_pt1 | contig 12509 bp, 8 predicted proteins | sample tdDd472_FD_66725 | JGI IMG/M metagenome (GOLD analysis project Ga0070729, IMG submission 66725) | Marine sediment microbial communities from the Atlantic coast under amendment with organic carbon and nitrate - tdDd47.2 | ecosystem: Environmental > Aquatic > Marine > Coastal > Sediment | place...
GCTTGTCGTCCATGTAGTCACCGGTCGGCAGCTGTACGGAAAAGCCTGCTCCGACAATGGTCTCGACTTTTTTTTCTGCCCGGTATTTCGCATATTCCTTGCCCTGCAACGGCGGTGCACCATACAGGTTGACCGCGAAGCGCACGAAAGTGTCAGTCCACCCACTCCGCTTGACCTTCTCGGGGACACCGTCGAGTAACCCGGTCCAGGTCCCCTCCTGGTAGGCCTGTATGACCCCTATCCGCGCGGTTTTCTCGAACAACGCGAACGACCGGATGTACTTTGCCAGCCAGGTATGCAGCTCCAACTCTACATCTTCGATCTTGAGGACCGGGTCAAACCCGATATCCGCTTCGGTGTAGGCATACCCCGAACCGATAAAGTTGGTATTGATTGGCAGATGGGCCCAGCGTCTCGGCTCCAGCTCTTCGGCAAAACATGGAAAGGCGCAAAGAGCAAACAACTGGATGAGAACACCCCCCCGGATGAGATTGCCTGCCCAATTCGCCCTGGAGACGTAATGACGCGTTGCCTGACACAACATTTTTTCAAAATTGTTCAGTATAGCCATGCGGCTCATTTTCGGTTCATTGGTGATCGATTGCAATCAGAAAACAATTCTCGCAGAGCATCTGCGTCACGAAAAAGGCCCGTCCCGTATCCGGGAGGGCCTTCTCCATGTCTGAAATATGATGTACTCGTGAAAGGCCGAAAACGCTTCCGGGCCCTTCTGCCTAAATCAGGTTGTCAGTACCCGGCAGGAGTGTTTACAACTACGTAAGTAACATTGCCTCCCCGATAAGTCCTGGAATACCAGTCACTCCCACATTGGTAATAGGTGACCCCGTTAACATGAATCGTGGTGCATGAAAGCGAACTGAAGGTTGCATAGGTTATGCTCACGCCGACCCTTCTGCGATAACGATCGTCATAGTAGTCACGGCGGTCATCATAAACATCCTCTGCGAAGTCTTGTCTATCCTCACGGACGTCGTCGCGGTGGTCTTGCCAGTCTTCACGGTTTTCCTTGCGAGCGTCATTCCTATCTCCACGATTATCCTGCTTATTGCTCCGCCGGTCTCCACGATCAGCACTACGATTATCTCTCTGGCTCATCTTGCTGCCGCCACGTTGACTGCTCGTCGGTCTTTGGCTGCGCACAGAACCGCTGGAGGCTGGGCCACTGCGAGAGAAACTTTTACCACCGCCACCTCGGCCACCACCGCCACCTCGGCCACCACCGCGACGAGCTTCAACCTCGGCGACAACGAACAGGAGAACCACCAGAACTGCACACCCCGCAACCAATGTCTGCCATTTGTAGTTCATCATGGCTGGCCTCCTTCCTCGGGGATCTTCTCATCCAGTTCAGCCACGGGAATACGCTCTGCGCCCTTCGGAGGGTCGTAGGTGAAGGCCCCATTAGCGATCTTCGGAGAAAGGTCCCATTCCAGGAACTGGGCCCAGAACTGGGGCCAGCCCTCCTCGTTTTTATGTGTGATGATCATCCGACGTGGTAACGGCTCGTCCCCCTTGGCAATCCAGATCTGATAATCAACGTTGTTATTACGCAGGGCAACATGATCACAAAGGACCCCGGCCACGGTAGATTCCTCGACATACAGGCCAGACTCTATTTTTTCCAGCAGGATGTCTCCAAGGTCACTGGCAAAGAAATCCCGTAGCGGAACCGGCCGCTGCAGCGTTTCAGCGAGGAAATCGAAAGCGTCATCGATCTCGCCCGTAAACGGGGCTTTGGCATAAACAGCCTGCTCAGGATTGAATAGCACGATCTCCTTGCCATCATAGACGACATTTCCGGAAGCGCCATCCCTGCGGTCGACTTCGATCCGGAAATGATCAGGACGCTGAATTGTGATTTCCTGGTGGGAACCGAATTCGAGCATCTGGCCATCTTCCTGAAGCACATCGAAACCGAATTCGGCTGTCATTCGAAGATGTTTGAGATTGGTGAGGAATTTGACTGAACGAGAGACAACCTCCCGGACCTGCTCATCGATCTGCTCTTCGACCTGTGCGGTGCCCTGGTCCGCAGCGATGGCACATGCAACAGGTAGCAGCGCTACGCAAAGAGCGACCAGAAACATTCTTAATACAAGCATTTTCTTCTCCTGTCAGTGGGAAATTTATAAGCGGCTCAGCAATCGCGGCAATCGCCTTGTGCGCAGATGGGTTGGCCTTCGGTGATTCATCACCCGTGCTTATAAGAATATCTCAACATAATGTTAATGCAACTCTGCCGGTCGACAGACTTCGCCCAGGGGCCGCGCGAGTCATTCGCGTTTGGCACGATGATTGTAGTATCTCCCTGTAACAGAGAGGGGCCTTTCAGCAACCAGGAGGTCTAAGATGCGAAAATTACTGAGCCCGTTGTGGCCAGGCAGATGCGACAAGTGCTCCCGTCGGACTTTGGTCAGGGGACGTTACCTGGTGGAGGCACAAAAATCGCTACAAATATGTGTCACCTGTATACCGGTCGATGGTCATGACATGACTCACGATAGCAGGAAACTTGTTCTGGCAGGCTATTGAAGGCCATGAACAACCTTCGTCTGCGAGCATGCTCTGTTGCCATGCCTGGTTCTGTGAGGTCACATGTTTGAAGCGACCATACTGCTGACTCTGCTCGGTGTCGTCTTATGGGTTATCATGGCACGCGGGAAATCCACATCGGCGAGGAGACCGACCTTGATCAGCCTGTCGTCAGAGTTGAAACCGGCGAAAAAGGTCAACAGGAAACGCCATGCATAATTTTCGGACCTGTCGACCGCGAAGCGCCATTCTCTAAAAGGAATTCAGCCTGCGCAGGAACGCCTTGAGCAGGCCATAGTTGCGCCGATTAAACTGGAAAACCAGGCGCGGCAGGTCAACAAGGTCGGGCTGGTCCTGTTCTTCCGGCAGGGCCACGGTCATCTGAAGGTGACTCCCGGGCTCGATGATTTCGCTGAATTCCTCTTCAAGCACGGCCAGGTTCTCGGCACTCAAGGGTTTGTTAAGGCGGATAACATAGGTTGAGCCCACCCACCTGCTGGAATGGTAGTTCCGGTAAAAATCATCGATGATCTGTGCCGCCTCGAAGGGGTCGCGGGTGATCGTGAAAAGGCTGAAGTCCTCTCCAGAGATCACGCCGCGCTTCAGCATGACCTCCTTGATAAAATCAAACCAGGGTTCCCAGTAGCTGCCGTCATCATCATCGATCAGGACCAGGGGGATAGGCGGGTTCTTACCGGTCTGCACCAGGGTCAGCGTTTCCATGGCCTCATCCAGCGTTCCAAAACCACCAGGGAAGAGGGCCACCGCGTCAGCCTCTTTCAAAAAAGCCACTTTCCGGGTGAAAAAATACTGGTAGGTGATGGTATGGCTGCTGTTTTCCATGACCGGGTTGGTCCCCTGTTCAAAGGGTAGTCGGATGTTAACCGCGAAGGAATTGTCGGCCCCTGCACCTTCATTGCCCGCCTGCATGATACCGGGGCCGCCGCCGGTGATGACCATATAGCCAAGGCGAACGAGCTGCCGGGAGAAAGTTACGCATTTCTGATAGCTCTCCTCGTTCGGCGCGGTTCGAGCCGAACCGAAGATCGTCACCTTCTTGCGCTCGCGATAGGGTCCGAACATCTTGCTGGTGTAGCGCATCTCCTTCATGGTCGCACGCAGCATCTTCAGGTCAGCCAGGTAATCATTTTCCTGACCGGTTTTCAGGGCACTGATCACCATCTCGCGGATGATTTTCGAGTGATGCACATCGGCCATTGCAAGGATTTCTTCAATAAGCTCATCCAGTCGACCGTTGGTCTTTTTAAAACTGATATCCATGGCGGTTCCTTCGATAGTATTGGGGGTACATTCTACCATGACTTCCGGCAGCTGGCTCACTGTTTCGTAAACAGGATGTCACCGTTTTCGATTCGGTCGAGGGCGATCCAGATGCCGCGCAGACTGGCAGATGGATAGCGTTCTGCTAGAGCCTGGTATTCCCGTCGCAGAGACTGGTCTAGCAGACGCAACTGCTGCCGGCTTTGCTCGGAGAGGTTTTCTTCCAACTGTTCGCAGAAGAAGGTAATGCAGTTGTATGGACGGCGGGAGACCGGTAGGCGGCAGCCTTGCTCACCGAGGTAAGGGCAGGTCTTGCCGAAATCGGGAGCAGGGGGCTCCTCATCAGCCAGCAGATAGGCCAGCAGATTGGTCAAGGTTACATGATGTCGGCCACAGCCGCAACAGGCGCCATCACATTCAACACACAGCTGCACGCCGCCGGCCAGACGAAAAAGATCGTCCAGGTCCGACTGGATTGCAGCAATCGAGTCGAGCCTGTCGCTGAGCCATTGCCGGTCCGTCTCGTCGATTGCAACAAGCTCATCCCTGAGTTTTTGCAGCAGCGCGGGCCAATCGGCGAGGAGGGTCTTTTGTTCTCTGGTCATAGCTGGACTCAATCGGAGAAAAAAGCGCTATTGGCCAAGAAAGAAGCGGCACCGGGAAATCCAGGTGCCGCCGGCTCCTGCGCGAAGAGGCAGGCAAATAAAGTGGTCGGAGAGAACCGTAAGCCGGGTTCTGTACCTCGCAGCAGTTGCCCGCGGCGGGGTGACGATCATTCCTCTAGGACCACCGTTGCCGGTGGCCTCAAGCAGCCTGACCCGGGAGTCTCGAACGGGCCGTTCTCAAACACTCCCCTATTTGGCCTTGCTCCGGATGGGGTTTACCGAGCTGCTGACGTCACCGCCGGCACTGGTGAGCTCTTGCCTCACCCTTTCACCCTTACCACGCCACGGCCATGCCCCGGCGGGCGGTCTACTCTCTGTGGCACTTTCCCTGGGGTCGCCCCCGGTCCCCGTTAAGGACCATCCTGCCCTGTGGAGCCCGGACTTTCCTCCCCCTGCTTTCGCACAAAGCTACGGCAGGCGGCGATCGCCTGGTTTTCTCCAACCACCTTCCAGTGTTCTGTTATCAGTCCAGTGCGGTAACGAAAAGCAGCCGGTTGCAGTGCGGACAGGTCTGAATCTCCTTGACGACAAACAGGCTGTTGAACAGCTGCGGCGGGAGGTGCATATGGCAACCCAGGCAAGCACCACCGCGGGCCTCGACAACGGCCACACCGCCTCGTCTCGACATCAGGAGTTCGTACCGCTTGCGCAGCTTCGTCGGCAGGTCCTGGAGGAGAGCTTTTCGTTGGCGCTCCATCTCATCGAGTTGTTCGATCACCGAGACCAGCGAGGCATCGATTTCGGCACAACGCCCGCTCGCCTGTTCATTGGCCTGGGCAAACTCGTCATCTTTTTCAGCCTTTTCCGAACTGAGCGATGTAAGCGCCTCATTCTTTGCGTCAATCTGGTCCTGCAACTCCTTGGCAAGCTTTTTGGCCGTATCCACTTCCTTGAGCACCGCAATATATTCTTTCTGCGTTTTGATCTGGGGAAGACGCCCTTCGGAACGCTCTACATTCTGCTGTTCCAGGACTATGGCATTGGCCAGCTCACTCTTCTCGACTTCCAGCGCACCTATCTCGTCGGCGAGGCTGTCGACCATTTCCTGCAGGCGCTCGAGCTCTGTATTGAGGGCCTGCTGCTCATCGAGACCGGTCTGCCGTTCGACCTCAATAACCTTCTTATCAGTATCCAACTCCTGCAAGTCACGCAGTAACTGCAACTGCTTCTGCACGATAAACGCCTCCCTTGTCAGTAATCTCTTTGTATCGACTGCCCACGTGCGGTCGAGGTTGTTTAATAAAACCGGAAAGGATCCTGCTCACCGGCGTATGTTACAAACTCCATCTCCCAGTGCCGTTTTCCAGCGGCGTTTCGCAATGCGTCTGCGACCAGGTCAATCATCAGTTTTTCCGTAGCAAAGTGACCGGCATCAACCAGGGCGATGCCGAGTTCCTCAGCTTGTCGAGCCTCGTGATATTTGACGTCGCCAGTGACCAGCACATCAGCTCCCTGGCGATGGGCGGTCTGCAGCAGGCCGGCGCCGGCACCCCCGCAAAGGGCGACTTTGTGCACCGGCAAATCGTGGGCTCCGGCCAGGCGCAGGTGATCACAATCGAGGGCGTCCTTGACGCTCTCGGCAAATGCATCAAGCGTCGTCGCCTGTTCCAACATGCCAATCCGACCCAATCCGGCGCCGGGCACCTGGTTCTGCAGAGGCAAGAGGTCGTAGGCCACCTCTTCATACGGATGCGCTTTCAACATCTTCTCAAGGACTCGCGCCAGTCTGCGTTGCGGAACGATCGTCTCGAGCCGGATTTCCTCAACCTGTTCCAGTTTTCCCGGTTCGCCGACAAAAGGGTTCGATTCCGCGCCAGGACGGAAGGTCCCCTCCCCCCGGCTGCGGAAGGAGCATTGATCGTAAGCACCGATCTTGCCTGCACCACCAGCGAAAAGGGCTTCGGCAACCTGCGATTCGTGACCAACGGGAACAAAAATCACCAGCTTGAGGTATTCGCCGGCAACCGGCTGCAACGGCACAGTCATCTGCACGTCAAGTTGCCGAGCCAGCCAGCTGTTGAGCCCATCTTCGGCACAGTCGAGATTGGTGTGGGCGCTGATCACCGAGACCCCGGAATGTACAGCCGTCCAGAGAACCTGGCCGACGGCGTCACCAGGAGTCAGACGCTTGATCGGGCGGAACAGCAGGGGATGATGCGTGACCAGAGCCTGGGCCCCGGCATCGCTGGCAGCCTGAACGGCACCGAGCGAGGGATCCAGTGCCACCATAACACGGGACAGGAGTGCGGCGGGGTCACCGACCTGTAGCCCGACATTGTCCCAATCCTCGGCCAGGCCGGGATCGTACAGATTGTGAATCAGGCCGAGCAGATCCTGTATGCGTTGTCCTTTGTTTGCCATCATCCCTATGTAAAAAGAGTGCAACCTGGTCTTCGGCTGCACTCTCTTTACATCTCTTGAAATCTATCTGAACCAGTAAACATCAATCATGGTGTTGAGGCGGGTGGTGGGCCCACCAGGGTTCGAACCTGGGACCGACCGGTTATGAGCCGGTGGCTCTTCCAACTGAGCTATGGGCCCGCAAAAGTTCAAGCCGAAAGTGTAAGTTGCGTATTCTTCTCTGTCAATCACTTTCCAGTGCCCGGTCTCTCTAAACGATCAAACAATGCATCAGCATCACTTTTCAAAAACATGGAGAACTCAACCATAACCTAGTTGTTGCCACCGGTTTCCATAAAACTCTTCAGTCGCTTGGCGCGACTCGGATGCCGCAACTTGCGCAGCGCCTTGGCTTCGATCTGGCGAATCCGCTCACGGGTAACGGCAAAATCCTGGCCGACTTCTTCAAGGGTATGGTCCGACTTCTCGCCGATCCCGAAACGCATGCGCAGGACCCTCTCCTCACGCGGCGTAAGGGTCGCGAGAACTTTGGCCGTCTGGTCGGAGAGGTTGCCCTTGATGACTGCTTCGAGGGGAGAGACAACACCCTTGTCCTCGATGAAATCACCCAGTGAGGAGTCTTCTTCCTCACCAATCGGGGTTTCCAGGCTGATCGGCTCCTTGGCAATTTTCAATACCCGGCGCACCTTCTCAAGCGGCAACTCCATACGCTCGGCGATCTCTTCGGGGGTTGGCTCCCGGCCAATCTCCTGGACCAGCTGACGGCTGGTACGGATCAACTTGTTGATCGTTTCAATCATATGCACCGGGATGCGGATGGTGCGGGCCTGATCGGCGATGGCGCGGGTAATCGCCTGGCGAATCCACCAGGTGGCGTAGGTTGAAAACTTGTAGCCACGCTGGTACTCGAACTTGTCGACCGCTTTCATCAGGCCAATATTGCCTTCCTGGATCAGGTCGAGGAACTGCAGACCGCGATTCGTATATTTCTTGGCGATTGAGACAACCAGGCGCAGGTTGGCTTCGACCAGTTCGGTCTTGGCCTGCTTTGCACGCCACTCACCCTTGTTCACTTCCTTGAGGGATTCGAGCAGTTCTTCCGGGGCAAAGCCTGACTCCTCTTCGACCTTGGCAAACTTGCGATCAGCCCCCTTCAGGCGTTTTTCAACCACCAGCAGGGTATCCATCGGGCGGTTGAGTTCTTCGGCAACGCTCCGGGCCTCGTTTTCGCTTTTGCGCATTTTGCGCAGCAGCTTGCTGATATCCACGTAAGGACGGCCCAGGGTCTCTTCACAGGCCTTGACTTCCTGCTTGGCCTTTTTGACCTGCTTGGCCAGCTCCTTGAGCCGGTCCACAATCTTGGCAATCTGGTAATCTTTGAGACGGATCTGGTTCATCAGGTCGCCCATTTCCGCTTTCAGGCTTTCCATTTCCTTGTCGAGAGGCTTGCGCTTGGTTTTGGTCGCAGCGGCAGCCTCGTCGCGCAGGGCCATAAAACGTTCATAGCGGGCTTTGATCTCCTCGATCAGAGTAACCACGCGCTCGCGGTGTCTTTCCTCCGCTTCGCTGCCCTCTTCCTCATCGTAATCCTTGGTGATCTCGGCAACGCTGATCTGGCCTTTCTGGTGACGTTCACCAAGAGTAACGACCTCCTTGAAGGCAATCGGCGTCTTGACAATCACTCTGGCGACCAGGGCTTCCCCCTCTTCAATGCGCTTGGCGATTTCGACTTCGCCTTCCCGCGTCAACAGTGAGACCTGGCCCATTTCACGCAAGTACATGCGGACCGGGTCGCTGGTGCGGCCCATGACATCGGCGTCAAATTCAGCCTCTTCCTCGCTGTCGTCGCTGCTGGAAGAGCTCTGCGACTGTGGTTTGCTTGACGTGGATTTCTGCTCAGCGTCAACCACCTCGATATCCATCTCGCCAAACATGCTCATAACGTCGTCAAGCTGTTCGGAAGACACCATATCGGCTGGCAGGATATCATTGACCTCATCGTAGGTGAGGTAACCCTTTTCCTTGCCGAGGTCAATCAGCTGCTGGACTTCTTCAATACTGGTCTTTTTGGCCATTAATACGCCCCTCAAAGATACTTACCCTGATCACAGAATAGCATTTTTTGGACAAGCTTCGGATTATATGGAAAAAGCTTTATATTTCAAAGCTTTTTTTTGAGTTTCTGGCTGATCTCTGTGTATTCGCGCAAGTGCTGTACTTCGGCCGCCTCGTCGCCGCTGTGTCGCGCTTCTTCAAGGAGACTATTGACCTCGTGCAAACGCTGCTTCAACCTGGTGTTGGCTGCGGCCCGGCGACAATCCTCGAAGATCTTTTCCGGGTTGTCCGCCCAGCCCTGGTCCTCTTGCATGACCAGACCGGCCAGAAGCGATTGACTGGCCTCATCCAGCACTGAGTTTATCAGGTTTTCCGGCAGCTTGTTCTCTGCATCCTCGCTGGCAAGAAGATGTTCCGCAAGACCTCGATATTGATCGTCAAGGAAGAGTTCAGCGGTTCCTGTCTCGCGAACACTTTTTCGCAACTGTTCATCAACCAGCATTAAGCGTAACAGGTATTTCTGCGCCTGTCCCGTTGCCGTCACCGGTTTATATGTCGGAGCCGACTGAGTCGTCGTACGACGCATCGGAGGCGTAGTCGGGCGACTGCCACGCAATTTTGACTGCAGGTCTTCGACGTTCAGTCCGATCAGCTTCGCCAGCCGCTGCAGGTACAGGCTGCGCTCCAGCTCTTCCGGAAGCCGCCGAATCCGCTCAAGGACCTGGTTGGCCGCTCGCGCACGCCCCTCGACTGTGTCATCGTTACTGCGCAGCTGGTCATCGATGAAGACTTCCAGAACCGGGCGTGCCGCATCCAGGCAATGACGGAAGCCTTCTTCGCCTCGGGCCCTGAGCAGGGAATCCGGGTCCTCCCCGGCCGGCATGGCTACCACGCTGACGGCAAGACCGGATGGCAGCAGTGCATCCATGGCCCGGAAAGTCGCCTGGCGGCCGGCGGCATCCTCGTCGAAGATCAGCAATATCTTGTCGGCGTAACGCTTCAGCAGACGGGCATGGTCCGGAGTCAGCGCCGTACCGCAGGTCGCGACAGCATTGGAAAACCCGGCCCGATGCAAGGCCAGCACATCAAAATAGCCTTCGACGACGAGTACCGTATCGCTGTGCCGTATGGCATCGCGCGCCTGGTACAGGCCGTAAAGGATCTGGCCTTTGTGATAAACATCAGTCTCCGGAGAATTGATATATTTCGGCAGACTGTCGTCAAGCACCCGGCCACCGAAAGCCACCATGCGTCCCTGCAGGTCATGAATCGGGAACAACAGCCGATTGCGGAACAGATCATAATCGCCGCGGTCCTGTTTGCCGGGGCGCACCAGACCGGTGTTGCGGATATCCTCGACGGAGAAGCTCTTGTTAGCCAGGTGGCTGGCCAAGGTTTCCCATCCTTCCGGGGCAAAACCAAGCTGAAATGCGCGCACCGTCTCCCCTTCGTATCCACGCTGGCGCAGGTAACGACGACCGGGCGCACCGGCATCGTCATCGAGCAGCAGTTGATGGTAAAAGCTGCCGGCGACCTCGTTGATTCTCGCCAACCTCTCCCGGGCCTCACGACGGCGCACCTCGGCCGGAGAGACCTCTTCTTCTTCGACTTCGATACCGACCTTTTCGCCGAGGCGCCTGACAGCATCGGGAAAGCTCAGTCCATCCATACGCATAACGAAAGAGAACACGTTGCCGCCCACACCACAACCGAAACAGTGGAATATCTGGCGAGCTGAGTTGACATTGAACGAAGGGGTCTTCTCCTGGTGGAAAGGACAGAGCCCCTGGTGGTTGACTCCCGACCGCTTGAGTGGCAGATAGCCCGAGACCACCTCGACAATATCGACTCGATCGCGGATCTCCTGGATCTTTTCTTCAGCTATGCGTCCCATCAGTGTCGCAGCTCCACTACTGTCACGTTGTCACCACCCTGCTCCGGCCCGGCGGCATGAAACACGCTGACCTCGCCGCGCGCCGCAAGGAATTCCCTGACCGCCTTGCGCAGAATACCCTGGCCTGCACCGTGCACGATCTCCAGCTCCTGCTCACCGTGCAGCAGCGCCTCGTCTAGGAACCGGCCGAGAAGCCCTTGGGCGTCTTCAACCCGCTTGCCGACCAGAACCAGCCGCGGCAGAAAAGCTTTGCGCTCAACACGATCGCGGACCTTCGGTGCAGACTTCTTCTGCTCGGCAAATCGTCTGGGCTCGAACTGCCTGAGGGCTTTCCGGGGCTGACGCAGTTTCTTGCCGCCGGCCCGCAGTTCGACCCGATCGCCGTCAACATGAGTCACTTCAGCCTCTACGCCAAGAGCCGGCAAATAGAGGAGCTCCCTGACTTCGACCTGTTCAGGTACTCGCTGAGGACCTTGCGGCAATGGCTCGGGCAGACTTTCGCGCAGGGTTCGCACAGTACTGGTCAATTCGGCACGTTCCTTCGGCGCGACGGCCTCTTTTGGCACCTTGCGGAAAACCTCCTGCAGTTTTACTTCGGCGGCAGCGAGAATCTTTACCCCCTGCTGTCGTGCGTCCTCGAGGATTTCCCGGCGCCGGACTTCGAGATCTTTACGATCATCGTGGATGCGATGTCTCTCAGCCTCGGCCGAGGATCTCAGGCTCCGGGCAGTGTCCAATTCATCGTCGAGAGCCGTCCGCACAGCCTGCAATTTCTCGATAATCGCGCCACCTTCGCGCTCGTCCTGGCCGAGATAACTGTCTGCGGCAGCAAGAAGGTCTTCCGGCAGACCGATCCGTTGCGCGATGGTAAAAGCGTGACTGGCCCCGGGAATCCCATAATGCAACCGGTAGGTCGGCTGCAACGTTTCCGTGTCGAATTCTACCGCGGCATTCTCGACCTGCCCCTCGAGCTGGGCATAACCCTTGACTACGTGCAGATGCGTAGTTGCCAGGACGCGGGCACCAAGGGCACGCAGGGAGTCAACCGTGGCCAGGGCAAGTGCCGACCCCTCGCCGGGATCGGTGCCGGTTCCGAGTTCATCCATCAGGACCAGAGTTTCATTATCAGCCCGCGCCAGGATATTGCGCCAGCGCGTCAGGTGTCCGGAATAGGTCGACAGGCTCGCTTCGATACTCTGTTCGTCGCCGATATCGGTCATCACCGGAGCGAACGGGAAAACCTTGCTACCCGGTGTGCAGGGGACCGGTAGGCCGGCGCGCACCATAAGAACCAGCAGGCCGGCCGTTTTCAACGTCACAGTTTTGCCGCCGGTATTCGGGCCACTGATGATCAGGGCCTGGCAATCGGTCGGCAGACGCAGATCAATCGGCACAACCGTCGGCGCCTGCTGGTTGGCCTGCTTTGCCACAATCAGCAACGGGTGCCGGGCATCACGCAGATCCATGCAGGGCGACTCCGCCAAATCGGGGACGACGCCATCCATGTCAACGGTCAGCCTGGCGATCGCCTGGCGCAGGTCCAGACGGGCCAGGACCGCCTGGTTGTCGGCCAGTTCCCGACGTACCTTGCGCACGCTGGCAGTCAATCGCGTCAGGATTCGCTCCTCTTCGCGACCAATCTGATGAATCAGGGTCTGCACGCGATTGTTGCTCTCTAAGGTTGCCGCCGGCTCAAGGTA
>Ga0070729_10005818_pt1 | contig 12508 bp, 10 predicted proteins | sample tdDd472_FD_66725 | JGI IMG/M metagenome (GOLD analysis project Ga0070729, IMG submission 66725) | Marine sediment microbial communities from the Atlantic coast under amendment with organic carbon and nitrate - tdDd47.2 | ecosystem: Environmental > Aquatic > Marine > Coastal > Sediment | place...
CTCATCAACATCAACCTCAGCCGGATCTGGGACCGCAACACGGAGATCGGTGTGCGCAAGGCCTTCGGCGCCTCGTCCACCGACCTGGTGGGGCAATTCGTGGTGGAGAACGTGGTCCTTTCCATCCTGGGCGGAGCCATCAGCCTGGTTCTGGCCGGAATCGCTCTGGCCGTGATCCCCAGCCTGGTTCCCGAGCATGTGGTGATCGACCTGAGCCTGAACTGGCGAATCTTCGGCTACGCCCTGGTGCTGTCCGCATTCTTCGGGCTCCTGTCCGGCGTCTGGCCGGCCTGGCGCATGGCCCGACAACATCCGGTGGATGCGCTTCGAGGAGGCCTGCGATGACCCGCCACGTGATGAAACTGATCTGGAACCGCAAGCGCTCCAACGGACTGATCCTGGTGGAGCTGCTGGCCTGCTTCATCGTGCTCTGCGCCGTGCTCACCACGGGCCTCGACATGCTGCGCCGCTGGCAGGTTCCCATGGGCTTCGAGGTGACCGACTGCTGGGAAGTGCAGATCTCCGGGGGGAGTTTGTTCGCCCTCGAGGGGGAGGAGGCCGAGGCGGCGGCCGAGACCGTCATGGAATTGAGGCGGGCCGTGGCGAATCTGCCCGCGGTGGAGCAGGCGGCGCTCGTCTTCAATGCACCCCTGTCCGACATGTCCTCGATCACGACCACCAGGATCGACGGACAGGCAATCCGTATGCAGCAGGTCTATCTGGAGCCCGAGGCCCGGGGGGTCTTCAAGTTCGATCTGGTGGCCGGGCGCTGGCTCGAACCGGGTGACGGTCTGCTGGATTTCACGCCCGTGGTCATCGATCGGGATCTGGGTCGGCGACTGTTCCCGGGAGAGAATCCCCTCGGCAAGCTCCTGCCCCTGGTCGACCGGGAGGGGAATGCCAAGGAGGCCGAGGGACCCGAGGATATCAGGCGGATCGTGGGCCTGGTCTCGGCCTATCGCAAGAACGGGCGTCTGGGCGAAACCGATATCCATGCCGTCATGGTGCCCAATCGCATCGAGCAGAGCTACCTGACCGTCAGCAACATCGATTTCCGGGTCGCGGCCGGCACGTCCGGCGCCTTCGAGGAGCAGCTGCTGGCCACCCTCCGGGGGATCAACCCGGACTGGAACTACACCGTCGAATCCTACGCCTATCGCGTATCCGACCGACAGATCCAGCAGCTCATGCCCCTGATCCTGGCCGGAGTCCTGGCCGGATTCCTGATCATCATGGTGGGCCTGGGCCTGGTGGGCGTGCTCTGGCAGGCCGTCACCCGCCGTACCCGGGAGATGGGCCTGCGACGGGCCCTCGGTGCCACCGACCACGGTGTCCGCTGCCAGATCATCGCCGAGCTGATGGCCCTCACGCTGGTGGCGGTCGCCCTGGGATCGATCCTGTTCTTCCAGGCACCTTTGCTGGGCTTGACCGGCTCCATCGGCTACCCTGTTCTCATCCTGGCGGCTGTGATCGCCGCCGTCGTGCTGGCGGCCTTCGTGGCTGTCTGCGGTCTGTACCCCAGCTGGCTGGCGACACGGGTGGACCCCGCGCGCGCCTTGCAGTACGAGTAGCCCATGCCCGGACCGACCGTTCTCGTCATCGACGACGACCAGGCCGTGACCGCCTCGCTGGCGTTGCTGCTCAAGCAGCATGGCTTCACGCCCGTGGGCGCGGCCGATCCCGGCGAGGCGCTCGCGGTCCTGGATCGGCAGCCGGTGTCGCTGATCCTGCAGGACATGAACTTCTCGCGGGCCACCACCGGCGAGGAGGGGCTCGACCTGCTGGATCGCATCAGGGCGCGATGGCCGGCGGTGCCGGTGCTATTGATGACCGCCTGGGGCAACATCGATCTGGCCGTGGCCGGCATGAAGGCCGGCGCCGTGGACTTCCTGACCAAGCCTTGGAGCAACGAACGCCTGCTTCAATCGGTGCGCACGGCTCTGGAGCTGGCGGCCACGCCCGCAGCCGCGATCACCACGGCCACCCCCTCCAGGGAAGACCTCGACGCCGACCTCGATCTTTCCGGCGTGGTGGGCGCCGATCCCGGCCTGTGCCGCATCCTCTCCCTGGTGGGCCGCGTGGCGCCCACCGACGCGTCCATCCTCATCACCGGCGACAGCGGCACCGGCAAGGAGGTGCTGGCCGAGGCCATCCACCGCAACAGCCGGCGTGCGGACGGCCCCTTCGTGAAGGTCAACCTCGGGGGTATCGCGCCCACGCTGTTCGAGAGCGAGATGTTCGGCCACGTGCGCGGCGCCTTCACCGACGCTCACCGCGACCGCGAGGGGCGCTTCGCCCGGGCCCACGGGGGCACCATCTTCCTGGACGAGATCGGCGAGCTGGACCCCCGCTGCCAGGTGAAGCTGCTGCGGGTGCTCCAGGATCGCAGCTTCGAGATCCTGGGCAGCAGCGAGACCCGCACCGTGGACGTGCGCGTCATCGCGGCCACCAACCGCGACCTGGCGGTGGCCGTGCAGGACGGTAGTTTTCGCGAGGACCTCCTCTACCGACTCAACCTCATCACCATGGCCCTGCCGCCTCTGTCCCAGCGTCGCGACGACATCCCCCGGCTGGCGACCCATTTCGCCGCCCGGGCAGCCACGGCGTACGGCGTGAAACTGGCCGCTCTGGCCGGCGACGCCATCAGCTGGCTGCAGCGTCAGCCGTGGCCCGGCAACGTGCGCCAGCTCAAGCACCTGGTGGAACGAACGCTGCTGGTGGCGGGAGGCGACGTGCTCACCGCGGCCGATTTCGCCGACACCGATACCATGGAAGCCGCGGGTCGATCGGGCGATGCCGACGCCTTGCCGGCCGTGGGCAGCATGACCCTGGACGATCTGGAGCGCGCCATGATCACCCGTAGCCTGGAGCATCATCAGGGCAACGTCAGTCGCGCCGCCGAGACCCTGGGCCTGAGCCGCGCGGCCCTCTACCGCCGGCTCGAGAAGTACGGGATGCGGCCGTGAGTCTGCGCGTCGGCCTGATCGTCTACCTCGTCACGGTCCACCTGGGGCTGGGCGGCCTGGCGGCCTGGCTGCTGCGGGGGCAGGGTCTCCTGGTGCTCGCGCTCGAGGTGGCCACGGTGATGAGCCTCGTTCTGGGCCTGTTCCTGGTGCAACGCCTCTTCGGCCCCCTGCGCATCGTGCGCAGCGGCGTCGACCTCCTGCGCGAGAGCGACTTCACCTCCCGTTTTCGCGAGGTGGGTCACCCCGAACTCGACCCCCTCATCCGCGTCTATAATCAGATGGCCGAGCACCTGCGCGAGGAGCGCGTCCGCAGCGAGGAGCAGGAGCACTTCCTCCAGCGCATCGTCACCGCCTCGCCGGCCGGAGTCCTCACCCTGGATCTGGACGACCGCATCTCCATGGCCAACCCCGCGGCCGGGCGCCTGCTCGACGCCGACCCCGCCAAGCTGGTCGGGCGACGCCTGGGTGACCTCGCCTCGCCCCTGAGCCGGGCCCTGACCGACCTGCGCACCGGGGCGCCGGAACTGGTGCGGCTCCAGGGCCGTCGCCGCATCCGTTGCCAGGTGCTCACCTTCATGGACCGTGGCTTCGCCCGCCGCTTCCTGCTGCTCGACGAACTCACCGACGAGCTTCACCGCACCGAGAAGGCCGCCTACGAGAAGCTCATCCGCATGGTCAGCCACGAGGTGGGCAACACGGCGGGCGCGGTGGGTTCGCTGCTGGAGTCGTGCCTCAACTACCGCGAGCAACTCGACCCCGCCGACCGCGACGACTTCGCCACCGCCCTGTCGGTGGCCCTGACCCGCACCGGACACCTGCATCGTTTCGTCCAGGATTTCGCCGATGTGGTGCGCCTGCCCGAGCCGCTGCTGGCGCCCCTGGACCTGCGGGATCTGGTGGAACGCATCGCCGCGCTGCTCCATGCCGAATGCGAGCGACGCCGCATCGCCTGGGATTGGATGCCCGAGCCCGACGTGCCTCCGGTTCTCGCGGACGCCGTGCAGCTGGAGCAGGCTCTGCTGAACGTGGCCAAGAACGCCATGGAGGCCGTGGGTGGAGACGGTCGCATCGCCGTGCGACTGGACCGGCTCGACGGTCGCGCTCGTCTGCGGCTGGTGGACACCGGCGGCGGCGTGCCGGCCGAGGTGCAGGGGCAGCTCTTCACGCCCTTCTACAGCACCAAGGCCGGCGGCCAGGGCATCGGACTGACCCTGGTGCAGGAGATTCTCCTGGGGCATGGCTGCGATTTCTCGCTGGAAACCGCGGATGCGGGCACGGCCGTCTTCACCATCGTTTTTCCGGCATAGAAAAACCCCGCCGGCGCCGGGCCGACGGGGTCGCGGTCTCTAATGGAGACTAGCCGCCGAAGTTGGCGTTGACGAAGTCCCAGTTCACCACGTTCCACCAGTTTCCGATGTACTTGGGGCGCGCGTTGCGGGTGTCCACGTAGTAGGCGTGCTCCCAGACGTCGATGGTCAGGAGGGGCGTCACGTCGGTGGTGATGACGGTGCCCGCGTTCTGGGTGTTGACGATGTCCAGCTCTCCGCCGGCGGTCTTCACCAGCCAGGTCCAGCCGCTGCCGAAGTTGGTGGCGGCCGACTTGGTGAAGGCGTCCTTGAAGGCGTCGAAGCTGCCCCACTTGGCGTCGATGGCCGCGGCCACGGCACCGGTGGCCGCACCGCCGCCGCCGCCGGCCAGGCCGGCGAAGTAGAAGGTGTGGTTCCAGATCTGGGCCGCGTTGTTGAACACGCCGCCGGCGGGCGCCGCCTTCACGATCTCCTCGAGGCTCATGTTCTCGAACTCGGTGCCGGGAATCAGGCCGTTGAGGTTGTTGACGTAAGCAGCGTGATGCTTGTCGTGGTGGTACTCCAGGGTCTCCTTGGAGATATGGGGGGCCAGAGCGTCGTGGGCATAAGGCAGGGCAGGCAGCTCGTGGGTCATGAAAATGTCCTCCAAGGCTGCGGGCGAATATTCCGCCCGGCTTGCGGTTATCTGGAACGCGCACATGATAGCCACGTGTCCGGCGGTCGCCATGCCCAACAAGAGGGGTCGCCTGGCACGGCGTCAGCGTGTATGGTCCTGCCTGACCGACCGCAATTGATCACCCTCGGAGGTTCGTCTCATGACCGACCAGAATCCGTTCGGCGACGGGCATCAGGGACCGGAGATCCGGATTCCTCAGCCCAACAAGAAACTCATCCGCAATGTGCTGGTGCTGCTGGCCGCCATCGTCGTGGTCTTCACCAGCTTCTACACCGTGGAGCCCGAGGAAACGGCCCTGGTGTTGCAGTTCGGTAAGTACGTGCGGCAGAGTGGATCCGGCCTGCACTTCAAGATGCCCTTCGGCATCGAGACGGTGGCCAAGGTGCAGGTGGAGCGCCAGTGGAAGGAAGAGTTCGGCTTCCGCACCACCCGCGCCGATGTCCGTTCCGAGTACGTCCTGCGGCCCGCTGAAGCCAACATGCTCACCGGTGACCTCAACGCCGCCAGCGTGGAGTGGGTGGTTCAGTACCGGGTGGTGGACCCCTACAAGTACCTATTCCAGGTGCGCGAGCCCCGGGAAACATTCCGGGCCATGAGCGAGGCCGTCATGCGCAAGATCGTGGGTGACCGCACCGTCAACGAGGTGCTCACCATGGGCCGCGCCGAGGTGGCCGATGCCGTGCATGTGGAAATGCAGGCCCTGTGCGACGACTACGACATCGGCATCGCCGTGGAGCAGGTGGTGCTGCAGGACGTGACGCCCCCCGACCCGGTGAAGCCGTCATTCAACGAGGTGAACCAGGCCGAGCAGGAGCGCGAAAAGCTCATCAACCAGGCCCAGAGCGAGTACAACAAGGTGATTCCCCGCGCCACCGGTGAGGCCCTGCGCACCATCGAGGAGGCCGAGGGCTACGCACTGCAGCGCATCAACGAGGCCCGGGGCGATTCGGCCCGCTTCGTGGCGTTCTTCTATGAGTATCGCAAGGCGCCCGAGATCACCCGTACGCGCATCTACCTCGAGACCATGGCCGAGGTGCTGCCCAACGTGCGCGGCAAGGTGATCGTGGATGACGACCTGCAGAGCATCCTGCCCTTGCTCAACCTCGATGCATCCGGCAACCAAGGAGGTCAGCGATGAACCGCCCGCTGATCATCGTCATCATCGTCGTGGCGCTGCTGGCCCTGTCCGGCGCCTTCTACGTGGTGAGCGAGTACGAACAGATCATCATCACCCAGTTCGGCGACCCGGTTGGCGAACCCGTCAACACGCCGGGGCTCAAGTTCAAGGTGCCGTTCATCCAGAAGGTGAACCGATTCGAGAAGCGCTTCCTGGAGTGGGATGGCCATCCCAACGAGCTGCCCACCAAGGACAAGCGCTTCATCCATGTCGATACCTACGCTCGCTGGCGCATCACCGATCCGCTGCTGTACTTCCAGCGTCTGCGTGATGAGCGGGGGGCCCAGACCCGTCTGGACGACATCCTCGACGGCGAGACCCGCAACGCCATCGCCAAGTACGATGTCATCGAGGTCGTGCGCTCCACCAACCGCGAGGCCCAGCTCGAGCAGGGCGAAGGCGAGATGCAGCTCGACGCCATCGCCGCCGGTCGTGGGGACATCCGGGAGGAGATCCTCCTGAATGCTCAGGAGAAGACGGCCGATCTGGGCATCGAGATCCTCGATATCCAGTTCAAGCGCATCAACTACGTGGGTGATGTGCAGCGCAAGGTGTACGAGCGTATGATCACCGAGCGTCAGCGCATCGCCGATCGCTTCCGATCCGAGGGCGAGGGCGAGGCCAGCCGCATCAGTGGTGACCGTGAGCGCGAACTGCTGCGCATCCAGTCGGGCGCCTACAAGACGGCCGAGGAGATCAAGGGTCATGCCGACGCCGAGGCCACGCGCATCTACGCCGACGCCTACGACAGCTCACCCGAGGCCCGGGAATTCTACGAGTTCCTCAAGACCATGGAGAGCTATCCGGCCGCCGTCGATGCGGGTAGCCAGCTCATCCTTTCCACCGACTCCGATTTCTACAAGTACCTGAAGTCGAGTCGGTAGTTCGTGGTCGCGATGGGGTCCGGCCGAATGCCGGACCCCTCGCCGTATCCGGAGGTTGTCATGCGAAAGATCCTCGCCCTCGTCCTCGTGGTCGTTCTGGGTGTGCTCAGCGGTTGCGCATCCCAGGCGCCGCGCAATCCCGTGTTCATGTGGGAGGCCCAGAAGGACGGCGCCACCATCCATCTCCTGGGCAGCATCCACGCCGGCCAGGACAGCTGGTACCCTCTGGATGCCAGCATCACCGACGCCCTGGCGGCCGCCGACACCGTGGCTTGCGAGATCAACGTCAATGATCCCGAAGTGCAGATGCAGACCATGCTCATGGTGCAGCAGGAAGGCATGTACCCCGAGGGTGAGAGCCTGCAGCAGCATATCTCTCCGGAGACCTGGCAGGAGCTGCAGTCCCGCCTGGAGGGGCAGGTGCCCGCGGCCGTTCTCGACCGCATGCGCCCCGGCATGGCGGCCATGATGGTCGCCCAGGTGACCCTGGCCCAGGCCGGCCTCGACATGTCGTCCGGGGTGGACATGCACGTGCTGAGCGCGGCCCAGGAGCATGGGCAGCCCATCGTCGCCCTGGAGACGGTGGCGGACCAGGTGGCCCTGCTGTTCGGTGACGACGCGGTGATCGACGCCAAGATGCTGAGCGAGTCCCTGGAGGACGACGCGGAGACCATGGTAGCCATGCTCGATACCATGGTGAGCACCTGGGCGGCGGGCGACGCCGAGGGCCTGGAGGCGGTCTATCGCGAGGACTGGATGGATGACGAGTCCATGCAGCGGTTCCACGAGGAGCTGCTGGTCAAGCGCAACCAGGGCATGGCCGACGGCCTGGCCAATCGCGGCGGCCGCTGGTTCGTGGTGGTGGGCGCCTTGCATATGTGCGGCGAGTCCGGCGTGCCGGCGTTGCTCGCCGAGGCCGGCTGGAAGGTGGAGCAGGTGGAGAAGGCCGCGCCGGTGCCTGAGCCCGTGCCCGAGCCTGCCAACGAGCACTGAGTTCGAACCTGTTGTTGGTACGCTGAAGCGGCCCCGGCCCGACAAGGCCGGGGCCGCTTGTCGTTGCGGATCAGGCCCCCTGCCGGCAGCGGACCGTTGCGGTCGGTGCCGTGGCATCGGCGTCCGCCAGCACGTCGAGCACGTCGGCCAGCACCGACTGCGCCGTGGGCACGCGGCCGGCCCCGTCGCCGTCAACCACCCACTGCTGGCCGGACGCCGACTCCAGGACCAGCCGGTTGCGCACTCCGGGCACCGGGTGCAGGGAGTGATCGGCAGCCACCTCTTGCACCGATACCGAGGCCCGCACGGCGTCGCCACGGCGTTCGAGCTGGGCCACCAGACGCCGTCGTCCGTCGCCGTGGAGCCGGTTCGCCGCCCCATCGTCGAGACCGCGAGTGTCGACCTGCGCCGGAGTCAATGTCATGCCCCAGGCGGCGTGGGCCAGCAGGCACAGCTTACGAGCCGCGTCGTGTCCACCCACATCGGCCGTGGGATCGGCCTCGGCGAAGCCTGCGGCCTGGGCTGCGGCGATGGCGTCCTCGAGACTCTGGCCCTCGTGGAGGCGGTCGAGGATCCAGTTGCTGGTGCCGTTGATCACACCTTGCAAGCGTACCAGGGGGTGTGCGGACGCCAGCTGACGGGTCTGTTCCAGCATGGGCGCGCCACCGCCGCAGGCCGCCGATCCGCGCACCACCGTTCCAGCCTGGTCGGCGAGGGACCGCAGCTCGGGGCCATGATGGGCCAGCAGGTCCTTGTCGGCCGTGACGACCGGGATTCCGCGGGCCAGTGCGGCGCGTAGCAGAGGCAAGGCGGCCGCGCCGTCGCCCATGGTGTCCACCACCACGTCGGGCGCGGAGGCGAGCAGGTCGCGAGGCTCGTTCACCACGGTCACGCCGTCGGGCAGGTCAGGCCGTGAACGCCGCCGCCGCCGCACGGCCACCGAGGCCAGCTCCAGCCAGGGCAGATCGGCGAGCATGGCGGCCAATCCGCCGCCCACCGTGCCGCATCCGGCCAGAGCCACCCGCCGCGGTCGGCCAGGTTCCCGGGGTGGGTCGAGCGCCGTGGAATCGGCGCCCACCAGCGTGCCGGCCGACCGCCCCGGCGCGGCGAAATCGAAGGGACGCTGGTGACGGCGAGCGTAGGCGAGGGCACGGGGCTGCAACACCTGGTCGCCCAGGCGAGCGGCGTCGGCCCAGGTGATGGCGCGGTAACGCCCCGGGCGCGGGCCGGCGAGGGCCGGGTCGAACTCGAACAGCCCGTGGGTGTCCTTCACCAGCCGGCAGCGGTCGGCTTGCAACTGCTCGGCCAGCACCAGGGCCGTGAGGTCGCTGCCGCCGCGTCCCAGCAACCGAGGCTCGCCGTCGGGCCCCTGGGCCTGGAACCCGGGCAGTATCAGCACGTCGTGGCGGGCGAGCAGGCCGTGTAGGCGCGCGCGGTCCACCGCGCGAGGGTGCGAGGCCAGGGCCGGCCCTTCGGCCAGGAGTCCCGCCTCGGACACGGGCACGAAGCGGCATCGCAGCCCCGACTCCCGCAGCCGCAGCGCCAGGTGACAGGCCGCGCGGGTCTCGCCGGCGCCGATGAGGGCGGCCCGTGCCGAATCGCAGCCATCGGGCCAGCGCCGGGCCTCGCCGGCGAGCCGGTCGGTGACGCCATGGTAGGCCGACGCCACCGCCACCACTCGCCAGCCCCGCCGATGCCAGCGATAGACCTCGGCGGCCGCCGAGGTGAGGTCGCCCTCGGCCCGCAGCACCGAGCCACCGAATTTGAGCACGATGAGAGGACGCTCAGGCATGATCCACCTCCCGGGCGCAGATGAGGGCGCGGGCGAGATCGGCGATGATGTCCTCGGGATTCTCCAGCCCCACCGACAGGCGCACCAGTCCGTCGTCGATGCCGGCGGCGCGGCGCTGGTCGGCCGGCACGTCTGCGTGAGTCATGGAGGCGGGGTGGGTGATGATGGTCTCGGCCGCACCCAGGTTCTCGGCCAGGATGCAGAGGGACAGGCCGCCCAGGAGCTGCCGGCCCGCGGTGAGGCCGCCCTCCAGGGTGAAGGCCACCAGACCGCCTCCGAGGTGTTGCTGGTGCTGGGCCAGTTCACGCTGTGCGAAGGACGCCAGACCGGGATGGTGGACGGCGATGATCCCCGGTTGCTGTTCGAGCCAGCCGGCCACGCGCAGGGCGTTGCGACTGTGGCGCTCGAGGCGCAGGGGCAGGGTGGTGAGGCCGCGCAGGGTGAGCCAGGCGTCCCAGGGAGCCTGGATCGTGCCGAGGGTCTTGCGACGATGGAAGCAGCGCTGGCGCAGGTCGGCGTCGCGGGTGACCAGGGCGCCTCCGATGGTGGCGTTGTGGCCTTCGATGTACTTGGTGGTGGAGTACACCGAGACCTGGGCGCCCAGATCCAGAGGGCGTTGGCCCACGGCGGTGAGGAAGGTGTTGTCCACGGCCAGCAGGGCACCGTGGCGTCGGCAGACCTCGGCGGTGCCGGCGATGTCCGAAAGCCGCAGAGTGGGGTTGGCCGGCGACTCGATGAGCACCAGCCGGGTGCGCGGAGTGAGGGCCGCGGCCACCTGTTCCGGTGCGGCCGCGTCGGCGAAGGTGACATCCACGCCCAGGTTGGCGAGCACCTCGCGCGCCAGCCGGACGGTGCCGCCGTACACCGGATCGCCGAGTACGACGTGGTCGCCCGTCTCGAGCGTGCTCAGACACAGGGTGGTGATGGCCGACATGCCCGAGGAGAACGCCAGGGCCGACGGGGCGTCTTCCACCGCGCCGAGGGCGTCCTCGAGGGCGGCCACGGTGGGGTTGTCCTGCCGTGAGTACGAATACGGGACGGGGGCGTCCAGATCGGGGCGGGCGTAGGTGGTGGACTGGTGGACGGGAGTCAGCACCGACCCCTGCACGGGATCGTTCCGGCGGCCGCCGCGGACGGCCAGGGTGTGATTGAAGGACATGATCGGTCTCCCACATTGAAGGTCGAATCCGGCGCCTGGTCGGCGGGTTTCGCCCGGATGGTGGGAGGTGGAGTGGTTCGAGCGGCGCCGACTTGCTCACGCATGAACTCCATCCCCGGGACCCATCCGGGCCGGGGCATGGACATGCTCATGGTGTGCTGGCGCGTGCTCAGCGGGATCATGGATCGCCTCGTGGTTCGTCACCGTTATCAATAAAAAAACCACCGCCTTCTGGCGGTGGAGCTCGGTGCGGAAGCTGGCTGGCTTCAGGGCACGTCCGGGCAACCACCGCCGCAGCGGGGCATCATGGCCATGGACATGCGCATCATCAGGAACATGGTCGTCCTCGGGTTCGCCAACGGATCATTCCGCAGTGGGGAGAACGATAGTGCAATTGGTGTGGAGAATCAACCACCCCCTTGATCTTTGTCTTCCGGCTCCCGTTCGTGATCTCAGGCCCCGGCGCCATTCGCCTCCAGTGCCGGTTGCGATCCCTGCTGGCGCCGCGGGCCTCCAATCCCCACACGTCCTCGGGGGGAGCACCGCCATGCATGCCCTGGCCGTGTCGCGCATCCTTTCAGCTCATCAGAATTTCAAACAGCAATACGGCCGCACCCTGGCCTGGTCCACAGCCGGAGCCCTGACCGCTCTCGTGCTGCTGGTGCTGCTCATGCCGGAGTTCATTCCGACGCCGTACTCGTTGCCCGAGGTGCGGGAGATGATCATCGAGGACATGCAGGTCATCGTCCCGCCCATGGATCCGCCTGACGTGGCGCCTCCGTCGCGGGTGCGCGAGGTCATGCCCGTGCCAAACGACGATCCCGGAGCCGTGGAAAGCATCGACGATATCGTGCTCGTTCCGTTCCCGGATATCGAACCCGTCTACGACCCGTACGATGACACCGGCTTCGTGGCCGCATCGCAGAAGCCCCGTCTGGTGCAGGGTGCAGCTGCCGAATATCCGGAGATGGCGCGCCTGGCCGGTCTGCAGGGCCTGGTCATGGTGAAGGTCCTGGTGGAGACCGACGGCCGGGTGAAGGCGGTGGAGGTGCTCAAGGGTATCCACCCCCTCATCGACCGTCCGGCGGTGGCTGCGGCGCGTCGGTTGGTGTTCGAGCCCGGAACACAGCGCGGGATCGCGGTGCCGTGCTGGGTGGCCGTGCCGTTCCGCTTCACCCTCGATTGAGCAACCTGCCGTCGGCGTGAAGACCGGCCAAGCCGGGATTCGAACCGGCGTGCGTCTCAGCGATCGTCGGGGCCCGGCACGCGCCGCCCCTGGGCCTTGCACAGGGATCGCAGCCTGGCCATGGCGTCGGCGCGGTCGAAGTCGAAGAAGGTGCACCATGGTGCCGCCACCAGGTCCAGCACTTCGGTGACCTGGGTGTCGGCGCCGGCGGGCAGGGCGGCTCGTAGGTCGTCGAGATTGGCGTCACTCAGTTTCAACGGCAGAAAATCGTGCACCGCGCCGGGGTGCAGGCGCAGGTCGCCCAGGCCCTGGTCGAGGATCAGCGAGCGGGCGCGGTTGAGCTTGCGTTCGCCGACGTCGGCCACGAG
>Ga0070729_10005823_pt1 | contig 12504 bp, 9 predicted proteins | sample tdDd472_FD_66725 | JGI IMG/M metagenome (GOLD analysis project Ga0070729, IMG submission 66725) | Marine sediment microbial communities from the Atlantic coast under amendment with organic carbon and nitrate - tdDd47.2 | ecosystem: Environmental > Aquatic > Marine > Coastal > Sediment | place...
CTACTAAACATATGACTAGGGAAGCAGTTCATAGTGCTAGGTTTAATCATGGTGAAATTTTGTTTTTGAGACATTAAAAGCTGATGTTTATGAGATACATATTGTGTTTAATCAAATATGAATTTTGGAATTTAATGTATGAATAAATCAATGTTACCTGCAAAGCCATGCAAGATTTATAGTTAGTTATACCTGTCTTTATCCATAGTCACATGAAATTGTCACACGCTTGATGAAGGCGGTTTAACTACCTCAGTAGACACAGCCGATACTTTTATTGCATAGTAATGACCGATAGATTGATGACTTACTTGATGGAGAAATGTTAATGGTTTTACGTATTCTATTTGCAGTAGTGGCTTGCTTATTAATGGCATCCGTAGGTGTTGCTCAAGACTCTAGCGTTACAGCAAATTTAGATGCTGTTCAAGAGTATGTACTGGAAAATGTCAGTGCGATGAGTGATGCTACCCAAGAGTATCTGGCGACAGCACAAACCTATTATGATTTGATCGCAGAAAGTAACTTTGATTATCAAGTTGCTTGGGATAACCACGCTGAAGAACTCACACAATTGGTAATGGATGCACGGGCAGTTTGGATTGAAGCGAGTACATATTATGAATCCAGCGAAGGTATTGTTGCTGGTGTGCCGTCCCTAGCTTATTACGATGTCTGGATTGATGCTGGTGCGCCAGCTAGTGAAGACTCTGAAGGTGCTCTTGACTGGGAACTGGTTTTGCCCAATGGTGATGTATGGGAAAGCCCCGGTAACTTCTTCCATAATTTAACTGAACCTGCTTTATGGGGAACACATCCTGACTTTGTAGGGTTGGATGTTGACCTTGATGGAGATGGTGAAGTGTCATTTAGTGAAGTTTTACCAGAAGCCATTATCTTCTTGGGAGCGGCTCAAGGCTTAGATATGGCGACATCTGAATTATTGGATGCGCTTGAAGCATGGGAACCTACTCTTGAAGATGCTTTCACCGCGATGGTGATTATGGTTCCGACTATGAATGAATACTTCGGACAATGGAAAGAATCGGCGTATATTGCGGGTGACGCATCCGAGAGTGAGAGCTTTATCGCATTAAGTCGCCTTGTCGATATTAGTGGTATTTTGACAGGTCTCGATGTGACATATGATCAGGTAGGGGTTGTTGTTGCTGAACATGATGCCGACTTACATGCTCAGATTGATATTGGGTTCAATGTTCTGCTGACATTTGTCGATGATCTGTATACACAAGAACAAGATGGCGTTGTGTTTAACTCAGAAGAAGCCGATTTCTTTGGGGCAGAAGCGCAACGACAAGCGGAAAACTTATCGGCTTTATTAGCACAAGCGGCTGATGAACTCGAATTGGAAATTGTCTTAGAGTAAATTCGACCCCATTTTAATCGTTTTATTGAGGAAGCAGATTTAATCTGTTTCCTCTTTTCTGTCATAAGGTTGCGGAGAGAACCATGTCACATAAATCACATTATTTGAAAGCTCTGATTATACTATTGGTCTGCTTATGTGGCGGGACGGTTAGTATGGCGCAGACAGATTCTGCGTGGATAACAGTCGAGTCGATGCGAAATGACTTATTCCAAGCCCAGATGGAGATGTTTTCTGCTAAAGATGTCTCGACGGCGCAAACCCATTATGATAAGGCACAGTCTTATGTAGATGATGCTCTTGCAACCTATCAATCTGATTTACAGATGACGATTGAATCGATGACACCGCAGATTAATGAGATTTTGTTGGCGAGTTTTGAGATGGCGAGCGAGTCGAGTAGTAATGGTGATCAGATTCAACTGGCAAATGCACGGGCTCAGATTTGGACATCTCTATTATGGGCAAGTTATCATATCGTCAATGATTACATCGAAAATGAAGATATTGTTGCTGCTGAATCATGGCTGACTATCCGTGAATATCGCCAATCGACGCGGGTCTCTCTTGTGGATAACCGTGCAGGTGATGCGCTTGATTTATTAGAAGCGGGTGAAATTAAAGTATCCACAGCAAGTCTTGAAGTCGGAAATGACTTACGCGATACCTACTTGTTTCGGTTACGGTATGCGCTGGAAGAAGTCGAAATTGCGCTGGATAAAGACTTTGCAATACGGGCGAGTGAATGGATCGGTTATGTTGACGGGTATTACCGCATCTTAGAAGACGACTACTCAACCAAGTTGGGTGAAGCATCGGCAACGGCATTATCCGATTTAATTGCATCGACTCAGGCAAGCATATTATCGGGCGATTTATCATCAGCTGGCGCATTGACTCAACAAATCGCCGAGAGTTTGGCATTCTATCAACCGACGATATTAACTGCCGCAGAGATTAATGAACGCGCTCAATTGTTATATATGTTCACCAACTTGGTTGCGGTTGAATATCAAGATGCGGTACGAAACGGCGAGGTAACCATTGCTGTCGAATATCAAGAGACACAAACATTCTTGCGTCAAGCACAATCTGTATTTGCTGAATTACAACCTCAACTTCATGAGTCTAATCCAAGTGATACCGCGCGCTTAGACACACTCTTTCAAGAAACCCATACTATTATTCAGAGTGTTGGGAATCGGGATGATGTCCATGTTCGAGTAGAAGAAGCTCTATCTCTGATTGCATCAAATTTGACTGTGAATACCGAGTCGGATGCAGAATCTACATTCCCACTAATCGAAGTCATGTTGGATGAGATGGTTAATTCTGTAACCAATGGGGCATATGAAGAAGCGGAACAATTGCGTTTAGAAGCATATGCCTTATTCGATTTTGGTCCTGAACCGCGATTAATGACCTTCTCCCCTGATTTAGCCATTCGGATTGAGGGATTATTCTGGCAAGGGTATCAGGATACATTAGGCTTGTCACAGGCGATTCAAGCACAAGCCTCGGCTAAGGACATTAAAGCGATTCGTCAGCAATTGGATGTGGAATTAAAAAGTGCTCAATTGATTATCGGTGAAAAATCGAGTGAACCATTTGCGATTGCCTTAAATGCGGCGGTGATTGTCTTCCGTGAAGGCTTAGAAGCGGTTGTAATTCTAGCCGCGCTGATGGCTGGTATGGTCGGAGCAAATCAACATTATCGTCGTCCTGTGATGGGGGGTGTTGTTGTGGCATTGGGCGCAACATTTGTGACGTGGTGGTTGATGCAAGGTATCTTATCTAGCTTACGTATTCATGGCGAAAAATTAGAAGCGATCGTCTCGATTGTTGCGATTATTATATTGCTCCTCATTACCAACTGGTTCTTCCATAAAGTCTACTGGAATGAGTGGATTGCCCGTTTCCATCGTCAGAAAAAATCATTGATGGGTATGGAAATCGAAATCGGTCAAACACTGGGCTTGGTGCTACTTGGCTTTACGAGTGTCTACCGAGAAGGGTTTGAGACGGTACTTTTCTTACAGGCTTTGGTTTTAGATGTTGGGCTATGGGTGGTGGTACAAGGTGTTGTATTGGGGTTTGTTGGGATTGCCTTGGTTGGCTATGCGACGTTTAGACTTCAGAAGCGTTTACCTTATCGTCGGATGTTGGTTTGGACGGGTGTTTTGATTTGCGTTGTATTGGTGACGATGGTCGGAAATACCATACATGTGATGCAGGTTGTCGGTTGGCTTTCGATAACACCGATTCGTGGATTGATATTATCCGATTCGCTCGGTGTCTGGTTTGGGACATTCTCCACATGGGAAGGTATCTTGATGCAAATTGCCGCGACTGTGTTTGTCATCGGCAGTTATGTCCTTGCGGAACGCCAATCTAAACAACGTCGAGTATCTGCCAAGCGTAGCACAGAATAGACTATTATTTACCCTAATCCGCATCACCATAGACGGTCTGAATGCGATGTGGGGGTGGTGCATTTGTATCAATAAGGTGGGCTGGATCATAATTGGGCAGGGTTTCATCCGCTTCAATTAGGGTTAGCTCACCTTGTTTTGTGATTCTAAATAAGATGATCTGATTGTATGGGATGGTTGATTCAATACCTGTATAATTAGTGGCGATGATGTCTAATCCTGTGGGGGTAAACTCACACGATAGATAGTCTGTAAAACACATGATACCTGCTTGTAGTTGCTCATAATCATCATACAGAAATTGCAACATCGGCGTGAATAAAACGGGTTTCTGCATTTCACCAATGTTTAACTTGGCGATGCTATTGGATTGTGTTTTGATAACGATATAAGCATGATCTTTGAGTGCTGGGACAGCGTCGGTCATCTGTCGTACAATGATTTCTTGTTGCTCTGATATTGCTAAATATTCATGGTGGGTTTTGTTGGCAAAGACACCTGATAACCCGATGATACTACTCAACCCCAACAGTACCAGATACTGGATAGCCTTCTTCGATACAATCAGAAATAGCGTGTATCCAAGTGTGCCAATAACAATTGCAAGCCCAATCGACGACAGCAAGTAAACGCGATAATCTGTTAAAACATGGGTTCGTGACGGCAAGAACATTGCATAACCCAATAGCACCGCAAAAACACCACTTATCAATACCACACCTAAACGTATTAACATCGCCCGATTGAACTGTTGTTTCGGTTGAACTCGAATAATCAACACACCACCAATAAATGTCGTCAATAGGGTTGCACCAAAAACAAATAGATCGGTAGTTGTCGCTTGTACGATGTTATCAATGATGTTTTGCCATGCTGTCACAAAATTATAGTTATAAAGATTAAAAATATTTTTGATGTAATCTCGAATGGTATACGGTGCGATGGCTGTTCGTTGCCAGCTAATCTGGACGACAAGGATTAAGATGATCGAGTATAAGAATGTGATGGCTGGAACGATATAAAATAAAATCGTTGTGATGATAAATCGCTTAGAGATGCGCTTTTCCATGATGAGAATAATAAGCGGTGTGAAGAAAAATATCGGATAACCGATTTCAATCGTAAAGCCTGCTATGATTTGGCTGACCCACATCGCTATCAGATACCGACGTTGATGGTGTTGATAATATTGAATCAGGAAGAAGATGGACGACAAAATCATCACAATCGCCAAATGCGTATGAATCACACGTAATGAGACAATCGCAGGGTCAGATGGATAGAAGATGAGCAATAATGCACATAAGTATCCCCACAGCGGAAAATCTGGTAATAAATTCCTCAAAATCAAGCAGAGCATCAACCCTTTGGCTAGCAATAATCCAATTAGGATGAGATGATGACTGACAAAAGAATCGGGAGTGATTAGGTAGGCGATGTGATTTAAGATGCCGATAATCGGGCGCGTGTAAAATATCTCGTCGGCGGTATCATTACCACTATCACCATAGGTTGTGATATTGCCATCGAACACGGCTCGGATACGCCATTCTTCCTGAATACCTGCCGTTTGAAATTGGATAGGCAACCAAACAATCAAGATATTGAGTGCAAGCACCAACCCGACAATGAGATTGTGTTTTTTTGTCATGAGGATGGATTGAATTTGCGAAGGGTGAACCGAAATTCACCCACGGAAACGATTAATATTGATGATGTAATGGAAGACACCCGCTATCGATCCATTGAGAGTCCGCGAATAATAGCGCGTGCATCCGAGATACTTGGCGCAAAGAGGATTTCGCGCTCACTGACGCTGTTGACAGTCTTTTGAACGGCTTGATAGATGGTCTTCATCGCGCCATTTGCACCAACAACAACACGTGTACCTTCATTTGGACGGGCTTCTCCTGATGCTAGGAGGGTTTTTGCAGCATTTACAATGTCTTTGGGAATGGATGTTCCTTCAAGGTCTATAATTAAATCGACAAAATTCTCAACACTGCCAATCAACGCATCAGCCTTTTGGACAGCTTCTTCAAGATCTGCCCATGACCATTCGCTTTCAAATTCGAGGAGTACTACAGATTTCTTTTTGTTATCCCAACGTGTAATAATTGCCATAATGTGCTTCCTATATCTTGCTTAAACGACATAAAATTATCTACGAAAAATAACCCTATGAGTTGCTGATTGTAATGCTATAAACATATCACAAATTATAGTCAATTGACAATTCTATCAAAATTAAAAATTGTTGCAGGATGATTACAGAATTTATTCTGCCAATATCTGGAATGGAATTGGTGGAGCAGAGACCTCATCGACCTTCAACTCAACACTCCATGAACCGATGACAAATTCGGCATCGGACTGGTCGATAAAAAACCAGATACAACTGCCATTAACATCAACTTCGGTTTGGAAGCTAAATAAAGCAACTTCTGTACCATTGCTTTGCCATGATGATGAGATAGTCGTATTAGCTGGTACATTATAGGCAGTTGCCACAACATATATTTCTGTTGATGCAGGTGTAAAACGTGGGTTGGTGTCGATGGCACAATCGTTGTCATTTACGCCAGATGATAAAACGATATTTTCTAAACGTGGTTGTGCGGCAACGGCTGTCGGAGCAGGTGTGATTTGAATGGGTGTACCCTCAGCATTGAGTTCTTCTATGACTTGTGGCTGTGGGGCGGTGGTCACAGGAATATTGATGGGTGATGTTGGTTGTGGTGTGAAGGTCGGAAAGTTACCTGGTAAGGGTAGACTATTATTGATGAATGCACTTTCTGTTCCTAGGGATACCAGTGTTGAACGCAAAAATTGTCCTTGTTGCTCGACTTCGATTGCGCGTGTTCCAGCAAAATCGAGTGTAGTCTGCATGCGGGCGCGCACAACTGTTGCACTTGCCCGAATATCAATGATTTGTGTATTGGCAATGTTATGATCAGCAACGAGTGTGAGTTGTTCAGTGGATGTGCCACATGCTGAGATGAGTAATAAGGTAATGAGTAAAGTTGAGTAGGTGATGAGTTTAACTCGTCTTGAGTATAGAGTACTGAGTAGTGAGTGCTGATTTATGGGTTGATTTTTGTGCATAGGGCGATGTTCCCGATGACTAATCACGGATAAGCTTATCTATGATGACACGGGATAATGGATTGTGCGATATGGAATTTGTTATTGAAACGATATAAAAAGCAAAACCGCTTCACAATGATCTGTGAAACGGTTGCTTGGGAGTGGAAGCGCCGGGGACCTGCCCCCCGGGTCCGCTGGTTTCGACTCTCGCACATCTACAAGTTTAGTCCTTCGTATGATTTCATTGCAGAGTAGCCCCGAAAGACGTGGTACACCCTGAACTAGCCGATGAGTCTTATCGTTGCCTTATCGGCGTAAACAACGGGCACCCTTACTTTTTATGACACTCATTACGTGGCGTGAAGGGGAACGACATCGTAAGAGCGGAAGGGGACGCTATGCCCCTACTACCTCATCAAGACTAACTATGCAGCTTGAAGGGCATAAGTGTTGTTTTCTGCACCTATGTGCTTGCCAGTTTTATGTGTTGTTGGACACCACAACTTGCCGTGCGGCTTCAACCACCAACGTCGAATCTAGTTCGCCCCCATGATGGTTGATACCAATAATCCTTAAGATTATTTAAGCAGAGTTTTCACCTGCTTGCTAGAGGATTATGTTATCTATATCATATAGTATATCATAACGGGTCACAGGTGTTAAGTGAGGGTTAATTAGAAATTTATTAGATACCAGAAGTATTGTAGTGATTTCGCAATTCACTAAAGATTACCAACATGTGATTTCTGTCACGTTGAGAGGAAATATACTTCCTGCACTATCGTTGTGTAATGCGGTATGATATAAGCATATATTGAAATGATGGCGAAAGGTGTTGTGACGTGGCAGTTGATGTTTTAATTATTGGCGCAGGATTATCGGGCTTGATGGCGGCACACACGCTTAAACATAATGGATACACGGTACAACTGATTGATAAAGGGCGCAGTGTTGGTGGGCGTTTAGCCACGCGGCGAATTGGTAACAATGGTATTGCTGATCATGGTGCGCAATTCTTTTCGGTTCGGACAGAGACGTTACAGGGTTATGTTGACGAATGGCTAGAAAAAGACCTCATTTATGTGTGGGGCACGGGCTGGTCTGATGGTAGTATCAAACGTACTGCGAGTGATGGATATCCGCGTTATGTTGTTAAAGGTGGTATGAATCAACTGGCTAAACATTTAGCCGTTGGACTCGATGTGATTGTAGATGCACGAATTACTTCAATCGAGTTAGATGAGAAAAACTGGATTTTAGTGGATCAAGAGGGCGAAGTTTATCAAGGGCGAGCGTTACTGATGACTCCTCCAGCGCCTCAATCGTTAGAATTGCTGGACTCTAGTGCAATTCAACTTGAAGATAACGATCGGTTAGAATTATCCAAAATTCAATTTGGTCCATGTATATGTGGTATTCATGAAATTGATGGCGAGGTTGAATTACCAGAACCGGGAGCTATCCAGAACTTTGAAAAAGATGTGTATTGGATAGCGGATAATCATGCCAAAGGGATTTCTGACACAGTGATTGTCACGACTCATGCTGATACTAAATTCAGCCGACAACACTATGATGAATCTGATGAACTGATCATTCCTGAGTTAGAAGCTGCTTTACAACCTTATCTTAAGAATGGCGCGACGATTACAACTACACAAGTCAAGCGATGGCGTTATTCTATCCCATATATTACTTACCCTAAAGAGCACCTGATGGCAGAAAAGCTCCCTAATCTGGTATTTGCTGGTGATGCTTTTGGTGGCCGTGGCCGGATTGAAGGCGCATTTAAATCAGGTATTTCGGCAGGAAAAGCTCTCGCTGATGCACTGGGATAATTCAACTCTGCTTTAAAAGTTAATCTTCATCTCATGACCCTCTTATCAGAGGGTTATAGGCTTTTGGATGCTTATCAGCAATTTATGATAGAGAGTGTCTCATAATATGAAAAATAGTAGTTTGTTTACCGTGTTTATGGTTGTTTTTATTGGCTTGATGGGCTTCAGCTTTGTGATCCCAATTTTGCCATTTTATGCGCTGGAATATGGCGCGAATGAACTTATGCTTGGTTTGTTGTTATCCTCTTATGCGGTTGCTCAGTTGTTTGGTGCGCCAATTTTAGGGCGGTTGTCTGATCAATATGGTCGTCGTCCCGTATTGTTGTTGAGTGCATTCGGAACATTTGTTAGTTTATTGATGTTTGCATTTGCTCAATCACTGGCTGTGTTGTTCTTATCACGGATTTTAGATGGGCTCACAGGTGGCAATATTTCGGTGGCACAAGCCTATATCACAGACATTACCGACGAGGAAAATCGCTCGAAAGGCTTAGGTTTATTAGGGGCGGCATTTGGACTAGGGTTTATTATTGGTCCTGCGCTGGGTGGAATATTAAGTGGACTCGGTGAATCGACAGTTAATCCTGCAATTGCTGAAGGTGGTATGACATTTTTACAGCAATTCGATTGGAAATATACACTCCCCGGATTAGCCGCCGCGATTATCGGCTTCATCAATGTCTTACAGATCATTTTCACTTTGCCTGAATCATTGACACAAGAGCGTCGTGCAGAAATTGTAGATTCCAAAAAAGGTGTTCCGCAACGAAGCATTTTTTCTATGACGGCAATATGGGAAGCCACAAAACGCCCCTTAGTTGGTCCTTTGTTGAATATGCGTCTGTTCTTTGGGATGGCGTTTTCGATGTTTCAGACGGCTTTTCCACTTTATGCCGCTATTCAGTTGGGATTAGGTGTGACGGAAACAGCTTTTGTCTTAACTTATGTCGGCGTTTTATCGGTGATTATTCAAGGTTATGGCGTGGGCAAGTTATCGCAACGGTATGATGATAAAACCTTACTGTTGATGTCCTCGGTCATGATGAGTGTATCCTTGATTGGTTGGGGTTTAAGTTTTAGTGTTCCTGTTTTGCTTGTTGTGTTGATTCCGATTTCACTTTCTGGTGGTATCTTTAACACGGTGATTAGCTCGGCATTGACCAAAGCAGCAACCCGCCAAGAATCAGGGAGCATCCTCGGTGTAGGTGCATCAATGGAGAGTATTACGCGGGTGATCGCGCCGGTTCTTGGTAATTCACTGATTGCGTTTGGTGCATGGTTACCGGGTATTGTTGGTGGTGTGATGACAGGGCTTACGTCGATCTATGTTTATCAGCGCATTTTTAAGGCAGATTATGATAAGCCTAAAAATGATCTAGGTACTGCTGAACTGTAAGGGTAAATGATGATGACAACGATTCGCAGATATTGGAAGCGTGTTGCGCTTGTATTATTTTTCGTAATTATCATTGCCGTAGGGGGCTTTTTTGTCTGGGCATCTACGCCGTCTGGCGAACTGATGCCTACTGCCCTCCAAGCCTTAGAGTCTTCTGAGACAGTAACTGTTATAAGTGATGATGGGTTGGTATTTTCTCCAGTAGAAATTGCGCCAACAACAGGCTTTATTTTCTATCCCGGTGGACGTGTTCTAGCCGATGCTTATGCGCCATTGGGTCAAGCGATTGCCGACGCGGGTTATCTTGCTGTATTGGTGCCGATGCCTCTTAATTTAGCAGTGTTCAATGTTGATGGCGCAGATGCCGTAATTAAGACTTATCCTGAGATTGATCGTTGGGTCATTGGTGGGCATTCACTTGGTGGAGCGATGGCGGCACGTTATGCTTATTATCATCCAGATGCTGTTGATGGGTTAGCCATGCTGGCGGCATTTCCCGAAGCGCAATTAGATTTTAGCGGACGTGATCTTGTGGTCGCATCGATTTATGGGTCATTAGATGGGTTGGCATCTGTAGAGGAAGTTGAATCGGCTAAAACGCTTTTGCCAGAGGATGCGACGTTCATTAAGATTGAAGGTGGTAATCACGCGCAGTTTGGATGGTATGGGGCACAAGCTGGCGATAATGAAGCAACGATTTCACGCGAAGAACAATTAGAGCAGATTGTGTCTGGGATAGTTAGTGTCTTAGAGATTGTTTCGCAGTAATATATTTAGGGCTGGTGATATGATCAGCCCTAAATATTTGATGATTTTTGTTAGCTTTTCATGGCCTCATAAACTTTATCGAGGCGACTACGGGCTTCTTCTGCCATATCGCACAGGGCATCATTCCCCGAAAACGCCATCATACTCATTGGATCAAGCATTGATACATAAGTTGTGCCTGCTTTTTCGTACACAATGACGTTACAAGGTAACAATAGACCCATTTCCTGTTCTGCTTGCAGGGATTGATACGCTAGTTTTGGATTACATGCTCCAAGAATAATATACTTATCAATATCCACATCAAGTTTTTTCTTCATGGTTGCTTTGACATCAATTTCGGTCAAAATCCCAAAGCCCTGTTCCTTAAGTTCTGCGGTAACTTTCGTTATCGCATCTTCATAACTTTCTTTAACGGGTGTGCTAAGTCCGTAATGTGATTGTTCACTCATTGTATCCTCTTTCATTTACACTATATTTGAATTCTAATTCTCAATTGTTGGGCGTACTAGTGGTAAACTCATGACATCCCCATCGACCTCGGCTACAATAGTTGAGACCCATAATACGTCATCATCTACTCGAATTTGAAGCCAATCGCCTGTATTGTTGCGTCCAATTGCAGGAAATTCATCACCGCGCGCCCCTGCTGCACCGATTGCAAAATTTGACGTTGGACCTTTACGGATATTGGCGCTGGCTGTTGTGATAGTTGCTGTCAAATGATTATCAGATTCGAACGTTAGCCCATAACCGCTAATCCAGCGTGGGACAAGTTGTATAAATGTGTTACCCGGTTTGAATAGAAGGGGTTGTTCCTTCTCGTCGACATAAAATAGAACATCTTCTTGAGAATCTCGCCGCCATTCACCTTCATAATAGCGACCATCACGTAATAAAATTGCCCGACCTGATCCAATAAAGTTGAGTGAGTAAGCATAATTACCCGGTCCCCAATAGCCTTCAGAGACAAACGGCTGGTCAATGTGGTCTTCTTCTATTATCAATACATTGCTGGCGGTGATTTGTTGCATGGTTAACGCTTCCATATGTGGCTCACCATCTTGAGAACGTAACCACACATTTTTGGTGGCATCATAGTCCCACTGTACCGATGTTGCGACATAATCCAGCATGATGCTGTCCGTTGCGAATCCACCCTCGGGTGTATCTTCGCTGAATGCCATTCCATAGATCGGTTCATATGCTGTGAGTTTGTCACGCTCGACTGCAACATCTCGCATGGCGCTTGTATCCCCATAGAGTGTCCACTCTAATTTATCGGATTGTTCTGGATAGCGACACAAAGCAGGACAAGGGCTTGTTCCACCATATGCCCGTGGGATCAAAAAGTTATCATTAAGGAAGATATTGATTGTACCATCGGACATACCTGAATAGACCAATACTGCGCGATAGATGCGAATTAACTCGAAATCAGAGAGGCGCGCACTCCGGATAGGACCTACAAAATCGATGTCTTGCCCGTAATAGATAGCGGAAAAACGAGTGACACCCCCTGCTATGAGTGTTTCCCATACGATATCGGCATACATGAGACCTGCTTGTGGACGGACTTCGGCAGGTGCATTGATG
>Ga0070729_10005825_pt1 | contig 12502 bp, 11 predicted proteins | sample tdDd472_FD_66725 | JGI IMG/M metagenome (GOLD analysis project Ga0070729, IMG submission 66725) | Marine sediment microbial communities from the Atlantic coast under amendment with organic carbon and nitrate - tdDd47.2 | ecosystem: Environmental > Aquatic > Marine > Coastal > Sediment | place...
CCCTTGCTGGCGGTCGCGGCGGTAGGCGCCGGGGGTCATGCCGGTCCAGCGTTTGAAGGCGCGATGGAAGTTCGCCACCGAGGCAAAGCCGATGTCCTGCGAAACCCCTTCGAGGGTCTTGTCTCCCTGCGTCAGGTCGCGAATGGCAATGTCGCGCCGCAGCCCGTCCTTGATGTCCTGAAACGAGGTGCCCTCGGCCTCCAGCCGCCGCATCAGGGTGCGCGGCGTCAGGTTCAGCGCGCGCGCGGCATCGTCGAGGTGAAACCGCATCCGGTCCGACAGCAACAGCAATTCGCGCAGCCGCAACGGCAGCGCATGTTCGCGGTAGCTGGTGAAGATCCAGTCGCGCGGCGCCCGGATCAGGAATTCCTGCATCTCGGCCTCGCTGCGCGCCACCGGCAACGCCCCGATCGACCGGTCGAAGCTGATCGACGAACAGGGCTGTGAAAATCGGATCGGGGCCGGAAACAGGATCGGGTAATCCTCGGCAAATCCCGGTCGGGCAAAGACGAAGCCGACCTCGCGCAGCGGCAGCTCGCGCCCCGCCAGCCAGGAGGCGATGCCATGCGCCAGTTTCAGCAGCAGCATTTGGCCGAACCGCTGCGGCACCGCCGCGCCGCGCGGCAGGATCGACAGGCGCAGCTCCTCGCCCTCCCCCTCCAGCGTCAGCCGGTGATCGTCCAGCAGCAGATTCCAGAAGGTGGTGAACCGATACAGCGCCGCCCCCAGCGACGAGGCCCCACGCACCGAAACGCACAGATGCTTGAGCGCGCCAGAGCGCATCGGCCGGCTCCAGAGCCCCATCATCTCGTCCCCGGTGCCGACCGCGACCAGCTGGTACAGGCGAACGATCTGGTCATGCGTCACCCGCGCGCGCGGCTGGCCCTCGGCCGCGGCCAGCCCGGTCTGCTCGAGGAACCCCGCCAGCTGCTGCGGCGGGCAATAGGCCCGGAGCGCGGTAAGCCAGTCCTGGACAAAGGCGAAGGACACGGTGGACAGGACCGGCGGGGTCTGGGCGAGTGTGGGGGCTGAGTTCATGATCCGGTGAGCATCCCCAACTTTGTCACTTTTTGCAAATTTTGCGTCCATTCTGGAGATAGTCGACAAAGTTTCTCCCCTCTATATGGCGGTGAAACGCATTCAGGGGGCTGTCCAATGAGCTTCACCGCACCTGTCAGGGATCTGCTTTTCAACATCGAGCATCTGTCCGGCTGGCCCGGAATTTCGAGCCTGCCGCAGCATGACGGGCTCGATCTTTCTGACATCTCGGCGGTGCTGGAGGAATTCGGGCGGTTCTGCGCCGAGGAAATCGCGCCGCTGAACGCCCCCGGCGACCACGCCGCCTCGCGCATCGAGAACGGCAAGGTGATCCTGCCGGAAGGGTTCGCCGAGGCCTATGCCCAGTTCGTCGAGATGGGCTGGCAGGGCCTGCAACACCCCGAGGCGCACGGCGGCCAGGGCCTGCCGCGCGTTGTGGGCGCGGCGGCGACCGAGATCCTGAACGCCGCCAACATGAGCTTTGCTCTCTGCCCGCTGCTGACCGACGGCGCCATCGAGGCGCTGCTGACCGCCGGGTCCGAGGCACAGAAGTCCATCTATCTTGCCCCGCTGGTGTCGGGTCGCTGGACCGGGACGATGAACCTGACCGAACCGCAAGCGGGCAGCGACCTGGCGCTGGTGCGCAGCCGCGCCGAACCTGCCGACGACGGCAGTTATCGCATCACCGGTACCAAGATCTTCATCACCTACGGCGAACATGACATGGCGGAAAACACCGTGCACCTGGTGCTGGCCCGCACGCCCGACGCCCTGGAGGGCGTCAAGGGGATCAGCCTGTTCGTGGTTCCGAAATACATGGTTCAGGCGGATGGCACCCTTGGCCCCCGCAACGCGGTGCGCTGCGTCTCGGTCGAGCACAAGCTGGGCGTCAAGGCCAGCCCGACCGCCGTGCTGGAGTATGAGGGCGCCACCGGCTTTCTGATCGGCGACGAAAATCGCGGCCTCGATTACATGTTCGTGATGATGAACGCCGCGCGCTTTGCGGTCGGGCTGCAGGGCATCGCCATCGCCGAGCGCGCCTATCAACAGGCGCTCGCCTATGCCAGGGACCGGGTGCAAAGCCGCCCGGTGGACGGCTCGTCGCGCGGTGCGGTGACGATCATCAACCACCCCGACGTGCGCCGCCTGTTGCTGCGGATGCGGGCGCTGACCGAGGCGGGTCGCGCCATGGCCGCCGCCACCGCCGGTTGGCAGGAACTGGCGCATCAGGGCGACGCCCCCGAGGCGGCCGCGCTGGCCGAGTTCATGGTGCCGCTGGTCAAGGGATTCTGCACCGAGATGGGGGTCGAGGTCGCCTCGATGGGGGTGCAGGTGCATGGCGGCATGGGCTTCATCGAGGAAACCGGCGCCGCCCAGCATTACCGCGACGCCCGCATCCTGCCGATCTACGAGGGCACCACCGCGATCCAGGCCAATGATCTGCTGGGCCGCAAGACCCTGCGCGACGGTGGCGCCACCGCCCGGCGGCTGGCCGCGATGATCGCGGAAACTGAGGCCGAACTGGCAAAGGCAAGCCCTTTCGCACAGGCGGTCGGCACCCGGCTGGCGGCGGCGCGCGGCGCGTTCGAGGCAACAGTCGATCACCTCTGCAGCATCGGGCGCAGCGACCCCAACGCCGCCTTTGGCGGCAGCGTGCCCTATCTCATGCTGGCCGGAAACCTGATAGCCGGCTGGCAGTTGGCCCGGTCGCTGCTGGTGGCCGAGGCAGCACTGGACCGCGGCGAAGATACCGCGTTTATGGCGGCCAAGATTGCCACCGCGCGCTTTTACGCCGATCACATCCTGCCCGAGACCGAAACCCAGCGCCTGCGCATCACCGAGGGGGCCGAAAGCCTGCTCGCCGGTGTGCTCTGATCGCAGATTCCACACCCGAGAGGACCGAACATGACCGTCGATATCGACATTTCCCGCTATTCCCGCCTTGCCCTCGACCCGCAGGAGGATGGCGTCTGGGTCGTCACCCTGAACCGCCCCGAAAAGCGCAACGCGCTGGATCTGGTAACGGTCGAGGAGATGGTCGAGTTCTTCTCCACCGCCCCCCGCGCGGGGGTCAAGGCGGTGGTGCTGGCCGGTGCCGGCGATCACTTCTGCGCCGGGCTCGACCTGATCGAACACCATGATGCCGACCGCAGCCCGGCCGATTTCATGCACGTCTGCCTGCGCTGGCACGAGGCGTTCAACAAGATGGAATACGGCGGCGTTCCGGTGATCGCGGCGCTGCAGGGCGCGGTTGTCGGCGGCGGGCTGGAACTGGCCAGTTCGGCCCATGTGCGGGTGATGGACCAGACCACCTATTTCGCCCTCCCCGAGGGGCAGCGCGGCCTCTTTACCGGCGGCGGCGCCACTATCCGTGTCTCGGACCTGATCGGCAAGGCGCGGATGATCGACATGATCCTGATGGGCCGCGTCTATCAGGGGCAAGAGGCCGTCGATCTCGGGCTGGCGCAATACATCGTCGAGGGCTCCAGCCTCGACAAGGCGATGGAACTGGCGCGGCGTGCGGCGCAGAACCTGCCGCTGACCAATTTCGCCATCTGCTCGGCGATCAGCCATATGCAGAACATGTCGGCGCTGGACGCGGCCTATGCCGAATCCGTGGTGGCCGGAATCGTCAATACCCAGCCCGACGCACGCGCGCGTCTGGCCGCCTTTGCCGACAAGTCCGCAGCCCGGGTGCGCCCCAACAGCTGATCGGCGCAAGCCAGTCCGTCGGGGCCGAACGCGGGTGCCCGGCGGAAACCGGTACGCGACCGCTGCCGCGCCGTCCTGCCCGCAGGGCTGGGATCGGTCACCTTGCAAGGCGGGTTTTCGGACCGGCCACTGGCGACGATCGGGCCTGCCGGTCAGAGAATCGGCGGGCACCGGCCGGGATCGGCCGCCGGCGATGCGCCGCCCCGGGGGCCGATTCTGCCTGCTGCGCCCCTGCCCCGCCTGAAATCGTGTCCTTGGCCGCCGTCCGACCGAACCGATCACGGCGCCGGGAGGTGAGATAATTTTTCCCTTATTATCATTGCTTTACATCATTTCTTGTGGTGTTGCCCGCGTCCGCCTACAAAATGTGGCATTGTTCCGGCCGGGGGGAACCCGAAAGAGAATGTTGCCAAACCGCCTCCTTCTTGCTTAAAGAAACGGTAAAGAGTGCGCCGACGAAAAACAGCGTTACCAAGTGAGGGCAGAAAATTGGCAGACGCCATCCATATCAACCGCCGCGTGCGGGAGAACGCCGAGAACCTGAGCGCGGCCCTGCAGGAGCACATGCTCAAGGTCTTTGCCCCCGATGCCCGCAAGGAGCTGCGCCGCTTCAGCGCCGGCGAGGCGGCCGAACTTCTGGGTATTTCCACCGGTTTCCTGCGCAAGCTGCATTTCGACAACCGCATTCCCGACGTTCATACCACGCCCGGCGGACGGCGCCACTACAGTGCCGCCGATCTGATGGATATCCGCCGCGCGCTGGAGGGATCGGCCAAGACCGAAGGCGCCTATCTGCGGGGACGTCGGCCAGGTGACAAGGTGCAGGTGCTCTCCTTTCTCAACTTCAAGGGCGGCTCCGGCAAGACCACCAGTTCGATCCACACCGCGCAGCGCCTCGCGCTCAAGGGATACCGCGTGCTCTGCGTGGATATCGACCCACAAGCGTCTCTAACCACCCTGTTTGGCTACCAACCCGAGTATGATTTCCTCGAGTCCGGCACGATCTATGATGCCATCCGATATGATGACCCCCTGCCCTTTTCGGCGGTGATCCAGAAAACCTTCTTCACCAATATCGACCTCGCCCCCGGCGGCCTTCTGCTGCAGGAATTCGAGCATGAAACGCCACGCGCCCTGATCGACAATATCCAGCCGCCGTTCTTTTCCCGCATGGCCGCCGCCTTGCAGGAGGTCGAGGCGAACTACGACGTCATCATCTTCGATTGTCCGCCGCAACTGGGTTACCTGACGATGTCGGCGCTCTGCGCCTCGACCGGGGTGCTGATCACCGTGGTGCCCAACATGCTCGATATCGCGTCGATGTCGCAGTTCCTGCAGATGAGCGCCGATCTGCTTGACGTGGTCTCGGACGCCGGCGCCAGCATGGAATTCGATTTCCTCCGGTTCCTCATCAACCGGTACGAGCCCAACGACGGCCCGCAACAGCAGGTCGTCGCCTTTCTGCGACAGTTGTTCGGGAACGAGGTGATGGTGGCACCGGTGCTGAAATCCACCGCGATCTCCGATGCCGGCCTGACCCACCAGACCGTCTACGAGGTGGAACGCGTGCAGTTTAACCGCGCAACATACGACCGTGCGGTGGATTCCCTGAATCTTGTCAATGACGAGATCGAGTCGTTGCTGCAGAAAGCATGGGGGCGTTGATGGCACGCAAGGGAATTCTTTCAACCGGAACGAAAAGCAGCAAACCGGCCACCGGCGAAACGGAGAAACCGGAGCGGCCACGGACGGCGGCCAAGGCCCCGTCGATGCCGCGTGGCGCCGTCGGGGCGCTGCAATCCTCGCTGTCGAAACTGCAGGAAAACGCGGTGCAGGAGATCGACGCCGCGCTGATCGACGATGCCGGCTTCGAAGACCGGCTCGGCCATGATTCCCAGGCCTTCGCGCAGCTCAAGGAAAGCCTTGCCACCTATGGCCAGCAGGTTCCTTTGCTGCTGCGCCCGCATGGCAGCAAGCCCGGACGCTATGAAATCGTCTATGGACGCCGGCGAATGAAGGCCCTTCGCGAACTGGGCCTGCCGGTCAAGGCGATGGTCCGGCAGCTGGACGATCATGCGCTTGTCATGGCGCAGGGGCAGGAAAACACCTCGCGTCAGGATCTGTCCTTCATCGAAAAGGCCAGCTTTGCCGCGCAATTGCAGGAGGCCGGGTATGACCGGCCGACAATCGCCGCGGCGCTGTCCATCGACCAGCCGATGCTCAGCCGGATGCTCACCGCGGGCACCGCCTTTGACCTGGAGTTCCTGCGCCAGATCGGCTCGGCCCCCGGCATCGGGCGCGACCGCTGGCTCGCCCTGGCCAAATTGTTCCGCGTCCCGGGCGCCCAAAACCGCGCCGACGCCTTCATGAACACGCCGGAATTCATCGTGCTGGATTCCGATGCGAGGTTCGAGGCCGTGTACGAGCGGGCCGCGCGCAAACCGGAAACCAAGGCCAAGCCCCCTGCCCCGGCCAAGCCGCGCACCCTGCGCACGCCGGAAGGCAAGGCACTGGCCGACATCCGCACCAACGCGCGCGGCGTCACGCTGAACGTTCCCGCCCGCACGGCCGAGGGGTTCGATCTCTGGCTGAACGATCACGCCGAGGCATTGGTAAACGAACTTCACGCGCGCTGGAAAAACGGGCGCGCGGAAGACTGAGAGCAGCAAAAAAACAAGGAGGCACGACAGCAGGACCACAAATAGAAAAGCCCCCCAGGAGCATTCCCGGAAGGCCCTTCTCATTCTTCGCACCTTTGAGATAACTTCCCTTCCCCGATCCTGTCAACTCCACCACGCGGCTGGGGGTATGGATTTGTTGTCTTTCGTGAAAATTTCATGCACCACACGTCCCGAGATCAATTCGGGCGGCCGAAGACGGCTGCCTTGGCGGACCGGTCCGGCACCGCCCCCACGAAATGGGAGCTTCTGACCGCCTTGACCGACGCGGCGGAAGATTTCGACCTCAGCCATCGCACGTTGAACGTGCTGCGGGCCTTGATAACCTTTCTCCCCGGAACCGAGATCCCGCAAGACAGCTGCGCCGCGACGGTGTTTCCGGCCAACCGCACCCTCTCGGCCCGACTGAACGGCATGCCCGAAAGCACGCTGCGCCGGCACCTGTCGCGCCTCGTGGCCCTGGGGATTGTCAGCCGGCATGACAGCCCCAACCGCAAACGCTATGCCCGCAAGACAGGGCAGGGCATCGCGCTGGCCTTCGGGTTCGATCTGTCGCCGCTGGCACGGCATGCGGCCCATGTCCTCACCGCCGCGCAACATGCGACGGAACGGCGCCAGCAGTTGCGCCTTTTGCGGGACAAGGTGGCACGGCTGCGCCAGGATCTGCTCGAGCACGCTGAAGACAATCCACCCCTCCCTCTTCTCGAAGAGGCCCGCCTGGTCCTGCGGCGCAAGCCCGAGGAACAGGCGCTGACCCGTCTCCGGAACGCCTTAAGCGCGGAACTCCGCAAACACGCACCTGTGGAAACCTCCACGATTCCGGTCTTTGCCAGCCGTCAACTGAGCGCCACCGACAGCCAGAATGAGCGGCACATACAGGATTCAGATAAACCTGTTTCTGACTCTGAACTCGCCAGCTGCCAGCCGATAGCTGAGCCTGCCGGCGGAATCCCCCTACCCCCATGTGAAAATGCTGAGAAACACAAAGATCCAAGTCTGCCAGAGGTTCTCGACGCCTGTTCTGAACTGAGGTCCTTTTTCCCCAATCCAATTCGCAACTGGCCAGCAATGGTCGAAACAGCTAATCGGGTCGCGCTGATGTTGAATATCGATCAGCCCGTCATGCAGGAGGCCGCGCGAAAGATGGGCGTGCGACAAGCCGCGCTCGCGGTGATTTGCATCCTGGAGCGGAATGCAAGCATTCGCCGCCCCGGTGCTTACCTCCGACGGTTGGCACAGAAGGCGGACGCGGGTAAATTCTCGATCCTTCCGATGCTGAATGCCTTAATGCATCGTGATCCGCCGGTAAATTGTCAGCTGGCAACTTAAAAAAAAGCAGAAAAACAATGGCTTGTGAAATTGTCAGCCGTCCGTCTTCGCTCCCTTGGGTTTTTTCCCTGGCCGGGCTGGCCAAAACCGTCCGTTACCCGCGAAACCCGCCCGACGCGACGGCAAAGGGCGGCGGCCCCCGTCCCCCCTCACTCCAAGAGGTCGGTCGCCGGGTTATCGGCGATGTCGACGTCATCGTAATAGCGCTGTGCCTGGGCCATCGAGCGGTGCAGCGACAGGCGCATGGCGGCCTGTACCGGGGCGCCGTCGAGCGCGGCCTGGGTCAGGAAGCCGGAGCGCAGCCCGTGCGGGCTGGCCATTTCCGGCGGAAGTCCGGCCAGTTCCAGCCGCCGCTTGACGATCTGGTAGATACCGTCGGGCGACAACCGGCGGGGCAGGGGGCGCCCGGATTTGCTGATCGGCCGGAACAGCGGGCCGTCCGCGATCTCCGCCGCCGTGATCCAGCGCGCCACGGCGCGGGCCGCGCGGCCCTTGAGCACCAGCCTTGGCGTCGCATCGCGGCCGGTGGTCTTGGTCTCCAGCAGGTGGATCCAGATCAGCCCGGTCTCCTCGAACTCCTCCAGTGAAAGATCCTCGCGGCGAAGCCCCGAGAGTTCGGATCGGCGCCGGCCGCCGCTGGCCCAGCCCAGCATCAGCACCGCCCGGTCGCGCAGGCCGCGCAGGTCGCGGTCGCAACTCGCCAGCATCTGTTCCAGCACATCGCGGATGATCGGCTTGTTGGATTTCGGCGCTCGGGGCCGGGCGGCGGCGCGGCGCGCCTTGGCGCGGGCCTGACGCAGCATCGGTGCTTCGAAGGGCGAGGGCAGGTTCTTCATCCGGTGAAACGCCCGCCAGGAGGCGATGCGGCGGTCCAGCGTCGCCGGGGCCGGGCAGGCGAGCGACTTGCGCAGCCCGGCATCGATCAGCGCCTCCGCGGCGATGCGGGCGCTGTCCGCCGGCGCCGCCGCGCCGAGGTCGCGGGCATGGTCGAGGATGAACCGCAGCGCCACCTCCTCGCGCTCGGGCCAAACCGGCCCGGAGCCGACCGCCACCTCGCGCCAGAGGGTGATGTAGAGCAGATCCCGCTCATAGGCGCGCAAGGTGTTCACCGGCGTGCCGCGCACGTAGAGATCGGTGAGCGCCGCCTGGTCGGCGTCGCTTAACTGGCTGTGGACCGGGGCGGGCAGGGGGGTCATAAGCACTCCTTGAAAATGTAAGGGGAAAGTGTCATTTGTAATGCACATACTTGTTTTGAATTGGGGTGTGTGATGCAAGAGTCGACCGTGACGATAAAGGGCCAGACCACCCTGCCAAAGGATGTCCGGCAGGCGCTGAATCTGCGCCCGGGAGATAAACTGCGATACCTGATCCTGGATGGCGGTGAGGTCCGGATCTTGCGCAGCCAGCCCGTGATGGCCCTGGCGGGTCTTCTGAAGGACCGGGTCGGAAAAGCCGTCACGCTGGAGGAAATGGACGAAGCGATTGCGCGTGGAGCCCTGGATCGGTGATCGGGCTGGATACCAACGTCCTGGCCCGGGTCCTGATGCAGGATGACGATGCACAGGCGGCGTTGGCAACCGGCCTGCTGGCTGGCCTGACAGAGGCCAGTCCCGGTTTTGTCTGCCGCGAGGTTCTGGTCGAATTGGTCTGGGTCATGGAGCGGGCGTATGATTTGCCGCGCGATGCGGTCGCCGAGGCGCTGACCGGCTTGCTTGAATCCCGGGAACTCGTCATCGAGGCGGCGGATCGGGTCGGGATCGCAGTTGATCGCTACCGAAAGGGCGGGGCTGGATTTGCCGATCAGATGGTGGCCCTGGCAGGTTTGACGCAGGGCTGCACCGAGACGGCGACCTTCGATCGCAAGGCCGGAAGTCTTCCCGGCACGCGGTGTCTCGGGTCGAAGACTGCGGGATGATCGGAAGGGCAGGGGGGTCATGCGTCCCCTCCGCCCGCATGGGTCCGAGACCCAAGCGCCATGTCCCGGGGCGGGCGCTGAAGGTCGGCATCTCGGCCTGGCTGGCGCAACAGGCGGGTGTGATCGATCTGTGACATGGTAGAGATTCTGCGCGTTTTCGAGCTGTTTCGCAACAGCCGTGATAATGGCACCTTATCGGGAGTAATGGGGAAGACCCGAAACACCCCATTGTACTGCGCAATACAGATATATTTTGCACATCACGTGGCACATGTGGCAATATAGATGCAACGAAAAAGGCAACCAGGCAGCCAGATGATCCGGCATTTCGAACGGCATGTGCCCGAGGACAACATCGCCCGGTTCTACCGGCTCGAGGTTCTGCCCACCCTGTTCGGGGACTGGGCGGTGCAGCGGACCTGGGGGCGGATCGGCACTTTCGGCCGGATCCGGTCGGAGCGTTTCGCCAGCCTGGACGCCGCCCGGGCCGCGGCCCGGACGCTGGCGAAGGCCAGGCGCCGCCGCGGTTACGTGAGGCTGACAGGGAAATGATCGGGCGATGATCGGCCGCAGTGCGATCCCCGACCCGGAGGACCTCGAGGAGGCGGAGACGCCCGAAGAGGACCTGTGGTTCCTGCCCGGTCCCGACCCGGAGGAGGACCTGCCACCGGGTGCCGCGCCGGAGCCCAGGGCTCCAAGTGTCCCGTTGTTCGACCCGGCGCCCTGGGCTGCGGCGCAGGCCGGGCTGGCCGTGGAGCTTGCCGAGGTGGCGCAACTCTTCGGCGCGCTGGACCAGCGGCTGCGGCTGGCCCCCGAAGGCTGGCGGCAACGGCTGGCGCTGCGCGAGGTCTCGGATCTCAGCTGGTGGGCTGGCGACCGGCTCGGCGCGGAGCGGATCGCGCTCTGGGTCACCCTGCGCACCGGCTCGACCGAGGATACCGAACGCGCCCTGGCGCGGGCCGGCTGGGCGATGCGGCGGCTGACCGCCGGACCGGTGGAGGACCTGGCGGGGTTCCTCGGCCGGACCCGGATCGACTCCGCGCCCGGCGGCGGTGCCGAGGATGCGCTGGCAGACCTGGAGGAGGTGCGGGCGGACGGGCAGGGGCTGCACCCGATCGTTGCCGCGGCGCGGTTGTTTCACGCCTGGCGGGCGTTGGGACCGGCCGGCGCAGTCGATCTGGAGGCCGCCGTGCTGGCTGCCTGTCACGCCGGCGCGATGGCGCGGGTGCCGGGGCAGGGGGCCTTGTTCCTGCCGCTGGCGCAGACCGGCTTCGAGGCGCTGCGCGGGCAGGGGGCGCCCCGGGCGAGGCTCGCCGCCTGGCTGCGCGGGGCCGGGCGGGCGACGCTGGCCGCCCTGCTGCACCTCGACCGCGTCGACCTCTGGCGGGCGCGCACCGGGGTGGAAATCGCCGACCTCTCCGGCCGTACCCCGCCGGCGCTGATCGCCCTGCTCGCCGCCTGGCCGCAGGTCTCCGCGCCCCTGGCCGAGATGGAGACCGGCGCCTCCCGCGCCGCCGTCCAGCGCAACCTCGACCGGCTCGCCGCGCGTGGGCTGATCCGAGAGATCACCGGCCAGGGGCGCTACAGGGTCTGGGCGGCGCGGCTGTAGCGGGGCTCAAACACCAAGATCGGCCAACCGCGCGGATGTTTCCGGCATGCGCGCCAGGCTGGCCGTGATCCGCGCCCGCCAGCGCGGCCCGCGCGACACTGCATCCTCATAGGCAATGGCCAATTCGTCGGGACGGTCCTCTGACAGCACTGCAATCAGAAAGGCCGCCTGCGCCCGGTCCTTGCGGGATTTCAACCGCTCCGCCCCACCGTGGCGCCGATCCGCGACGATCAGTTTGTGAATGGCGAAACATTCTGGACGCGGAATCTGAATCAGGACCCCGGCGCGATACAGCGCCACCGCGTGGATCGGCTCGGCGATCAGGAAATTGAGATAATGCAGCGCCTGGGCGCTGACCCCCAGCGCCGGCAGCGGTCGCACGTCCTCTGCCCCGAATGCCGGGGTAACGAATTCGACAATCGATTCCGAATGGCTTTGCCGCCATTTCCAGACCTGCCGATCGAAGACGCCGGGAACCGGTTCGAATTTCAAAGAGGCCAGGATCTCGGAGGGGTCTTCCTCCACGCGATCCTGAAACGCGATGGACAGGCGCTCGAAACTGGCCAGATCGATGTCGCCGGTCCGGGCAAATTCCTCGTAATCCATCCGGACCCCGAGATCACCTTGATACAGCCCATAGGCCGTGGTGCCGACCAAAGTGCCGCCCAGCCGGAACATCCCCGCCCGCGCGAAGGCGAACAGCAACGAACCGGCGGCCCGATCCATCGCGGTGAATCCTTCTGCCCGCAGGATCGCCGCCAGCTTCGACATGCGCTTTCGCCGCTCCGTTTGACCGGCTTTGAGCTTTGCCGCCCGCTGCAACCGCGCTTGCAGCTCTGGCGTGTCCTCGCCGAGGTACCGGCTTTTCATCTCGGCCCCGATCCGGAAGCGGTCATAGAGATAGGTTCGCCCGTTACGCTGGCGCGCCTCGATTGATCCGATCACCCCCGAAACATGCTCGTCCAGATGCAGGCGTAACAGGTCCTGGTACGCCACCACGGCGGACCGGCTATGTTCGGCAATATTCATGTCGAGGTTGCTCTCGGTTGAGTGCGGCAATGGGAAATTTTGATGCACACAATTTTATGCCGAAAGCCGGCGTGTGCAACAGAAAATAAATTGATGCACATGAGGGTGTCCCTTTCCAGATCGATCACCAGGTCCTTTGCCACGAGCCGTGTGCCAGGCGCCGCGGGGATCGCGGTTCCCACTGTTTTCCGG
>Ga0070729_10005826_pt1 | contig 12502 bp, 6 predicted proteins | sample tdDd472_FD_66725 | JGI IMG/M metagenome (GOLD analysis project Ga0070729, IMG submission 66725) | Marine sediment microbial communities from the Atlantic coast under amendment with organic carbon and nitrate - tdDd47.2 | ecosystem: Environmental > Aquatic > Marine > Coastal > Sediment | place...
ACAGGTCTTTTTGACCCTGCCACCAGGGTATTAATCTCAGTTGGTCAACACCGCCAAATATTTTTGCTTCATTAACTGTAAAACCCGATATCGGCTTTCCGTCAACGTCCAGAATCTCAGCATAGAACCTGCCATCGCCGGCATCCACATTCACCTGCAGTGTGTTACCTTCCAGTTTAAACGGTTTTGTTGTGATGCTCCCCAACTCATCTTTTGCAGACTGACTTATAAACCGATCCAGGGGTAAAATAGCCAGACCAATCTTACCACTCTCTTTCTGAGCTTCAGGGGGACTGTGGTGTCGTGAATACTGCCCGGTATAAAAGATCAGATGCTCATCACCCCGGGTAATGATCTCAGAAGATGGCTGAAGCATGCCCTTATCAAAACTGTAATCGGGTCCACGACGAACAAAGGGTTTTTTAGCAAATATCCAACTTTTGTCAAAATCTTTTCCATCTCTGCTGGTTCCGATATAGAAATCAAGCACATCTGCTTCAGGACGCTTGTCAGGATCATCAACCTTGACCTGATCTTCAGATCCTGTTAAATCCCCAGCTGTTAATACATGCATTAATCCAAAATAGATGTTTTCATATACCCATACACACAAAGATTCCATCTGATATCGTGGGACTCGTGCCTGGGTTATCTCATGATCAGGATCATCGACATTGACGACAGCTATTGTATTCCACGCGGTTGGATAGTTCATTATATCGTTCCCTTTGTCATGCACCATAATCCGACTGGCACGTGACTCCTTTAATCCGCCCATATCGCCCAAATCGGTTCGAGTAAGTAACATATAACGTTTTTCAATGGAATCCCATAAAAGATGATTATAAGTATCAGCAGCTCTGCCAGTTACTGAGTTCCCATTATTGTACCCGATCCAGTGTATACCATCAGCAGAGTATGCGAGGGCACACATCGTGTTTCCCGGATTATAGGCGGCCTTAAATTTTTCCGGATGACCCCAGGGTAATGTCGGATCAATCATGAAGGATGATTCGTAGAACGTACTTCTGGTTTTACCATGGTATGTAATCAGGTTGCTCTTGCCATCGTCAGAGATCAAGGGTTTTGTCCAATGGACGCCATCTTTCGACTCGGCATAGGCAGTCGTGTTTTCCGCATAAGCCCGATAGAGCATCTGGAAACATTGTCGATTATCATTCCATACCACAGAAAGTCGTCTTCCAAATTCCCAATATCCTCCTGACCGTGGAGCAACACCATCGGGAAATTGCTTGTTAGCATCAAAATCGGTCGGCACGCTAGGTCTCATAACCACGCCCATTTTTTTAGGTTTTCCCAACTCGCGGGTAATATTTTGCTTTTGGGCAATCGCATAATCATCCACCAGAAGTTGTTTCTGTAAACCGACTGAAACTAACGCTTGTGCAGCAGCGCTGGAAATTCCCAGAAAAATTCCAAAAATAAAAACAGATAGTAATACCTTCTTCATAATAATTTTCCAATCAGTTTATCGTTATTTACCAATATCAAAGGAATAGAGGGTTGCATTGGCGAATTCAAATTGAAGTTTAATGCTTCCCTTGTTAATCTTTTTGTCAAATTGGACAACATCGTTGTTCAGACTTGCTGATAGCGTCCTGGATTTGGCTATCAGTTTCCCATTCTTATCCAGCACCTTCACTTTCAGGTGTCCACCTTTATTGACATCGGCATTGACAGAAATCTTTCCGCCTGTATAGGAAATATTTTTTGTCAGAATTTTTCCACCTTCGGATTGGGCTTTATAGCCAGCGAAACCGTCAGGACGCAAGGTGGCAAGGCAGAAATATCCATTTCTCCAACCAGAGTGCAGATAATCACTCCCGCCATAATACAAACGGATTTCATTTTCCAGAAAAATCGGATAAGCACAGGTATAAACACATCCATAATCGTAATCCAAAACAGTATTTGAATTGGGTATTAGCGGTGTACCCGGGCAGACGCGATGCCAGTTTTTGGTATCCGGGCTCCAGGTCAGTTCCGTCCAGACACGGTCGGCTTTCTGATCATGAATGGCCACCATACCCAGATAAACGCCACTGTAATAGAACACCGCCATGGCATAGGTTTGATAATTCTTTTCGATTCCTTCCAGAACCAGTTTAGCCTTCGTCCAATGGATAAAATCATCACTTTCAATTCTGACCACTTGCCGCCCTTTGGCTTCTCCCCATGACCGGCTGATGCCCACATACTTATTCAGGGTCGGTGCCCACAAAGCATTGTTATGCGTATCCCCAGCTACATCAGCAGTCGGACAGGCGGTCGGTTGGCCCCAATGAATGCCATCGGCAGAAAAGGCGACGGAAATGATGTCACTTTTTAAGAGTGCTTTGTAGCGACGAGCAGGATCTTTTTCACGAAGGTCTTTAAATATTCCCGAACCATGAGGGCCGGCCCAGTGTTCACCCAGATCTCCGTGTCCGCGTAACAAAATATTATTCGCTTTACTGTGATTATATTCGGTAATTCCTAGTTCCGATTTTTCCCAAGTGATGCCATCCTTTGAGGTGGTGTAACAAATGGCCATTTCTCTGTTGTCAGGAGAATCATACTCAATGTTTTTCCGTTCTTCAAGGGACATACCCAGCGCAGACTGGTCAACGATAAAGGGACTGTACCAGCATTTGTATAGTTTCTCTTCATTATCGTACATCACATTGCCATAGAGATTATCAAATCTCTTTTCCCAGGGTTTATCTTGTCCAAAGAGCGGATTGCCTTCATATTTATGAACCGTACCAACAGTCAAAACTGTGTTTTCTGTTTTGTCAATAATACGACTGTCCAGAAGCAAATAGCGACTATCCTGCACCCCGCTTCTATTCGCTGCGGTGCCAATATTAACCAGCAACAATGAAAACAAAACAATCACGAGATAACCCAAATAATATGATCGATGACTTACGAATAAAAACTTCATTTCACTTTTCTCCTATCATTATCTATCGATTCAACTTTTCCGAGTTTCAACAAAACTTTAGCACATTAATTAATAGGTTGTTCCTTCTTTTCAAATGCTCCAATATCAGGAATACCGTCAGTCTCCAATTGGGTACGATTTAAATCCATCCGGTAGCCTAAATTTACACCACCATCAATGGCCGGGCTTTCAGCACTTAAACGATAATCTAAAGCACCAGCATCCACAAACATTGGATCAACCACCAACTCCCCATTACCCAGTGGTTTTCCACAAGGGTCATTGGTACTTCCATCAGTACAGAAATAAAGATTATTTTCATGAATTACATGATCATAATTTCCATGATCATAAGGTGCTGTGGCCAATACTTGCACACCATTGGCAACAACAAAAATATTATTTTTTAAAGTGAAGTTCCCATGTCTCATAGTAAAAACAGTATTAACAGCTCCATTGAGTGAAGGTTTAGATCGAATAACAGTGTTATTTTCTATCCGGGAATTATTTCCACCCCAATAAAAAATAAATTGTTGATAGTCATCGCTCAGATTATAATATACATCAATATTATCCCCTTCAAGTTTTACTTCGATTTCCAGAAATCCCATATTATCAAAAGATTTATTATGATGGATTTTAACATCATGAACTCTAGTGCCAAAGTAGCGATCATCTAATTCAATAAAACCGCCATCTGCTCCATAATTACCACCAACTTTTATATAATTTGTACAGGTATTGTATGAAATTTCATTATTGGCATTTCCAATTACAATTCCTAAAGGTCCCCAATCAGGTTCAGATAAAAAGCGGTTACAATCTTTAAAAACATTATTCGTTACAAGACAATATTGGCTTATAATATTTACTCCAATAGGACAATCAATAAATTCACAGTTTTTGATTGTAACAAAATCAGCTCCCGGCAAAGTACAGATTGCTCCCACTGAAAGTACATCTTTACCTCCCTCTGAGATTGAATTTGCACACTTCAAATAGGATAGACCTTCTAGAATAATATGCTTTCCTTCTATTTGAAAAACATTTCCATGTAATTTTTTCCCATCAGAATTGGTAAAGGAAGGAAGTAAGCCATCACCATAATTACTGATAACTATTGGATTTTCTTTTGTACCTGAAGATTTAAATATTATGCCATCTTCAAAAACAGAATTTTTAGCAAATAAAATTTGATCTCCGGGTTGGAACTCCACTTCTTGTAATTTATTAAGCGTTTTCCAAGATTTTTTTGGTGATGTTCCGGAGTTGATATCACTCCCGGTCTGACTATTAATGTAATATTGATTTACATTGGTTCCATTCATACAATTGGAAAAACCGACACAGAAAAAATATAGTGTCATGGTGAATAAAATAAGTTTTTTCATAATAACCTCAAGACTTTCATTGTTAATTAAATATTCATGGTACTATTTTTATTAATCTTAAATAAATAACGATATATAATATAATTCATAGGCAGAATGAACTAGTTGTGAAGAGAATCTTTTGCCATTATTTTATGGCAAAATGGTCACTATAATTCTTTTATATCTCGTCATTTCAGGTATTCCTTTATCCCGCACCTGCAAGATTATATGTAATGTTTCCTGCTTTTTTACCTGCGGTGCTAAAAAATATGCCTGCTCATTATATTTATCTTTTATATCGATTGTCCCAGGAAAACTTCCGGGTTCACGATAATACATCCAATAATATGTCACCGGATCATTATCCGGATCAGAAGTTCCCCTGGCACTTAACTGAACTTTTTGACCACTTTTTACGTCAATTTTTTCAGAGTGGTCCAATTTGAGCAGCGGAGGATGATTGGCTTCTTCATAGGATTTTGTACACCAATCCATGCGTGCAAAAAAATCATGTTGGTATGCTTCCCGCCAACGCCAGATTGTGGCTTGGTTGCTAGTATAATAAAATCCATCCCGTGCCAGAACTTCATCAACCGCATCGGTCCAGATAGGTCTGGTTTCTTGTTGATAATGCCATTTTTGTTTCCGGGGTGTATATAATTCATACCGCCCTCCCCAACTGCCATAATCGGGATGCTCCGGATCATTCAGACCATTCGGAATCAGGAAAAGGAAAGAGGGAGTATCCCCTTCCATAAGATATTCTGCCCAAGGATATTGAGCACCCAATGGCCCATGATTTTTCCTGACATTTATATCAAGAATTTCATTTGATACTAATGAAAAATCGGGACCGCGAAACCGTCCATGAAATTTATCACCAGATATTCCAGGCCAGGTAGCATAATGGTATCCTCCAGCACTATTTTCCTCATAGCCAGGACTGACAATATAAAACAAATTAGGAAAATTTTCACGCAACCAGGAACCGCTGTCATCCTGATCGGATATCGCATATACCCGGATTTTATCAACAAAGGTCCTTAACTCTTGTTCTGATCGGGTATATTTTACTTTATAAAGTGCCTGGGCCAAGCAGTTTGCACCACCCCAAATTGTCACCCAAACCGGTCTGGGATCCGCACGATCGACAACCCTGATGATCCAGTCGGATCCTTCAGAATCTTTATCGATACCAACAGCATTCATACCAAAATCCGGATATCCACGTTTAATTATATTTAATAATTTTTTTTCCTCGGGATATCCTGATACATGTTTTTCTAAATTATTTTGCACTTTTCCATAAGCACTAACAATTTCCCTAATCCTCCAATCAGCAATTTTATCTCGCTGCCAACAGGATGTGGTTGCTATCAAGCCCTCCACTTCAAACTCATTAGCATAGGTTAAAAAACGTACCAGGGACATGGCATCATCCGGTTCGTTTTCAATATCTGTCAGAATAATTATACGAGGTTTTAGGTCATCAGAGACCAGTTTTAGAGGAAGGCAAAATATTAGCAATATTAAGCACAAAATACTATTAAGTTTCATTTATTTCCTCCTTTATTATTATCAATCTGAACATTCCTGTTTAACTGGCAGAATTCTCATTGCTTAAATTTATATTTTCTCTATCTACGTGTTACATAAGCATAATAAGCACCAATAGCTCCTTCACCTTTTATATGAAAAAAAGTGTGTAAATAAATGGGGCCTGGTTTAAGATGCACGTCAAATGTAATTGCCTTATCAACTGTGGTTACTTTTTTTGTTAATCCTTCGAAACCATAAGGCGTTTTCTCTGAAATAGATCGTAGTTCCACGTTGCCGATGTAAATACTGGCAGAAACTATCGGTAAAGCTGTTCCACCAATTTTTCCGTTTCTGTCGACCATAGTACATTTACCGGCAATTGGTGAGTCCGTTTCCCTGGGCCAGCGGCGAAGTTCAATTTCATAGTCTCCTTCCTGCACCACATTCAAACACCAGTAACTGTTTTTTCGCTCTCCCCGGCTAACCTGAGGCTGCTGGTCGATAAATACATCTAACCAATCACAAGCGGTTAAAACAGTTGGGTTTTCTTTTTCGCTCCCAATAATGATTTTTTGCGGTTCATTTACATCTTCTTTTACTCTATCCCACCAAATATCTAAATTGGCTTCCATTTTCTTTACTACGTCGAGATTTTGATCATAAACGTTAACCTTCTCCAACGGATCCGTGATTCTATTGTAAAGTTCCCGATTTTCCAGCAATCGCCAACCTTTCCATAGTACTGCCGTACCTTCTTTCTTTACTATCGTTTGGCCATGTGGTGTAGGATAGTTGATAAAATCAGGCATTCTACTATAATTTGTAATAAGCGTTCTGTTTTCAGGTATTATTTTTTCGCCTCGTAAAACTGGCACTAAATTCATTCCATCGAAACTTACCGGAGTTGGCTTATTTAAATCGCAAAGGTCCACAAGTGTAGGAAGAATATCCTGAACCTCTGCTAATCCTGAAACTTCTTGACCAATATTTTTAAAATTGCCTTTTGCCCAGTTAATAAAACATGGAATCCGATGTCCTCCATCCCAAAGTTCAGTTTTCATTCCCCGCATGCCGGCATTGAAATACCTAATTCCCATTATACTCCCGTTATCAGTAAGGAATACAACGATTGTATTATCCCTAACACCTTTTTTTTCAAGGAAATCAAATAAACTCCCTATGTTGCTATCAATATTTCGGATCATTGCCAGGTATCGCACCAATGATTTTTTTAATTCAATAGTTTTTTTAGGAAAAGTTGAGTTATCGTATAACTCTTCCAGTACTTTTATATCTTCTTTTTTTGCATTAAAAGGCCCGTGGGGAGTATTTGTAGGAATATAAGCAAAAAACGGTTTTCCTTCTTCCAGGGAATTTTCTATAAATTTTTTAGCCTCGCTAAAGAAAACATCGGTACAATAACCATTGTATTTTTGGAGTTTCCCATTGTGCCGATAAGTATCGTCAAAATAGTCATTGCCCCAATAGTCGGAAACAGAGCCTATATGTGAGGAAGGAAACCATACTGATTCTTCAAAACCTCTGTCCTGAGGACGGTAAGGATAATTCGCACCGAGGTGCCATTTACCAAAGATTCCTGTAGTATAACCATTTGCCATAAAAATATTTCCCATAGTAGGTAGTTCAGGTTTTAAAAAAGCCCGACCACTGCTCACATTAACACATCCGTTTGCAGCAGCATCCATTCCTGTCATAAGCTGCCCACGCGTTGGAGCACACATAGGAGATGCATGAAAATCACCAAAACGGACACTGCTTTCTGCAAACTTGTCCAAGTTCGGCGTTTTCAGGATAGGATTACCGTGAATTGACAGCTCAGGATAACCCTGGTCATCTGTCATAATAAGAATGACATTGGGCCTTTCCTGAGACCGTTTGTTAACCTTGTTACCCGAAAAGGCAAATTGATTTGTTGTCATCATCGCGAAACCCGATAGAGCGACTGTTTTGAGAAATTTTCTGCGATTTTTATGCATTTTTTACTCCCCTATTTATAACAAATATTCAGACTTCCGCCAGGATTGTTGTTGGGCTGAAATTAATCTTCATTTTTATAGTTCATCAGCTTTTACAGTAGGATCATAATCAGGATTTGGCCCCAACATTTTGGCTCCTACATCTTTACGCCATTGATGTAATTTTTCCTTTAATTCCTTCGTTTTTTCAATCTCGATTTTTGACAGATCATTTTGTTCACCAATGTCATCCTTGAGGTTGAATAACTGTACCGTGTCATTTTCAAAATATTCCAATAATTTGTAATCTCCATCACGAATAGCACCACCAGGACTTTGCATCCCATGATTGCTGTAATGAGGAAAGTGCCAGTATATAGATCCTCTATCCATAGGTTCTCCTTGCACAAGTGGAGAAATATCAACGCCCTCTTTATCTTTACCAATGCTATCAGGTGAACCTACCATACTTAAAATAGACGGAAAGAAATCAATACTTATTACCGGGACAGAGCACTCTATTCCTTGTTTCCCTTTACCCGGCCATTTAATAATCAAAGGCTCCCGGATTCCACCTTCATAAAGCCAACCTTTTGCCCCTCTCAATGGCAAGTTCGATGTTGAAAATGCCACATCCTGTTTATCTTTCGGTATAATACGTCTGGGATCCCAAAAGTTTGCGGCTCCCATTCCGCCATTATCCGAAAAGAAGACTATTATTGTATTATCATCAAGACCAAGATCCTTAAGCTTTTGAACTAAACGTCCCAGACTTTCATCCATACTTTCAACCATTCCAGCAAACTCAACATTATCTTGTTTCTGTTTGACCTTTACAATTTCATTAGGAAGTACTTTAATAGGTTCATACTCCGGAGTATTTATTAGTTTCTCTAATTCTTTCGTAGATGGATTATTGGGATTATCAGGATTCCCTTCCAAAACATATTCAGGATCATTATTTTTATCCATACTATTCAATTTTTTTGAATATTTTTTTACAAGGTCTTTTCGTCCTTGTATTGGATCATGAACAGCATAGTGGGACATATAGAGAAAGAAGGGATTATCTTTGTTGCTTTCTATATATTTTAAAGCTTCATCTGTAAGCCGGTCAGTTAAATACTCACCCTCCTTGCTATCTTCCAAACCTTTCATTCCAAAAGGAGCAAAATATCCATTTTTTGGCCATCCTTTCGCCCAATCGGGTACATGCATATCAAATCCATGAGCCATTGGATTTGAGGGATCTTCTCCAAGATGCCATTTACCAATGATTGCAGTTTTATAGCCTACTTTTTTTAAAGCCTCAGCAATTGTTACTTCTTCGTAAGGCAAATGTTGGTTAATAGTTGGATTGCTAAATTTTTGAAATGGAAATTCATCTCGACCTGGTAGCCAATCGGTTAGATTTAGCGTTGCAGGGTATTTTCCCGTCAAAATACTTGCCCGTGTTGGTGAACAGACAGAACAAGCCGCATAAGCATCTGTAAATTTCACACCGACTTCTGCCAATGCGTCAATATTAGGGGTTTTGTAAAAACGGCTACCATAGCAACCCACATCTGTCCAGCCAAGATCATCTACCAAAAAAAATACAATATTTGGTTGTTTTTGTTTGGGCCTTTCCTGAAATCCTTTGGCATCCTTGTTCCCCGAAAAGGCAAATTGATTTGTTGTCATCATAGCAAAACTCGATAAAGCGACTGTTTTGAGAAATTTTCTACGACTTTCTTGCATTTTTTTATCCCCCATTTATAACAATTATTCAGACTTCCGCCACCATCCCTATCCTCATTATAATATTTGGTGCCAAAGTCCGCATACATTCAAAAGAATAAGAAATAATTCAAACATTGTAATCACAACTTAAAATAAGTTCTTGGGCCAGATGCTTTAGAACCAGTCTGATAATATGGTATTAAAATGATCTCTGTCCCTTTAATAGAGAATTCAGTTTCAGAATCGGATGATTTAATGAGCATTTTTAAAAATTCCGAGGCTTCAGTTGAGGGAATGTTCATGAAGGGCTCTTCTTTAGGCATTTCGGATATTTTCTGTGCTAAAGCTAAGGGACCATAAGTAAAAGCTATCCATTTGTTACCATTTTCTCCGGACTGAACATGTGCTTTCAATCGATAATCCAAATCTATTGCAACCATGTCTCCTTTTTTCCAGCTACGACTAATTTCAGCGAAACCTCTTTCATTGATTGTTGAATTGATTTTTTCTCCATTTACAAAAACACTTACATGTCTGGTATTTACAGGAATTCTAAATTCGAGTGTAAACTTTTTCTCAATGTTGTTTTCTAAGTAAATTTTCGCAGATGATCCCAAGGGGTAATTACCTTCTATTTTTAAAACACCCCCACCAAATTGATTCGTTAATTGAATAACAGAAGGAGAGAATGAATTAACCGATAGGTTTTTATTGATCTCACCTGCTAAGTGATCCGAAAACATTTCAAAGCCCCTGGGTAAACTTGAAGCACAGCAATGAAACTGTTTTTCATAATGTGGTAATTTTTCATTTGGGTTAGTATAGTAACAATATTCTATACCATCAGTAGATTGATGTTCATAAGCATCATTCAACAAGGTTACTTCTGCCTGATTCATATATTTTGCATCACCAGTTAATTCAAACAACTGAATATTTAGTATTATCCATGTGGCATCACAACACCCTTCTACAAGAATTTTATCCATATCAAAATCTTCTGGATATGCAAAACATTCCCTGTTACCATTATAAGGCATTTTTCTTGACCATGGCCCCCCGGTTACCAACAGGTGATTATGATAAATATCATCCCAGGCATTTAGTACAGTCTGTAAATATTCTTCATTATCAGTACAACGGTATAGAAGAAGATAGCCCAATAAATTTGCCATTAATTGGTATGCCTTCCCATCACCTGGTTCTACAACACTTCCTTTTTCCAACATAGTTCCCATTAACCGCAACTTGGAATTATTCTCGCTTACGTCAACAATATGTTTGGCAAAATCCAAATATTTTTTATCCATTGTTCTTTTATGGAGCATAACAATAGATTCTAAAAGAGTAGTAGATGAAATCCCATTACGAGTACCATATCTAGTTAAATCATATTTGCCTTTTCCATAATAATCAATTAGTAAATCACCCATTTTCCTGCAGGCTTCCACGATTGTATCATTAGGGAAATATTTCTCATAAGTTAACAATCCATAAAGATTATAACGTAATGTCCATACATCCCATCCTCCACAAGGAGCCTTATCAGAAGCCTGTGAATTTCCTTTTTTATTAGCAGGCTGAATATCATCAGCTAATTTTGTAGTTACTCCATTCTCAGGCATTGCCATAAAGGTATATGAACTTTCATATGTTCCCATATAACCATTTGGGAGTTGGGTCGCCAGAAGCCTCTTCACCATATTGTCCAAGTCCTTTTTTATCTTCTCATTACCCGTTACACTATAAGCCAGAGTAGTTGCATGGATCCATTTTCCAATATGTTCTCCCTGCCAAGGATGTATTCCCGGCCTGTTTTCAAAACCATCAATCAGGTATCCGGATTCTTCAATATAAAAAAGGCGGTTATTTCGCCATAAATTAACCTTTTCTCCTAACAAGCCATCTTCATCAATAGTTTTTAAGGATTTCCATTCGTTCTGAACAATGTCGTTTTCCAATCCGTCTGAATTATTGCAAGTCAAGAATTGCAACATCAAAACAAACATTAATAAAAATTGAATAAAGTTTTTTATTTTATAATTTTTAAAATTAAGCCTACTTCTAATCTCTTTGCTAGATTCAGCAGCCTTCAGTATGACTTTCATATTAATTCCTTCGTATTTCCCCAAATTTTTATTCTTCTCTGATTATATGAAGAAGAATTACTAAAATTATTTTTATCGTATTATCCATCACTAATTATGTTGTCGATCCTTTTCAGGTCAGGATACAACTCATAAAGTTTAGGTTTAATCATTTCAATATTATCCCGATGCTCGAAAACGTACAATAGCGGGTCATCATTATTTTTCATCCATTTTTTTAATTCATTTCGTTTTTTTTGAATCTCTTTGGAATATTGAGGATTTGATATAAGGTTATTCAAACAGTTGGGATCCTTTTTTATATAATAAAATTCTTCCAGTGGACGTTTGCGGAAAAGATCAATCCTGTTTCTTATTTCCTGGCTATGTTCGGCAGCTTTTTGCATGGCTTGCATTGTAATTCCTTCATTATTGTTATAGTAGATTGCGTTTGTGAAAGCCCATGCGTTAAAAATATAGATATAATCAAGAGTGTGTACGCCCCTCATCGGACTTGCATTACTACGCATTGGTGCTGCTTTTCCACCTGCTTTATTATCAATTTGTGTAAAAACAATTGCATCATTTTTTTGGCTTTCCCCTTTATAAAGCGGCAATCTTGATTTCCCATCCAGTCTGGCATCTACTTTTATACACAATGCATCTAAAATGGTAGGATAATAATCAATTTCCGAAATAAAGTTTTCATTATTGAAACTTCCCGGATTTATAACTCCCGGCCACCTGACAATCCAAGGGGTCCGGCTGCTGGCGAAGTAATTATCACACTTTGCAAAGGGTAGGGCAACGCCATTATCCGACATGAAAATTACTAGTGTATTTTCTTTGTATCCACTT
>Ga0070729_10005828_pt1 | contig 12496 bp, 8 predicted proteins | sample tdDd472_FD_66725 | JGI IMG/M metagenome (GOLD analysis project Ga0070729, IMG submission 66725) | Marine sediment microbial communities from the Atlantic coast under amendment with organic carbon and nitrate - tdDd47.2 | ecosystem: Environmental > Aquatic > Marine > Coastal > Sediment | place...
CAGCGGTTCCCTCTGGCGCCTCCACCGGTATTCATGAAGCTCTTGAACTGCGCGATGGTGAAGCTTCCCGCTATATGGGCAAAGGCGTTCTGAACGCAGTCCGCAATGTAAACGAAATCGTGGCCGGTGCGGTCTTGGGCATGGATGCCCTGGATCAGCGCACCCTGGACCAGGTACTTCTGGATGTTGACGGCACCGCCAACAAAGATCACCTGGGCGCCAACGCCACTCTGGCGGTCTCCATGGCCGCTGCCCGGGCCGCAGCCAATTTCATTGGTCTGCCGGTGTACCGCTATATCGGCGGTTCCGACGCCCACCTGCTTCCGGTTCCCATGTTCAATATTCTTAACGGCGGCAGCCATGCCGACAACTCCGTGGACTTCCAGGAATTCATGATTATGCCCGTGGGCGCTCAGAACTTCCGCGAAGCCCTGCGCATGGCCTCCGAGACCTTCCATGCCCTCAAAAAGGTGCTGAAGGACAAGAACTACGCCACCAGCGTTGGTGACGAAGGCGGCTTTGCCCCCAACCTGAAATCCAACGAAGAAGCCGTTGAGCTGATCCTGACCGCCATCGAAAACGCCGGTTACAAACCCGGTGAAGACATTGGTCTGGCAATGGATATCGCCGCAAGCGAACTGTACGACAAGGAAACCAAAGAGTATCACCTGCAGTGGAGCACCGGTGAGAAACTGCCCGCCGAGGGTCTGGTTGACATGTACAGCAAGTGGGTGGAAAAATATCCCATCGTCAGCATCGAAGACGGTCTGGACGAAGACGACTGGGACGGCTGGAACCTGATTACCGAAAAGCTCGGCAAAAAGATCCAGCTTGTTGGCGACGACCTGTTTGTCACCAACCCCAAACGCCTTGCCATGGGCATCGAGAAAAAAGTTGCCAACTCCATTCTGATCAAGCTGAACCAGATCGGCACCATCACCGAGACCATGACCACCATGGCTCTGGGCGCCCGTCACGGTTACACCTCCGTTGTCAGCCACCGTAGCGGCGAAACCGAAGATTCCTTCATCGCCGACTTCACCGTGGCCACCAACGCCGGTCAGATCAAAACCGGTTCCACCAGCCGCAGCGAGCGTCTGGCCAAATACAACCAGCTGCTCCGTATCGAGGAAGAGCTGGGCGACGGCGCCGTATACGCCGGCAACATGTTCTTCAAGAAATAATCAACATGCGCCGCATGTCCCCTGCGGGACATGCGGCCTTTTTTTTTGCCCAAAATCATGAAACTCAGATATTTACTCATAACCCTGGTGACCGCGGTTAGCCTGGTCATCCTGGGCAGCCAGTTTAACTGGAGGGAATTGGCCGATGCCACACGGCAGATGAACCCGTGGTATCTGCTGGCGGGTGTGTTCATTTACCTCAGCAGCATCGCTGCCCGCAGCGCGCGATGGGGTTACATGACCAACACCATCAAGCCCATGCGCTTTGCCGGCCTGTTCCAGTATGTCACCCTGGGCTTTATGACCAACAATCTGCTGCCTGCCCGTCTGGGCGAGGTGGTCCGGGCCTATGTTACCGGCAAACGGGAGCACACCAGTCGCTCCGCCATGTTCGCCTCTATTGTGCTTGAGCGCATTTTCGACGGCATGGTGATTGTGCTGCTGTTTTTGATAACCCTGTTTATTACCGGTTTAAATCATCCGCTGCTGTTTCATGTGGCATGGGTATCGTCGGTTGTGTTTGCGGTGGGCTTCGGCTTTCTGCTGCTGTTGACGTACCGCCGCAGCACCGCCATGTTTATCACCGACAAGGTGCTGGTGTTTTTGCCCGCCCCCCTGCGGGAAAAAATCCTGAGCATTCTCAACAAGTTTGTCCGGGGGCTGGTGCTGCTGCATCATCCCAAGGCCTTTGTGCAGGTCTTTTTCATGTCCTTTGTGGTCTGGGGAGCCGAGCTTCTGGTGTATCTGGTGTTCTTCGAGGCCTTTGGTATCGAAGCCCCTTTGAAGGTCGCCATTATCGCACTTGTGTTTGTTAACCTCAGCTCCATGCTGCCTGCCCTGCCCGCCAATGCCCTGGTGTTTCAGGTGGCCTGCTCCGAGGCGCTGACCCGCTTTGGTGGCGTTTCACAGGGCACGGCCCTGGCCTATTCCGTGGTGTTGCACGCCACCCAGATTCTTCCGGTGATCCTTTTGGGATATATTTTCATGGGATTTCTGGGACTTACCTGGGACGAGCTGCGGCATGTGGATCTGCAGGAAGAGGAAAACAACAGCGCTCCAGCGGCAGACACGGGAACCGAGGGCTAACTTTTTTGCAAAAGCCGGTGTTTGAATGTTGACAAACAGCTGCTTTACAGGTACATACACAAAAGTTCGGCGTGTAGCGCAGCCTGGTAGCGCGCTTGCTTCGGGAGCAAGAAGTCGGAGGTTCAAATCCTCTCACGCCGACCATCTTTCTTTTAAAGACTCCATCACACACATCAGGGAGCTGTCATGAACGCAATTGTCGAGGCATTGTGTATTTCGTCATCTGTGGGATGTACCAAACAGACGGTGAACTCCGGCATCCTGATACCGGGCTTTGGTCTGGCCGGGGACGCCCATGCAGGTGACTGGCACCGCCAGGTCAGCCTTTTGGCCGCCGAGGATGTGCAACAGGCAGAAGCAAAGCACAACCGCAGCTTCACCCCCGGTGTATTTGCGGAAAACATCCGCACCAAGGGCATTCCCGATATCCTCGCCACCCTGCCGGTGGGAACCCGTTTCCGTATCGGTGACGCCATCCTGCAAGTGACCCAGCACGGCAAGGAATGCCACCACGGCTGTGCCATCCGCGCCGAAACCGGGGATTGCATCATGCCGCGACAGGGCATCTTTGCCCGGGTACGGGCCGGTGGCGCTGTGGCCCCCGGCGAAGCCATAACCATTGACTCCACACTGCGACAGCCCCATGTTGCGGTGATTACCGTGTCGGACCGCTCCAGCAAAGGCCAGCGTGCCGATGCTTCCGGCCCTCTGGCCCAGGAAATGCTCCGTGACGGCATCAACGCACAGATACCCGAAGCACTGGTCATTCCTGACGACCGCACACTGCTGGCGGACACCATGCGCCGTCTGTGCGACACCACCCTGTGCGACGTTATTATCACCACCGGCGGCACCGGGTTCGCGCCCCGGGATGTCACCCCGGAAGCCACCCTGGATGTCTGTCAGCGCCGCGCCAACGGACTTATCCACGGTATTCTGGCCGACGGTCTCAAACACACGCCCCGGGCGGTTCTCAGCCGCGCTGTGGCAGGCATCCGCAGGCAAACCCTGATAGTCAATCTTTCCGGCAGCCCCAAGGCGGTGCGGGAACAGCTTGACGCCCTTTTGCCCCTGCTGCCGCACACCATGGAAGTCCTCAGCGGCATGCCCCTGAATTGCGGTTCATGATTGCCAAACGCCGTATCTTCTGGTAACGTGTTTTTCTATCGGAGGTAGTATCATGATAACCGGCCTGAACCACAATATTATGCATAACGGCAACCTCTATCATATCCAGACGGAAGATAGCGGCCGCCGCAATCCTCATGTCATCAGCCATCTGTTTTTGGACGGCGTGATTCTGGCCACGGAACGCACCAGCTACGAAAGCAGCATGGAACTGCCGGAAGACGCATTCACCGAAGCCGTCAAAAAAATCATCAATAAAAGCCACCGCATGATGATCAACAAACTGGTCACCGGTGGATACGACCATCTGGCCCAAAGCGCCGCCATTAAAGAACAGGCCGCCGCCAAGGCCCAAAAAGAACCGGAAAAAGAAGTTACCGTGGACCTTCCCGCGGCCGCCCCCATCGAGCTGACTCCCGCCCCAAGCGTTGACATCACCGCCGCAGCTCCTGCGGAAGAAGCCGCAAAGGCCGCCCCCGAGCAGCCACAGGCCCCGGCAGAACCCGAGCCGCCCCAAACGCCCCGCCCCCGGGCCCATACCAACAGCGATTCCTTCTTTGAAGCCCAGGAAGCGGAGCTGAATCTCTACCTGCTTTTGGGACAAAAACCCAAAGAAACAGAAGAACAGGCGCCTCCCCCGCCATTGCGGCAAGCTATTATGCACCTTTTAGGGATATCCCCCGAATAAATAAAAACGCCGGAAGCAGCAGCCTCCGGCGTTTCTTTTGATATGTTTCAGAATCTAGTTGATGGGGGTGCTTTTGTGCCGTCCGGCGCTTTTGCCGTCATCATCTTTATCCCGGGGCACCGCCACAAAGGGGCTTGCCAAAAGGGCCAGATCCAGAACTTCGTCCATATGGGAAACCGGGTGGAAGATCAGATCTTTGGCGATTTCGTCGGGAATCTCCTCGATATGCACCTTGTTGTCCATGGGGATGACAATATCTTTAATGTGCTTGCGATACGCGGCAAGGGCTTTTTCCTTCAGGCCGCCGATGGGCAGCACACGGCCCCGCAGGGTGATTTCGCCGGTCATGGCGATATCCGCACGGACCGGAATGCCCGTCAGCGCGGACGTAATGGATGTCGCAAGGGTAATACCCGCCGAGGGACCGTCCTTGGGCACCGCGCCTTCGGGAACATGAATGTGAATATCCGAGTTCTTGAAAAGCTGCGGATCAATGCCCAGATTCTCCGCGCGGCTACGGACGTACATCAAAGCCGCCTTGGCGGATTCCTGCATCACATCGCCCAGCTTACCGGTAATGGTCAGGTTACCTTTGCCCGGCACCACCAGGGTTTCGATTTCCAGGGTGTCGCCGCCAAATTCAGTCCAGGCCAGGCCGTTGGCCACGCCGATAAGGTCGCTGCCTTCCCGCTCGGTTTCCCGGAATTTCTCGATACCCAGATGGGTGCGAACCTGTTTGGGGGTAATCCGGAACCCTTTTTTGCCGTTTTTCTTTTCAAGGATGGCAACGGCGATTTTGCGGAAAATGGTGGCAATGTTGCGCTCTAAAGAACGCACGCCCGCTTCCCGGGTGTAGGAACGGATAATGGCGCGGATGGCGTTTTCCGTAAACTCCACCTTGTGATCCTCCAGACCGTTTTCTTTGGTCTGCTTGGGAATCAGGTAGCGTTTGGCGATTTCGAGTTTTTCATCTTCGGTGTAGCCGTGCAGCTCGATGATTTCCATACGATCCTGCAACGGAGCCGGAATGCCCTGCAAATAGTTTGCCGTGGTCAGGAACATCACCTTGGAAAGATCATAATCCACATCAAGGAAGTGATCGTTAAAGGAGTTGTTCTGCTCCGGATCAAGGGCCTCAAGCAGCGCCGAAGCCGGGTCGCCCCGGAAGTCGCTGGAAAGTTTGTCGATTTCGTCCAGCAAAAAGACGGGGTTCACGGAACCGGCCTTTTTCATGTGCTGGATAATTTTACCCGGCAGAGCGCCGATGTAGGTACGACGGTGACCGCGCACCTCGGCCTCGTCCCGCACGCCGCCAAGGCTCATGCGCACAAAGTCGCGGCCCGTAGCGCCGGCAATGGAGCGGGCGATAGAGGTTTTACCCACACCCGGAGGCCCCACAAAGCACAGAATCGGGCCTTTGAGGTTGCCGGAAAGCATCTTCACCGCCAAAAACTCAAGAATACGTTCCTTGACCTTTTGCAGGCCATAGTGGTCTGCCTCAAGGGTGTCTTTGGCTTTGGTGATATCGTTGTTTTCCGCGGTTTCCTTTTGCCAGGGAATGGAAAGTATCCAGTCAAGGTAGTTGCGACTTACCGCAGCTTCCGCCGACATGGGGCTCATCATTTTCAGGCGTTTCATTTCCCGCTGGGATTTTTCTTTTGCCTCTTCAGACAAGCCCACGGATTCGATTTTTTCCTCGATTTCCTTCAGCTCGTTGCGGTACTCGTCTTCAAGACCGCCCACATCAGGAGTTCGGGGAGGCTCCGCAGTGCTGCCGGAATCGGCTTTCTCACCGGAGCGGCGCTTGCCCGCGCCCTTGAGCTTGCGCTCCATCTGGAATACTTCGATCTCGGCCTTGATAAGACCAAGCACCTTTTTCAGACGCTCGGTGGCGTCGATGGTTTCCAGCAGAGCCTGCTTGTCTTCCAGCTTGAAGTTGACGGTAACCGCCAGCAGATCCGCAAGCTGTCCCGGATGCTTCGCCGCCTTGACGGGTTTGAGCAGTTCCCGGGGAATCTTTTTCACATAGTCGAGATAGTTCTCGAAGGTGGCGTAGACCTGACGCCGCAGGCTGTCGATCTCGTCACTGGGCTCAAAGGATTCTTCCACCAGTTCAATCCGAGCTACGAATTTGTCGGTGACATCCTCAAAATCCACCAGGGAGGCACGCCCTTTGCCTTCGATCAGCACCCGGACGGTGCCATCGGGCAGGCGCAGAAGCTGCACGATACGACCGACGGTTCCCATGGTAAAAATATCCTTGGGAGTCGGGTCGTTCAGACGCGCATCCTTTTGCGCAACCAGCCATAACAGCCGGTCTTTGTTTTGGGCTTCTTCAAGGGCCTTGATAGACCGTTCGCGGCCCACAAACAGTGGAACCATCATTTGGGGAAAAACCACTACGTCCCGCAGCGGTATTACCGGAAGTGTCTTAGAGTTGGTACTCGCCATGTTGTAACCTCACAGATCAGGCAGACTCACGCTTACTGGCGACAGTAACCGCATCGCGTTTGCGCCGCACCACATCCTCGTCGATGACCACCTCTTCGATATCGGGATGAGATGGGACATCGTACATGATATCAATCATGATGTTTTCAAGGATCGACCGAAGACCCCGGGCGCCGGACTTGCGTTCAATGGCTTCCATTGCCACTTCGCTAAGGGCCTCATCTGTGAATGTAAGCTGTACCTCGTCCATGTCAAGCAGGGTTTGATATTGCTTGATAAGGGCGTTCTTTGGTTTTACCAGAATTTCCACCAGGGCATCCTGCGACAATTCGTGCAGGGTGGCCAGGATGGGAATACGACCTACAAACTCGGGAATAAGCCCGAATTTCAACAGATCACCGGTTTCACAACTGGACAGAATTTCACCGATGGGCTTGTCGATGACGCCTTGAATTTCTGCGCCAAATCCCATGGTTTTGCGCCCGATGCGCTGCTCGATAAGTTTTTCAAGCCCGCTGAAGGCGCCACCCAGGATAAACAGAATATTGGAGGTGTCGATCTGGATGAACTCCTGCTGCGGATGCTTGCGGCCGCCCTTGGGCGGCAGATTGGCCACCGTGCCTTCGAGAATCTTCAACAGCGCCTGCTGCACGCCCTCACCGGAAACATCCCGGGTAATGGAGGGGCTGTCGGCCTTGCGGGCGATCTTGTCGATTTCATCGATATACACAATGCCCAGCTGGGCGCGTTCTATGTCGTATTCCGCCGCCTGCAACAGGCCCAGCAGAATGTTTTCAACGTCTTCACCAACATACCCGGCTTCGGTCAGGGTTGTGGCGTCGGCAATGGTAAAGGGCACATCAAGAAACTTGGCAAGGGTCTGGGCCAGCAGGGTTTTACCGGTACCCGTGGGACCGATCAGCAGAATGTTGCTTTTACCCAGTTCGATGGACTCCTTGTCCCCTTCCTTCAGGCTGTTGATGCGCTTGAAATGATTGTACACCGCCACCGAAAGAATTTTCTTGGCCCAATCCTGATCAATAACGTACTGATCCAAAAACTCTTTGATTTCAAGGGGTTTGGGCAGACTTACATGACTTGACACCTGACCCCGGGATTTTTCCTCGGCAATGATCTCGTTGCATAACAGCACGCATTCATTACAGATATAGGCATTTGGCCCGGCAATCAGTTTTTTAACTTCCCGCTGCGACTTCCCGCAAAACGAACATCTCAATTCCTGCATTGGGTCTCCACTTTCAACCGAAGAACCACCCTGCTCAGGTGGCGTCGGGTCTGCGCTCTAACACCTGGTCGATAAGGCCGTACTCCTTGGACATGACGGCGTCAAGATAAAAATCCCGCTCCATGTCCACAGCCAGTTTATCCCGGTCCGCGCCGGTATGATGGGCCAGAATGTCGGTGAGCTTGCCTTTGAGTTTCAGCATCTCGCGGGTCTGAATTTCCATATCCGTGGCCTGCCCCTGGAACCCGCCCCAGGGCTGGTGGATCATGATGCGGGCATGGGGCAATGCAAAACGTTTGCCCGTAGCGCCGGCGGCCATTAACACCGCGCCCATGCTGGCGGCCTGTCCCACGCAGTAGGTACAGACATCAGCCTTGATGTACTGCATGGTGTCGTATATGGCGAGCCCGTCGGTGACCACGCCACCGGGGGAATTTACATACATGTGAATGTCGCGGTCCGGATCTTCGCTCTCCAAAAACAGCAACTGCGCCACCACCAGAGATGCCAACGTGGCGTCAATGGGCTGACCGATAAGGATGATCCGATCCTTCAGCAGACGGGAAAAAATGTCATACGCCCGCTCTCCGCGGTGCGACTGCTCTATGACAATAGGTACGAGGCTCATGCATGATCCTTTCTGTGAAAAAAAGTCGACCGGACCCCACTACGGATCCGTTTTGACTATCGTATATTATTGTGTGCTGAATTCCCATAGTGTCAAGGTTATAGTACATCTATAGCAGGCCTTATGACAAGATTTTCTTCCGGATTAGCGAAAAATGTCCATAAAAACACTGGTGTATACTAATTTATTGTACGTTTTTTCCGTGTATTCCGCTTTTTTTGCTTTACATTCAAAATTTTTTGAGTAAAAAGGTATACCCTAATGGGAACAGGCTTACAATATTAAGTAGACCATAAGAGAGGTTTGTCATGGCAGCTAAGCGACATTACCTGACGAAAAAGCAATTGGCTGAACTGCGCAAGTTGCTGGAGCAGCGCCTGGAAGAACTGGGTGACCGCAACCGGGAAGTTTTCAGCGACCTGACTAAAAAAGAAATTGAAGTCAAGGCTGACGAACTGGATCAGGCCAACGATGAAACCAACCGGATGCTCAATTTCCGCATTCACGACCGGGAACAGAAGCTCATCCGCAAGTTCCGGAAGACGCTGGAAAGACTCGACTCCGGGGATTACGGGTACTGTGAATCCTGCGACGAACCCATCGGCTTTGAGCGCCTCAAGGCCCGGCCCGTGGCGGATCTTTGCATTGAATGCAAAAAAGAGTACGAAGCCCGGGAAAAGCGGGAACGCGACATGTCCCGCCTGACCGGTCTGTAAGAGCAGCCAAACGCTCCCCCGGGGAGTTGCGATACACATCGCCTGATGTTCCATTTTCATTTACCCCACCCGAATGATGTCTTTAATTTTCATCACGGGTGGGTTTTATATTTGGTGGTGTACACCCTTCTTTCCCTGCCGGTTGTGGCGCTGCTGCCGCCCCGGTGGCGAAAATACTGGTTTGCCACCAGCGGCGGCCTGATACTTGCCGCCATTTTCACCCTGCCGGTGGCCTTCTGGATTCTGGTAACCCTGGTTATTATCCACCAGCTTCCCCGTCTTCTGTACTATAGCGGAGCCGTCACCCCCTGGAAACCCGGCTTTCGGGCCATAACCGCCTGGGGATTCTTATGCATCTTTCTGGGACTGTACTACCTGCTGGACAGCCCGGAGGTGGATTTTATGTATATTGCCCACTGGTCCGGTATTGCCTACGGCCTTCCCCGGGCCGTGGACTATGTGGCAGCCCGCATGGAGGGACGGCTTACGGACACCGGGTTCTGGGGTCTGTTAAGCTACATGCTCTATATCCCGGCCCTGTTTCAGGGCCCCATTGCCCGCAGCGACGATTTTCTGGAAGGCGAAACCTTCCGGGTAACCCTTCGGGCCATTCCCAACAGCCTGTGGCTGATGTTCTTTGGCTGGGTGAAGTATTCCGCCGCCATCATGATTTTTCAGGTGCACCCGGCGGGCTTTTTGCATCCCGGTGTGACTCCGGCGGGCACCTGGTTCGATGTGACCTTTAACCTGTTCATTACCCCGCTTTCGGGCTATCTGTTTTTTGCCGCCTACACCGATGCGGCCCGGGCCATGAGCGCACTGCTGGGCAAGGAACTGCCGGAAAACTTCCGCAATCCCTTTTTCACCGTGTCCTTTCGCCGCTTCTGGCGTGACTACCACATCAGCCTCACATCCTGGTTGCGGGACTTTATCTACATTCCCCAGGGCGGCAACCGCCGCCGCGCCGCCATCAACGGTCTGGCGGTGTTTATCTTTATCGGACTGTGGCACAAGCCGGTGATGGCTTTTGTGATTTGGGGTTCAACCCAGTGGCTGGCGGTGTATATCGAACAGCAGCTGGTAAATCTGCGCAAACGCAACCGCCGCTTTGATGAACTACTGAGCCTGCGCTCCTTTGGCGTCGCCACCTTCCCGCTGCGGCTGGCCATCTTCTGGACGGTCCACGCCTTCAGCTGGTCCTTTTTCTATGGCGGCTACGACGGCGCCATCAGCACCCTTGCTAAAATACTACAGTTTTCGTGATTTCCCGATTAGTTTGACGTGAATTGTTTTTAAAACAAAAGTGAAGCCGTTCATTCTGCCACGGTAGGGGGGAACCGGGGACTCTAAAACAAACGGCTTCAATTCTCCAGTGTAAGTAGGGCCTGCCATTTGTCAAGATTCTACAGCTAAAAATATGTTTAAAGATGGCGGCTTTTTTATATCACAGGAGCATATTTGACCTGTCTGTAAAATATAAGTATAATAAAGTATTGGATAAATGAACCACATTACCTAAGGTGCAGCCATGCGACACTCACTGCTTTTTATTTTTATTTTTATTTTTGCAGTTACCGGAACAATCGCCGCCTGCAACGAAACCTCATCCTTTGGAACGACACCCGGTGCCGATGGGGACATAACGGATGTCAGCGAAACCGACACCGCACCCCCGGACTGCAGCGAAACCCCGGTATCCTGCAACGATGACGCGGACTGCGATGCCTGCGATGGCGACGGCTGGCAATGCTGCGAAGGCTACTGCGCCAAAGAGTGCATCACACCCGACGGCGACGAGGAAAAAGATATCGAGTACAACTGTCCCGCCACGGGCCAGCCCTGCTCCTCCTGGCAGGACTGCTACCTGATCTGCCCTGTGGATGATCAGCAGTATGTGTGCGAAGACGGCGTCTGCGCGTATCAGGGAGCCACCGACGGCGACGAGGACCTGCCGGATGCGGAGCCGGAAATCCCTGAAGACACCGAACCCGAGGCAGAGCCGGACCCGGAACCGGAGATTGACAACGATCCTTTGATTGACCAGGACGACGAATGCTACACCGGCCTGGCCAACCGCCAGCCGGTGCTGGAGCCCATCGAAGGTGTGGAAGCAAGGGCCGGAGAAACCGTGCGCATACCCATTGTGGCCAGCGACCCGGACCCCTGCGATGTCCTGTCATATATCTGCAACCAATGCCCCACAGGCGCCGCCATCGACACCAACCTGAGTCCCCCGGAATTTATATGGGAGATTCCTGCAAACTTTGGTCCCCAAATTGTGCTGGCGTCCATTCAGGTGATCGACTCCGGCACACCGCCATGGAGCGCCTATACCACGGTGCAGATTGCCGTGCTGCCGGATGACACTAATCATCCGCCGGAAATTCCCGATATCGCGGACCGTGAACTGCTGGTGGGCGACCGGCTGGAATACAGCTTTACGGTATCCGACCCCGAAGGCGATCCCCTGACTCTCACTCCGGTGGACCTGCCGGACTGGGCCACCATGAACCTTGGAGCCAACAATCTGGTGCAGGTGAGCATTAATGCATCGTCGTTAAGCAATCCCCGCCAGGCAACCCTGAGCTTTACGGTGTCTGACAATCACAACAACAGCAGCGATGGCAGCGCGGCGGTGGCGGTGCATCCCCGCAACCAGGCCGATGACTGCAACCGGGCCCTGCACCTGCATCATGGGGACCGCTACTACGGCAGCAATGCGGACCGCAGCCAGGATTCCACCGCCCGTCCTCCCTGCGTGGAATATCCCGCCACGGGCCCGGACATGTTCTTTGCGGTGGAACAACCGGGCAACTCCGGCCTGCGCATCCGGGTGGAAGCCCTTGATCAGACCCATGATCCGGTGCTAAGCATCTGGTCTGCGGGCTGCGCCGCATGTGTCACCGGTGACGACATTCATACCGCCGGTGAATACGAGGAGCTTGCACTCACCCCCCTGACCGGCGGTGACGGTGCTGAACGTATCGTGGTGGTGGATTCTTACGACGCCAATGCCGCGGGTCCCTTTATGCTGGTGGTGAGTCCGGATACGCAGGAAATTACCGGTGGCGATCTGTGCACTGCCTGCGAGAATCAGTACGGCTGCGGCTATGAAGCCAACTGTCTGGAGTTCTACAGCGGCAGCGTGCTATTGGAACGCGCCTGCGGCCGCAACTGCGCCGACCATGACGACTGCCTGCAGGGATACATCTGCCGGGAGCATGTCATCAGCGGCACCAACCTGGAAATCAAACAATGCGTGCCGGATTACAGCGAACGGCACGAAGCCCGCACCTGCGCGGCTCTGGCCGAACTGGGCAACGCCTGCACCGACACCAGTGGCTCAAGCGACGAAGGTGAATGCGGAGC
>Ga0070729_10005829_pt1 | contig 12493 bp, 7 predicted proteins | sample tdDd472_FD_66725 | JGI IMG/M metagenome (GOLD analysis project Ga0070729, IMG submission 66725) | Marine sediment microbial communities from the Atlantic coast under amendment with organic carbon and nitrate - tdDd47.2 | ecosystem: Environmental > Aquatic > Marine > Coastal > Sediment | place...
CTGATGCCATGAAGAAACTCTCAAACCATCCCTGGCCAGGCAACGTTCGCGAACTCAGGAATACCATTGAGGCCGCTTTGGTATTCTGTCAGGGAAACGATATAAAAGCGGAAGATTTCCAGATTGAGGAGCCGCCAAGCGATTCCCCGGCCATGACCGGGACAAGTCTCTCCCTGGAAGACAATGAAAGAAAAACGATCATCAAGGCTCTCGAACATTGCAATGGGGTCAAAAAAGAAGCCGCAGACACCCTTGGTATCAGCCGCAGGGCCATCCACTACAAAATCAAGAAATACGGAATCGGTGATCCCGGCGACTAATATTTATTATTATTCTGGATTTGATAGTCATCGGGCTTGCGTCCATGCAACCCGTTGGTATATGTATAAGGTTCAAGTTTACCGAACTATTGAGCGCTACTTCACTGGAGACAATTTAGATGGCCGAAACCAATATCCTGCTCGAATCCGGCACCAACGAACTCGAAATCGTTGAATTCTACCTTGATGAGGGACGTGAATCAGGCGACTATAGGGGATTTTACGGCATCAACGTAGCGAAAGTACTGGAAATCATCCAGATGCCTTCCCTCACGGAAATGCCCGAAGCCGCCCATGATTCGGTGCTTGGCGCTTTCAATCTGCGCGACGAAATCATCCCGCTCATTGATCTGGCGGGCTGGCTCAAGAAAAGCCGGATACAAAAAGAAGAACCCAAGGTAATCGTCACCGAGTTCAACCGAACCAAAAGTGCTTTCCTGGTTTCCGGCGTCACCCGCATCCACCGCATCAACTGGAGCGAAGTTGAAGGCCCGTCAGGCTATGTCTCATCACTGACCGTCAACTCCATTACCGGCGTTGTAAAGTTCACCGACCGCATCATCTTCATCCTGGACATGGAAAAGATATGCATGGACCTCAACCCGGATGCACCGCCCATCCAGGAACCCACAGAAGTAGTCAAAAAAGAGATAGCCCAAAAGGAAGTCAAGGCTTTGGTAGCCGACGACTCCACCATGGCCCGGAAAATGATCTCCGGTATTCTGGAAAAAGCTGGTTTCAGGATTCATGCCGTCGAAAACGGCGAACTCGCCTGGCATTATATGCTCAACCTCAAGCGCAAGGCACAGGAACTCAACAGACCCCTGCAAGATTTTGTGGATATCGTCGTTTCAGACATTGAAATGCCTGCAATGGATGGTCACAGCCTTACCAGGCAGATCAAGGACGACCCCATACTCAGGGCCATCCCGGTGGTACTGTGCTCCTCGATCATCACCGAGACACTGCACCACAAAGGCATTGCCGTGGGCGCAGACGACCAGGTTTCCAAAGCCGAACTTGGCGACCTCGTCCCCAAGGCATTCGCCTTGGTAAACAGAGACGTCGGAGCAGAAGGCTGATCTCCGCCTTCGAACCAAACGCCAATCAATGAAAATTAAATCCGCCGGAAAATTCTTTTCCTACGTTGCGAAACAGTTTCCCGTGATGTGCGCATCCGGGGCCTTTCCGTTACTACCGCCAGTAGCCGAAGCCTCCAAATGGCTGGACCGACTCGACGACCTATCCCAAAAGGGAATCGCCAAGCACGTCACCAAGCTAATCCGTTTCAAAAAAGATTTCATAGCCGCTGAGGCCAAAGCCGAAACCATCGAAGATCGGGCTCAGGCCCGCGCTCTTGCACTCAGTGCCAGCGGTGCCATCACGGAACTGGACGGCATCCGAACCTGGGAGAAGGCCCCTGCCCTCTATCTGCAAGTAGCTTTCACCGGCCTTGACCAGGCTGCAGCAATGCCCGCCAAGTCGGAAAAGGTCAGGCAAAAAAGATTCCTCAAACGGCTCAAGGCTATTCCAGCCCTGCTGGAACAGGCTCCAGCCAACATTGAGGCCATAAGTCCCAGCAGCCGGGCAACGGCACAGACCATGATCAGGGACTGCGCCCGTTACCTGGCCGAACTGGGAGAAAGCGAGCTTGGCAAGGTCGGCAAGGCCCCCCACTTTCTGGCAGAAACGCTCACCGCACTCAGGGACTTCGATCGATTTGTGACCTCTCGCCCAGAAATTCCTGAAGCGGAAGGTCCGCCCTTTGCAAACATGACCAAGAATGTACTCGGCTCGGATAAAACACCGGAAGAAATTTACGCTATTGCCGAAGATGAATTCAACCACCGCATCAAATCCCTGCGCTGGCTCGAATCCAAGATCGGCGAAGATACAAACTGGAAAACAGCCCATGAAAGCTATCTGGGACCTGACTGTGAAGACATGGAAGCATTGGATGTCATCATACGTGAGATCCATAGGCTACGCAGATTCATGCTTGATTCTGCCCTGCCGGGTATCTTCACTGACAGCGCGCTGAACATCGACCCTCAGCCTTTGCATCTGACATCTACCCTGCGCCCCATCCACTACGACCCAGCCCTCGGGGCTTGGGACGACGAGGCATCCCATTGCTACGTCAGCCCGCAAATTTTCACGGGACGCGGATTCCGCGACAACCCGGCCCTGCTTGCGAGAATACGGCGCGAGTTCATCTTCATGACGGCCAGCCAGACCTATCCGGGACGCCACCTGCTCGACTCGCAACGCCGCGCCCTGGGTGACTCTCCACTTTCTCAGGTGACCAACCCGCTGTTCATGGCAGGCTGGCTCGCGTTTGCAGAAAACCTGCTTGAAGAATTCGGTTATCTTGAAAATCCCATGGACCGCCTGGTCCATCACCAGCGAGGATTGTGTCGTGCCGCCCTGGCAATGGTCGACGCAGGATTGGCTGTAGGGACAATGGATCAGGACAAATGCCTTGGAATCCTGAGTGATGCAGGTTTTTCCAAAAAAGAATCCCTGGATCACGTCCGGGCCATTCGCCTGTCTCCGGCCAGCCTGGTCATGCCAGTCCTTGGGCAATACGAACTCACCAGGCTCAGACAAGAATCGAACATGGAACTCGGCCCGTTTTGCAAGACCCTGTTTGCAAATGGCCAATTGCCATTCCCCATCCTCGAAGAACTCATACAGAAATAACCGACCGCTCCGGTCAGTTCTCTACATTCATTTTACGGAAGACTAGCCCAGAAAGGGCTTAGAGGCTTGCGAGATTTCCAATTTCGGAAAGATGCGTGATGCGGGTAGACTTGACCCGTTCAGACAGGGTCTCGATTTTATCTATATTGTTCAGAAAGAATTTCACCAATTCAGCGTCCAGCTTGCCTTCTTCAACTTCCTTCTTCAGGATTTTCAGAGCTTCACTCCGAGTGAAGGCGGGCTTGTAATGCCGCTCCTGAGTCACTGCATCGTAAATATCCACGATAGCCATCAAGCGGCTCTGCACAAGGATGTCCACGGCGTTCAGGCCGTCAGGATATCCTGATCCATCCATGCGCTCGTGATGCTGGCGGATTATGGTCAGCATGTTTACATACCCTTCCTGCATCGGAATATGCTGAAGAATCCGTTCACTTTCCGCCGGGTGCCGCTGGATTTCCATACGTTCTTCGTGAGTCAGGTTGCCGTATTCGAGCAGGAGAACTTCCAGTTCATCATCGTAAAGCAACGGGTGGTTCTCACCATCCGCAGGCCAGGTCTGCTGACCCAGATTTTTCACATACTCCAGATCGTCCTTGTCAGGAGTCATAGATTTATTGAGACCGCGCACGCGATCGAATGCCTCGGTCCAATTGAAATCGGTAACTTGTCCCAGAAGTTGAAAACGGGCACGCACAACATCCAGACGGCGGGAAGGCAGACGTGAATTTTTGGTAAGCACGTCCTCCTTGATGCCGATTTTACCTACATCGTGCAGGATACCGGCGTAATAAATCTCTCGTAATTCTTCATCGGAAAACATGACTTCATCAAAGGCGGAGTCATCGTTCAAGGTATAGGCAAAGGCTACAGCCAGATGCGCCACTCGCTCGGAGTGACCGGCAGTGAACGGGTCTCTGGAATCAATTGCTTCAGCCAAAGCTTGCAGGATGGCATTCATGAGCCTCTGCACGCCTTCAAAATTGAATGCGTTACTGACGGAAATACCGGCAACTGAAGCCAAAGTTGCAAGACTCTTGCGGTGGGCGGCCTCGAACAATCCCTTGTTTTCGGAGGCGAGGATCAGAATACCCTCGCACCGATTGGGGGACACGATCGGAATGATGGCCATAGAACCCAGGCCAGGTAATTCGCTCGCCCAGCGGCTATCTTTATCAAGATCATTAACAATTTCGCCGCGTCCAGCCTCGGCCACCTGAATGAACAGATCGCTGTCTGCCATGGCTTTCAAATTGCTACCGAAGGGGAAACCAAACTGGACTGCAAGGCGGAACTGATTACTGCCCGGCTCGGACAGAAAGACCATACCCAACTCGCCTGGATAGTTCTCCCGACGGCATTCATTTATGAGCGCGCCGACCACATCACGCATGCGCAAGGAGGTATTAATAACCGGTACTGAACGATGCAGGAGAGCGAGTTCACGATACTTGGCGAGGGCCTCTTCAGCGATGGATCGCCTGGCCCGCTCCATGTCTATTAGTTCCTGAATTGAATAGGAAGTAAACTTGAGGATTCGCTCACAGCTTGCACGAACTTCGTCCGAAACGTCAGTTGGCATACGCATGAGCACAAGCCCGGAATGAATATCGTCAAACTGGAGAGGAGAAGAAATCACGACCGGATCGTTTTCACCCACCCCGCCAAAGGAATCAGCACCTTCGACAACAACCACCTCACCTTCATATCCGATGGCCAAGGGGCAATCACCGCCAGCCAACTCAAAGGCTTTACGGAGAAAATTGCGAAGTACGCCAGGGCGTATATATTTCTTCAGCGGAGTCATAAATAGATCTGGTAATTATCCTACAGTTCCAGCAAGTCTTTGGAAACTTTCAAAATTTCGTCAGGATCGAAGGGCTTAGTCATATACATCTTGGCCCCGAGTTCGAGCCCTTGCTTACGATCCACTTCCTGCCCCTTGGCAGTGAGCAGAATGATTTTGACATCACCCAAGTCACCGTCGTTCATTACGATACGACAGACTTCATATCCATTCATCTTGGGCATCATTATATCAAGAAATACCAGATCAGGTCGCTCGTTACGGATGAACTCAAGCCCTTCTTCGCCGTCGGAAGCCGTGAACAGCTCAACATCATATTCATCTTCTAGCTCTTCAAGGGTCTGCTCCAAGAGCATCTTGATATGGACCTCGTCATCGACAATGAGGATTTTCTTAGTCATTAAAAAAACTCCTTGAGACCAGTTGAAAAAAGCTATTCAACCCACAATGGAATTGAATATACATAGCATGCCACAAAACGGACCAACTCCGCAATTGCAACAACCCAATTACACTTATTTTTCTCGTACTTTGAGAACAGGAAGAATAACCACCGCTACATCGGGAAGCCGGGCCAGCAATTCGATGTCCAGCCGACCACTAAGTTCCGCCGGGATAAAGATGGTTCCCTTGAACCCTTTTTCGACATGCCCCCAAATATTATCCGGCGGGCAAAATGTTACATTTTCCGGACAGATAACTGTCAATTCCTCGTATTCATACTCATCATCGTCATCACTTAAAATCAGACATGACCTGCGAACGTCTTTTTCGAGCAGTAAAGCGCGAACCACCTCGACCAGACGGACATCATCCACCGGCTTGGTCAGAGCAATATCGCCACCGGCAGTAACACCGTCAGTCAGGGCAGACAGGACCAGGATCGGAATATGATGGGTAAACGGGTTGTTACGCAAACACTTGATGGCGGTATGCCCGTCCATGCCCGGCATCATCAGGTCCATGGTGATGAGGTTGGGAATTAGATCACGCGCCATTTCAACGGCTTCCTCGCCATTCACGGCCACACGGACTCTGAATCCCTGCTCCTCGAACACCTGCGTCAGGAAACGACCGAGGGTCGGATCATCGTCCACCACAAGAATCAGCGGAGCGGCATCGGGATCTGCCACCTCTCGCACCAGCATGGCGCTGTCCGGCTCAGGCAGTATTCGCTCACACACCTCTCCGACAGCTTTATCCTCAGAGTGAATCCTGGCCATGGGGATGCTGAAAAAGAAGATACTACCTTCACCAGGATCGCTTTCGGCCCAGATTCGTCCGCCGTGGTGCTCCACGATCTGGCGGCAGATCGGCAGTCCTAACCCGGTGCCGGCAGGCTTATCAGTCAGGGTGTCTCCCACCTGCTTGAATTTGTCGAAAATGGAGTCCAAATTATCTTCGTCGATGCCCGAGCCCTTGTCAGACACGGAAACCAGCACGGAACTGCCATCCAGATGGGCTCGACAAATGATCGGACTTTCTTCTGTAAATTTGATGGAATTGGAAATCAGATTGACCAAAACCTGCACGAGACGACCACGATCGCCGCGCACCGGAGGCAGGTCGTCCTCGACATCGGCTATAACTTCCAGGTCCTTCTGATCCCAAAGCCCTCTGGTCGAGTCGAGGGACTGGCGAATCACGTCGGCCAAAAAGACTACCTGATCACGCCACACAATCTCACCGGCCTCCATCTTGGCTATATCGAGCACGTCGTTGATGAGATCGGTAAGCCGTTCGGCCTCGGTGACGATAATCTCCATGTTCTCCTGAACCTGGGTCACAGACTTCTCGACGTCGGACTTCTCCCCCAGGGAAGGAAATACGGCCTGCTCCAGTTTTTTCTTGATGATCTTGGAGAAGCCAAGGACAGATGTCATGGGAGTGCGAAGTTCATGGGACACTGTGGAAATGAAGTCGGTCTTGAGCTGGTCCAGTTCTTTCTCGCGGGTGATGTCACGAATCAGGACAACGCCGCCGAGACACTGTCTGGCCGGTTCGTCGATGCAAATGGATGAGCCGACGGCCTTGCCAGTCCGGCCCCTTGAGAGGGGAATCTCAGCGGACTGGATGTCGGTATCGCAGATGCGAACCGTAGAAGTGAGGTCTGAAACCTCGGTCGGAAAGACATCGGCAGCCGAGAAGCCACGATAGTCCTTGTCCCCCAATTCAAAAAATTCGCGCATTGCCGGGTTGATGACCGAAACGCTGCCAGTGGGACTGACCACCAGCAACCCGTCGACGAGGTTGTCGATAATAGCAGACAGGTAAACCATATGTTCTTGCAGGTCTCCGGTCGCCTTGGCGACTTCACTCTCCATGTCCGTGAACAAACGGGACAATTCCTTGGCCATTGACTGCATTGTCTGGCCAAGCATATCCAGTTCGTCTTTAGACCTGATGTCTATCCTGGCAGAAAAGTCGTGGGCTGCCAGCTTCTCGGCATACTCAGTTAACTGGGTCAACGGACGAGAAATACGACGAGTAACCACGTAAAGAGTGACAACACAAATCCAGAAAATACTGATCAGCAAAACTTGCATTTCAAGAATTGCTTCCCAGAAATATTCCATGATCAGTTCTTTATCCATTCCCACGTGAACATACCCGGCCACACCGGCCAGAATAGGTTCGCAGATGTCTATCACTCGACCATATGATTCAACATCCAACTCGTCGACCCCCTGGTCTTCCTTGGATTCATGAACCACGCTCAAACGTGGCGGCATCTGAGGGACAAAAGTATGGGAGACCACAAATCGGTCCGCATCCATGACGAAGACATAAGCCACGCCTTCGATCTCAAGATACTGGTCGATCATGGCCTGGACAGTGGCCGCATCGCGATTAAGCAGGATTTCCTGGCTGGCACCGGCAATGGACTGGGCAATGGCCGACCCCTTGCTGACATACTCTTTGACCATGCGGTCATAGAGAGTATAGGCCGTCAGCGCAGAGGTCAGTATGGAGATGGCTCCAAACAGGCCGAACGCAAGAAGACCGGTCTTCTTGAATATGGACATGCCTCTTACTTTCGCCATAATTCCCACTGCTCCTCACGCATGGGGACGAACTTTCCGTCCTTAACCGTGGTGAAATATACGCGATTCAGCCCCCGATGATTACCGTAACTGTAACTCACCGTGACATCGATGCCCAAATCGACATCCTTGAGAGATTCGGCAGCCCCGGCCAGCCCCATCGAAGGATGTTCATCGAGAACTTCCAGAATACGAGCCATGACCTTGGCGTTGAGATAACCTTCAAAACTGGTAAAACTATACCGGAGAGGGCGATAAGATGGGTTGGCCTCAGGTGGTGGCGCAGGGGACAACTTGTCCATAAGCTCACGATACTCCCGCACCGCAGGAAGGCTCGTGTCTTCGTAACTGGGGACAACCTGGGTATTGATCAGGTCGCTGGTATAATCGCGACTGTGACCGTTGCCGACTTTCTCCAGCAGGGCGAGCATGTTTTCACTGCCCACGAAGGATACATTGGCGATGGGAACATCAAGCCCCATGTCACGGGCGTCGCGGATGAAGGCAGCACAGGCTGCATAGGAACCGATGGATAGTATTGCATCCGGACGGGAACGCTTAATAATCTGCACCTGCTCCAGCATGGAATCCTCAAACGAAGCTCCGCGCCTGTAGGTAGCCTCTCCGGCAATATCCAACCCGTAATGGGCCAGGCCGCGGCGTGCACCGTCCCACCCACTACGTCCATAGGCGTCAGCCTGATAAAAGACGGCAAGACGTTTTCGGCCGATGTCCATGAACTTGTTCACCAGCCCGACCAGCTCCTGACGATAGGAAGCCCTGAGGTTGAAAACATATTCATTATAAGGGGCCTGACGTTGGGGTTCGGCTCCGGTGAACGGGAAAAACAACAGTTTGCGATGCCCGCTGTATCCTTTCAGCAGGGGAAGAATGCGGGTTACCGTGGGGGTGCCCACATAATTGAAGAGGCACAACGCATCGTCCTCTTTCATGAATTCGATGGTATTTTCGATGGCTGGATTGGGCTGATAACCGTCGTCCAGAGTAAGAATGCTCACGGGCTTACCATTGATACCGCCGTTCTGGTTCAGGTGCGTGAAGTACGCAACCGAACCACGATACAACTCAACGCCGAGGCCGTCACTGGGGCCGGTGAAAGCCGCAGACATGCCAAGCACGTAGTCCCCACTGGCATGGGCTCTGGGTGCACATAAGATAAACAGAGATATTATGATCCCGGCACATACGGGCCACGATCTACTTCGCAACTTGTAATTCTGCATATTTCCTCTATCGTCCACACCTTCCCTCAGGCAATGAAAGACGCTGAAACGGTAGCATCATACGCACCTCTTGAGAAGGTGTTTATATTGCTTTTACGAAGGTTATCGAAATAATGCCAATACAAGCTCAAAAGATCAGGAAATCTTGTTCGTAGGGGGCTCAGGCAACAGGAGAATCTGCACGCTAGGCAGTTCACACAGGCGGGGCAGATCGATGTTGCCAGCCATATTCCCCGGCACCAGTACCGTACCTTCAAATCCGTCTCCGAGAAGCTTCCACATCTCGGTTTCCGAACAGCCGGTGACGTCACTACTATAGGCAGTGGCCGACTCCAGCGCGCACCCTTTCGATGCGTGACTGAGAGCCAACATGGGGCGAGCTGAAATATCACATCCAAGCAGACCGTGTACGGCATCAAGGAAAGCCTCGCGATCAACCGGCTTGAGCAGGGCCGCATCACCGCCAGCCGTATGGCAATCATCGGTAACCGACACCACCAGCACGGGAATGGAGGCCAGTTCCCTATTCTCCTGGAGCTTGCGGATGGCTGTGCGACCATCCATGCCCGGCATGAGGATATCCATGGTAATCAAGGACGGAGGACGTCTGGACGCCATGTCTAGCGCTTCGCGCCCGTCACAGGCTGTACGCACGCCGTAGCCCGCCTTCTTCAGAATCATGGACAGGTAATCACGCACCGACTGGTCGTCGTCAACCACCAGGACAAGCGGTCTGTCCATTGGTTCGGCAGCAGGCAGGGCCATGCATATGCGGGTACCGCGTTTGAGAGAGGACTCGGCCCATATTCTCCCGCCATAATGCTCCACGATCTGACGGCATATGGCCAACCCGAGGCCGGTGCCTGCGGGCTTCTCTGTCAAGGTGTTGCCCTGCTGAACCTGGTGGAATTTATCAAAAACCTGCTCAATGAACTGCGGAGCAATGCCCTTGCCTGTGTCCTCCACGGTCAGACGCACCATGTCGCGCTCATCAAGATAAAGATCAACGGATACTTCGCCCTGATCGGTAAATTTGGCGGCGTTACTCAAAAGATTAATGAGCACCTGGTGCAACCGGTCAGGGTCGGCGTGAACAAGCGGCGTCATATCCATGCGGCGAAGGGTCAACTTGACCTCCGGCTTGGACGAAAACAAACTGCTGGCTGAATCAACGGCCCGATTGATGGCCCCGGCCATGTCTACTTCGGTGAATCGCCAATCCTCCTGGCCTGACTCGATGCGGCTCAGGTCGAGGACATCGTTGATCAGCCGGGTCAAACGTTCCCCTTCGCTACCGATGATATCCAGATTTGTCTTGATTCTGGTACCGAGATGCACGGCCTTGTCCTCTTGAGCAAAGGGCATGAAAACTCGCGAAAAATCACGTTTGATAATCTTTGAAAAACCGAGCACCGAAGTCAGAGGCGTCCGCAATTCGTGGGAAACCGAAGAAAGGAAAGCTGACTTAAGCTCGTCCAGCTCCATCAACCGTTCGTTGGCCTGTTTGAGTTCCAGAGCTTTTTCCACCAGAACTTTGGTACGCTCGCGAACCAGGTCTTCCAGATCGGAATTCATGGAGGTCAATTGCAAATCCTTGCGCTTGCGCTCGGTAATGTCGCTCATGATCACCACGACTTCACCACGACCTGTCCGATAGGTTTTGAGAAGCATCCAACGGCCATCACTGACAGGCTCTTCCACGTGCGGCCCTGGATTGGCATGTTGCCTGAGCCGATCCTCGACCCACTCTTCTTCTCTACCTATGGCATTTACAAAAATTCCGCTGTCAGCATTAAGCCACAGCAATTCCCTGGCGGTGATGCCCGGTTGAAGATAGACACTATTTTCTCCTCCAAATTCCTTGAGCTTGCGATTGGCAAGCATCAGACAACCATGACGATCATAGAGCATGAACCCTTCGGACATGGAATCGATGGCGTCCACCAGACGGTCACCGGCGGCAGCGGCCTGCCCTTCAAGGTCGTTGATCAGGGTGGTCATGCGTTCGGCCATGGAGTTGAAGGTATCTGCCAACTGACCAAATTCGTCCTCACTATCCACATCAGCCCTGGCTTCCAGGTTGCCCAGACTGAGTTCCGTGGCTGCATCTCTCAAATGGATGGCGCTCTTGGCAACGGTCCTGTTGAGAACCCATATGATACTCGCTGCGAGCAACAGGGCAAATATTACGGAAAGAACGAGGATGTATTTGATCAGTACGCTGGATTGGGAAATACCCTCGTGGGCGTTTCGTGCGCCATCGGCGACCGAGATGGCAAGCTGGCGCACCATGGACGTCAAGTGCAGGTATTCACCGTCCATTTCACCGATCTTGCGTTGAAAATCAAGATTCTCTGCATCGTTACTGGCAGCCATTTTAACTATTTGATGGAAATGCTCCGAATAACGTTCGAGTGATTGGCGCAATTCGGCCAGACGAGCTGCTGATTTGGTGGAGCCTTTTCCGTCCACGCTGAAACGTTCCATGTCCTGGAGCCATGTCACATTACGGCCAGCCTCGCCAATGCGGGTGGCAAATTCAGCGGCATAGACCGTCCTGGCACCGTCCACGCCAAGGTCTTTGAGGCGCAAGATGAAATCACGTTCAGCCTGCCGGGCCAATTGAAGTCTGGAGTCCACTTCAAGGGTGAGACGCTGCGTGTGCATGGAGTCGGCCACGATCTCTCCGGCCTTTTTCTCCAGTATTTGCAGGGACACAAGCCCGACGGCAGCGACAAAAAGTATAAGCGCAAGCATGGACCCAAGGGCCGCCGCGAACTTGCGGACGATGCCCATGGATCTCCATACGCTGTCGAAATATTCTAATGGCTTCATATGTTTTCCGAGTAGTCGACCACATGCACCCCACCGCCAAGGTACCGCTGCATATGGTCCATAGTGTTTCCGCCTCTAGACCATATAATAATGTATGTCCAGCCCCGGCGACTTAATTGAAGCCGGAGTTGCTGAATTTTCTACTCCGGCAAAGCTTGCCAAGCCCCGCCATGTGCAGTATTTCCATATCCGCGTACCGTTCATTCGGCACGCAGACAGAACAAACGAATACTCGGAATAATTACAGCAGGCTGTTCAAAAATATTCGAGTGCATGGCGCGAAAAAAAAGCAAGACCGAAGCGTAGTCTTCCTACGTGAGGGTTTGATTTTTTTGAAGCAACGACGCAATCGGACATTTTTCAACAGCCGATAAAGAAGCTTAACACTCATCAGGAGTTTATATCCGCCATGTGTGGTATCGCCAGTTTCCTAAGCAACAGACAGTGGTCCGGGACCCCGGATACTGAATGGCTCAATAATCTAGAGGCATCTTTTAGCGCATTGGTCCAAAGCAACAACCTGCTGGAGGCCTCCGGCTC